>Ga0315274_10001803_pt1 | contig 32786 bp, 38 predicted proteins | sample YL17G02_20_MG_FD_203700 | JGI IMG/M metagenome (GOLD analysis project Ga0315274, IMG submission 203700) | Sediment microbial communities from Yellowstone Lake, YNP, Wyoming, USA - YL17G02_20 | ecosystem: Environmental > Aquatic > Freshwater > Lake > Sediment | place: USA: Wyoming | collected...
AGAGGATTGGGAAAAAGAGTATAAAGAAAGATTTGCTTTTCCCGTGAGTAATGCTGACAATCCTACAATTTATTATAAAGAAAAATGGATAGACCAAAGAGATATTGAAATTATTGATTTCATCCGCCAACTTCTTACTCAACAAAAACAAAAATGGGATAAAGACCACGAATTATTAGTAAACGCCATTATAGACACTTATAAAATGAAGATTAAAGATTTAAAGCACCAATACCGCCAAGAGATTTTGGGGATAATAGAAAAAATAATCAAAGAGCAAGAAAGAATATCAGATGAAGAAATGAAAATAGGGGATAGTAAACCCTATCGTGAATTCGCAATTGGGCTTCTTTATAACCTAATCAAAGAACTAATAAATAAAGATGAATAAATTAAGAAGATTACAATTAAAAGCCGATAAACTAACCTATGAAAAATACTTACAAAAAAACTGCGAAATCTGCGGAAAAAGAGCAATCCAATTACACCATTTCTATCCCAAAGGAGCTTATGGAGCGTTACGCTATACCCCAGAAAACCTCATCTCCTTATGTCTGGGTTGTCATTTCCGCCTTACCCATCAAAACCGCCGCTTGGAAGATATTATTAGAGAGAAAAGGGGAGAAGAGTGGTATAAAGAACTACATAAAAAATCGTTGGAAATAAAGTATAGTTATAAAAATCAAAAATACTACGAAGATATAATAGCTTATTTAGAGAAATTTATAAACTAAAAACTTATGAAGAAAGAAATAAAATGCGAAAATTGTAAATGGTGTTATGGTATTCACTTATTTGAATGTCGTAGATTTCCTCCTCAATTTCCAAGTATTGAACTTACGTATTTTTGCGGGGAATTTAAAAAAAGTCTAAACCCTAACTCTATTATCCAAAAGAGAATATGAAAGACGATCGGGAAATAAGGCAAGAAATACTTACGGCTTCATTTAAAGCCCACGCCTGCCACATTGGTTCAGCTTTGAGTTGTGTCGAACTTTTACAAGACATATTTTCTAAAATGAAAAAAGGGGATAGATTTATATTCTCAAAAGCAAGTGGTGCTTGTGCTTATTATGTAATGCTCGGTTATTCCGGAAAAAAGTTGGTCAATTACCTAAAAAAATACCCCTTATCTTCAAAAGAAGTTCCAGGAGTATTGCATTCTATCGGAAGTCTGGGACACGGACTTCCAGTGGCAGTAGGATTGGCACTTTCAAACAGAAAACGGGATGTCTATGTTTTGATGGGAGACTCAGAGCTCCAGTGTGGAACGACTTGGGAATGTCTATTATTTATCAGGCAACACGGACTAAATAACCTTAAAATCTATGTTGATTATAATGGACTTCAGGCCTGCGATAGGATAGACAATATCCTAAAAATTCCCAAATATTTTTTAATTAAAAATGGATTTCACTTAATAGCCACCACTAAAGGAAAAGGAGTGGATTTTATTCAAAACAAGGTCGGGTGGCATTACTGGAATTTAACACCAGAACTTTATGAGAAAGCAATTTTTCAAATCCTTAATGGAGTTGGCGCGAAAAGACGAAAATATAATGTTTCTGACTGATGATTTAGGATTCGGCTTCTTTGAGGAATTTAAGAATAGATTTCCAAAACAATTTATAAACTGTGGAGTAATAGAACAATCAATGACCGGAATTGCGGCAGGATTAGCACTTGGAGGAAAGAAACCTTATATTTATGGCACTATCCCTTTTGTTTTGATGAGGAATTACGAGCAAATAAGGGATGATATAGCTTACGCCAATTTGAATGTGAAAATCGTGGGTTATTCAATGTCAGGATTCATAGGTTTCACCCATAATTTAGAGGGCAAGGAGAACGAAGAGGACTTATTAAAAAACCTCCCAAACATTAAAAGATATTATCCAAAAACGCCCAAACAGGTTGATCGGGCGATGATAAAAAGTTATTTAAATAAAAAACCAAGTTTTATACGATTATGAAAATACTAAAGGTCGTAGCGCCAAAAGTAAAATATATAAGGTTAATATAGGTGGATCAACAACACATTCATAAATGCGATTGCGGGGAAACATTAGATAAAACTTCAGGAGAAGGAGAGGGCTGGAGCAAGCTTTATGAATGTATAAAATGTAAGAAATTATGGAAAGTTGAAGCAACAATAAAATTTAAAAAAATAGAGTTAGTCGAAAAAGAGGCAGGCAATTAGCTCCAAGGGGCTAAACCTACACGTTCCAAGGGACAGCCAGTTAATTTTTAATTGGTTGTTTTTTATTATGAAAAAATTTAAAAAAATAATATTACCTTATGATGCGATAGACGCAGAAAATAAAAGAAAAGAATTTTGGAGACAAGAACATAGGGGACAATATACTACAAAAGATATGTTGTCTTTAGAAGAATTAAAAGAAAAAGAGTTTGAAGTTGGCGACAATGGAGAATTTGTTAATGAACTTAACGATAAAATAGACACTGATTTAATATTGGATAAATTAACACCCCGCCAAAGAGAAGTAATAGAATTGAGGATGGATGGTTATTCCTATAAGGAGATAGCGAAAGAATTGGGGATAAGTGAACAGGGGGCAAAAGACCATCACATGAAGGCGAATAGGCGACTTTCAGAAATAAGACAAGCACAAAATTCCGTATAGTAGGAGGATGAAAAACAACGCCAACTACTCTTATCGGGTTTTACTCACCTTGAGTGGGGTTTTTGGCATTTAAAAAATATGAAAAAAATACCATTTGTTAATTTCGGATTACAATATAAAAAGATAAAGCCAGAGATAGACAAGACTATCAATGATGTTTTATCCCGTGGTGATTTGATATTAAGAAAAGATGTTGAGGAGTTTGAGGAAAAACTAGCTAAATACATAGGAACACAATATGCCATAGGTGTCAATTCAGGGACTGACGCCCTTTTGTTCTCCCTACTGACTACAAATATACATCAAGGAGATGAGGTTTTAGTTCCAGCCCATACATTTTTTGCCACCATAGAAGCAGTGATCCATTGCCGAAGGGCAACTCCAGTTTTGGTAGATGTCGGGGCAGATTTATTGATGGATTTAGAAGATGCTGAAAGAAAAATAACTTCTAATACCAAAGCCATAATCCCAGTCCATTTGGCTGGCAATATGGTTGATATGTATAAGGTTATGAAACTGGCGGCAAAATATAATTTAGTGGTGATAGAGGATGCTTGCCAAGCATTGGGGGCGAAACAGGATAAGATGGCTGGTTCTTATGGGTTGACTGGATGCTTTAGTTTTTATCCGGCAAAGATTCTGGGTGCTTATGGCGATGCTGGGGCAGTGGTTACAAACGATCCTTTGACTTGGATGAAGATAAGATTATTGAGAAACCACGGCGGAAAACCAAACAACTTATTTGTCGGGCATAATTCACGGCTTGATAATTTACAGGCGGCGATATTGAACACTAAATTCAACCACTTAGATGACTGGCTAACGAGGAGGGCGAATATAGCATTGTCTTATAATACCAATCTGAAGGGGGTTGGGGATTTGGTATTGCCAGAAATGAAAGAAGGCCGTGTCTGGCAAGACTACATTATCAGAACAAACGCAAGGGATGCTTTATTCAAGTTCTTACAGGAAAAGGGGATTGAAACCTTAATCAACAAATACCCCTTTCCTTCAGAATTCCAGATTCCAGAATATACCCAGTATGTCGGCAAGACTTCTTTGAGACTGCCAATAGCGCCAGAACTGACTGATGCCCAGATAAAATATGTGATAACCCAAATTCAAAACTTCTATGAAAGAATATAGTGGTAAATATATCAATCTTTGGGGTAATGCCAAAATTGGAGACGGAACAAAAATTGGGAGTTTTGTTGACATCGGAGGAACAGTAGGGAGGAATTGTAAAATCCAGTCCTTCGTTTTTATCCCAGAAGGAGTGACTATCGGGGATAATGTTTTCGTCGGTCCAGGAACGACTTTCACTAATGACAAAAATCCTCCTTCTGGTGGTAAGGGTTGGGCACCCACTATGGTCAAGTCGGGGGCAAGAATTGCGGCAAGAGTAACCATACTTCCAGGAGTAACGATAGGAGAAAATGCTTTTATAGGCGCAGGTTCGTTGGTTACAAAAGATATACCTCCAAATGAACTTTGGTATGGTCACCCTGCTGTGTTTATAAGAAAATGCGAAACAAAGTTATCCTCATCACCGGCGGTGCAGGAAGCATAGGTTCAGAACTATGCCAACAACTGGCGGAACACAATAAGGTAATAGCGTTAGACCAAAATGAGTCTGGTTTATTTGATTTAAAAGGAGTGATACCAGAGATAGCCGACATTAGAGACCAAGAGAGATTAGAAGAGATATTTAATAAACACAAACCAGAGATAGTCTTCCACGCCGCCGCCTACAAACATTTATCCCATTTTGAGAAAGACCATTTCTCGGAAGTGATAAAGACGAATATCTTCGGGACAATGAATATTTTGCGGTTGGTCAATTCCTATAAGACAAAATTCATATTTGTTTCAACCGATAAGGCGGTCAATCCAACCTCCTTAATGGGAACAACAAAACTAATAGGGGAAATAATAACAAAAAGATGCGGAGGGATTGTGGTAAGGTTTGGCAATGTTTTAGGAAGCAGGGGTTCGGTGATACCTATTTGGCAAGAGCAGATTTCGGCAGGAAAACCGATAACCATAACCGATGAAAGAATGGAAAGGTTTTTTATGAGCATAGAAGAGGCGTGTGCCTTAGTAATTAAGGCGGCGGAAATAGGAAAAGGCGGCGAAATATTCATCCTTGATATGGGGAAGCCGGTGAAGATAATTGATTTAGCTAAAAAGATAATGAAAGAAGCCAGAAGTGAAGTTCCGATTAAAATAACTGGAGTCAAGCAAGGAGAGAAGTTGACCGAGGAACTTATGACGCCAGAGGAAAAATTGAGGGCAATTAAAAAAGATAAGTTTTTTATAATCTATGACAAAGTTTGAGGCGACATTACAAGTTACCAAGGTTATTTTAATGATTTATGCCCTTTGGTGGGCATTCAATAAATTAAGTTGTTTATGTAAATAATATGTCGGCAAATACAAAAAAGAATGAAGAATACTGGAGCAAAGAGGGTAGAAGAAAAACAGACAAAATAAACTGGCCATTTGTGACATCTAACGGGAAATTACTAACCGATTTAGATGAAATTGCAAAATCAAACTGGAGACAAGGTTACTTTGATCCTGATCATCCCCATCGGGACTTTCTAATCAAACTAATAAAAACATCCCCGCCAAAAAGGGTTTTGGAAATAGGTATGGGTTGCGGGGCTAACTTATACAGGATTAAAAAGGAATTTCCCGACTGCACAATCTGCGGATGCGACATAAATTCCGATGCTATAGATGCAGCAAAGGAATTGTTTAAAGAGGCATTTCCAGCCGAGATGTTTGTTATAAAACCGGGTGAAACAATATCGGAGATAGATTTCAGGGTAGGAAACATTATGGCCATTCCCTTTGATGGGGAACTTTTTGACCTGGTGATAACAGACGCCTGTTTGATTTATATCGGGCCGGATAAGATAGAAAGGGCATTTAGAGAAATAAGGAGAGTAGGATACGACAAGATGCTGTTTAATGAGTTCCATTCTGATAATTGGTTTAAGAGATTGAAATTAAAATCAATGACCAGATATTTCGCTTATAACTATTTTAAATTATTATCCGACAACCATTTTAAATATATTATAGTAACTAAATTATCCCCAGAGATGTTCGGTGGTGAACCCTGGACTTCTTATGGGGCGGTGATGACCTGTATAAGATGAAAGTTTCCGTAATCATTCCCACAATTAAAAGACCAACATTAAAAGAGGCGGTGGAAAGCGTCAAGAACCAAACCTTCAAGGATTTTGAGTTGATTATTATTGAGGACAAGAAGCATCAAGGGATAGCCAAGACCTTAAACGCAGGGACAAGAAAAGCCAAAGGAAAGTATATCGCCATTTTGGCTGATGATGATTCTTGGATAAGCAAAGACAAATTAGAAAGACAAGTTGAGTTCTTGGATAAACATAAAGACTATATCTTAGTTGGCACAAGTTCAATAGAGGTTGATAAAACCGGAAAAGAGATAGCAAGATTTAACAGTAACTGTTTTATGAGTGCCTTTCCTCCCCATTCTTCGGTGCTTTATCGAAAAGAGGCGGGGGAATATAGTGAGGATTTGAAACGGGCAATAGACCTTGATTTCTTTTTAAGAATTAGGAAGTTGGGAAAGTTTGGATTTATGCCCGATTGCTTTATAAAATATCGGGAAGATTCTGACACTAAAAATGTTGTGAAGAAGCGCCAAGAAGATTCTTTTTGGTGCTTAAAAGTATTCCTGCGCCATAAAGTTTGGAAAGAATATCCAAAGGCAGTTATAAGATATTTAGTATTTTCATTATTAAAGGTTTTTCCAGAACCATATTATTTATACAGAAAAATACGATATGAAAAATAAAATAGGAATTATGGGAGTAGGATTCGTAGGAGGTGCTTTGGCTAAGTGTTTAGAAGAGCCAATCTTATACGATCCGCCAAAAAGATTAGGTTCGGTTGAGGAACTGAATAAAGCTGATATAATTTTTATCTGTGTTCCTACGCCATACAATGAAAGGGGATTTGATGCCTCAATGTTAGAGGATGCCTTTTCTGTCATTAAGGGGAATAAAATAGTGGTAATCAAATCGACAGTGATTCCTGGGACAACCGAAAGATTTCAGGCAATGTATCCTAACCTGAAAGTCTTGTTTAATCCCGAATTCCTGACCGAAAAGACAGCCGACTTTGATATGCAGAGGCCTGATAGGCAGATTATAGGATATACCAAGGAAAGTTATTCTGTGGCCGAGGATATTATACTGATGCTTCCTTTAGCCCCATTTGAAAGAATAATGCCAGCCAAAGAAGCGGAGATGGTAAAGTATTTCAATAATTCTTGGTTTGGGACCAAGGTAGTGTTCTGTAACCAAATGTATGATTTATGCAAAAAAATGGGGGTAGATTATGACAGCATCAAAGAGTGTGTTTCAGCCGACAGGAGAATAGGAAAGACACACCTTGAAATATGGTATCAAAAGAACTTCAGGGGATATTCTGGCAAGTGCCTGCCAAAAGATATAAAATCCCTACTTCAGTTTGCCGAAAAAATAGGGGCTGATTTAGAACTATTAAAAGTAGTGGATAAAATAAACGATAAACTAATTAAAATAACAAAATGAGATTCTCATTTTTAGGCACGGGTTTCATATTTCCAACCCATCTAAGGGCGATCCAGGAGGTTGGAGGAGAAATAGTTGGTTATGATACTAATGAGGATTGCGTGGTTATATTAGCACCTAATGATAAACATTTTTCTCTTTGTTTGCAAGAAGTTAAAAAAGGGAAAAAAGTTTTATGTGAAAAGCCACTGGTTATTAGCAGTGTTGATGCAAAAATACTTGCCCAATTCCCAAATATTTATACTGTTTTTCAATTAAGGCATCATCCAATATTAAAGGAAATAGAAGTTAAAGATATAAACCACATTGATATGGATATAAGCGTTCATCGGGATGATAAATATTTTAATAGTTGGAAAGGCCAGAACGAGAGGTCGGGTGGAATAATATTCAATTTAGGAATCCACTTTTTTGATGTTCTTATACAATTATTTGGATTTCCTACTCATTGGGAAACCTTCCATTTTGATATAAAAGGAGCAAGTGGCCTTATGAGGGGGGATAAATATGAATGTAATTGGCGCTTAAAACTAGATGAAGATAAAAAAACCCAACGGAGGGTATTGAAAATAAATCAAAAAGAATACAACCTTTCAGCCAAAGAAAACCTTGCTTATGAAAATCTGCACAAATATGTTTATCAGGATTTATTAGAAGGCAAGGGAGTTCAAGCCAAAGAAGTAGTCGAATTAATACACTTATTAGAGAAACTATCACTAAAATGAGAGACTTCCTTCATCTTTTAATGTGCCCCTTTACTGGTTTGGGATTGCATCAAGGTTATCGGGGGGATGATTGGTTTAAATATAGGATAGGGATATTCAAGCAGTATCCCCTAAGGGCATTATTAAACCAGACAGAAAAGGATTTTGTATTATGGGTTTGTTTCAGGGAACAGGAAAGGGACAATCCTTTGACTAAAGAATTCTATAATGACCTGAATAAAACTGGACTGAAGTTTATTTTCACCTTTGGCGGAATACCAATCCACGATGATAAATACCAGAATGATAATTTACTGGAAAGGTTAAAAGTTATTCTGCCCCAATTAAAGAGCGTTTATAATGGCGAGAAATATATTTATGAAACTTGCCAGCCCTCGGATGATTTTTACCACCAGAAAGAAGTGGAGGAAATCCAAAAGCAGGAATACAAAGATAGAAGAATCCTAACCCATAGCAGGGGATATGTTTTCAATCACCAGACGCAAAGACTGGCAGAATGGAATCCCATTATCAATCCGCCATTTTATACGATTATGTATCCGGCGGATGTATTCTTTGATGCCGAGAAGCATTTTAAATATATGAGAAATTCTGAGAACCACGGTGATGTGGTTTGGATATTTGACCAATTAAAAATGCCAAATTATAGATACTGCGTTCTGACCCACGGAAAGCAGATAAGCACAACTTGGTTTCATCCTTATCGGGAAGGGATGTTTAACTGGAATTATGGCGGGCATATCTTAAAAGAATTTGGGATAGATATAGGGACATTTTCTGCAATTCGTTATGGGATAGCCGAGATAAGGGAATTTTTAAGGTATTGGATTTTCAGGTTATTCATTAAGGGCAGAGTTTATAAAGTGCTAAAAAAAATAAAAAATGAATACGAACACCTTACAAGAAATAGCAGATGATATTTTGTTTCGTTTGTCAAGACCAAGAATAAGAGAGATTCAGGGTTTTAGGATGTGGATCAACACAAAAGAGCCATCTTATTCTTTTAGAAAGACTTTGCGTTATTACGACAAAGTAGAAGCCCACGAACCCTCAACAACCAAAATATTCAAAAAGATAGTGAAGCAGGGGGATGTGGTAGTTGATATTGGCGCCAATATGGGATACTTCTCTTTATTAGCTAAAAGTTTGGGGGCAGAAGTTTATGCCTATGAGCCAGAACCAAAGAGCTATGGTTATCTGGTTAAAAATGCGGAGATAAACAATTACAACATAACAGCAAGGAGTTCAGCAATATCAAACATTTTGGGCAAGGAAAGATTCTATTTTTGTTCTTATGATTCGGGGCATCACACTTTAAAACAGAATAAAGGGATAAAGGATTACAGAAAAACATCCTTGATAAGAAAATGTATGGATTTATTCCAGAAGAAATATATAGATATTTTCACCACAACTTTAGATGACGAGATAAAGGAGAGGGTGGATGTAATCAAGATGGATTGCGAAGGTTCAGAACTTTTGGCGATAAAGGGGATGAGTAGAATACTAATGGAGAACAAAGACTTGAAGATGATAATAGAGTTCTTTCCCTTATTATTGGAAAAAATGGGGTCTAATCCTAAAGACTTATTTGACATATTAAATAATCGTTTTAAAATATACATCATACCAAATGATTATTCAGCCCAAAAGGGGTTGAGGGTCGATTCTTATTTGGATTTGATGAAGCACTTAACAAAGGTCGATTCACATTTAAATTTATTTTTAACAAAATGAATGAAATTATAATAACAATAATCCTTGTCACAATTGGAATAATTATTACTTGGAATTTTAAACCGAAAGACAAGAAAAAAGCATTTTACCAACGATTGATAGATAAAATAGAAGAGGGTAGATGGAATGGCGAGTTGAGGATAATCGTATTAAAGCAGATAAGGGAAGGGATAAGACAGCAATTTGACAAGATATCCGATGTTATAAAGGGATTTGAGGATAATCTGGAAAAACTACGGTTAGAAAATCCACGACCAACCGAGAAGATAAATAAACTTCAAGACGAAAAGCACAAATACGAATTAGATGCCGACAAGATGAAAGAACAAATGATGGGAAAAGCAATAAAGGACAGGCCAGATGACCCCGAGTGTGTGGCAGAATACCACGGCGGGATAGATGAAGAGATAAAGAGTATTGAACAGAATCTAATTGGCGGGGATGAATTTAGAAAAGTAATAGAAAAAGAACTTAAAAAACTATGAACTACTTAGATAGAAAACAAAAATTAGTAACAGAGTTCAATGAGTTAGAAGCAAGACAGAGAGAAATAATGGGGGCTATTAAAGTATTAGAAGAAATAGAGAAAGAAAATGAACCACAAAAAGATAAAAAAGAGGATACTAAAGCTAAATGATTACTGGCATCCTGAACTATTCGTTCTAATGCCGGTGATTATTTATATCTGTATAATTCTATGGTTGATATACCAGAAGATATAGCTGATAATCAGCAAGAAAACAACAAAAAAGTAATAGGAAAACCATTTCCTCCTGGAGTTTCGGGCAATCCAAAAGGCAGACCGAAGGGCAAGACAATGAAGGAATATGCAAGAGAATTCTTAATGAGTATGACCGATGATAAGAAACTTGAATTTCTCAATACTTTATCAAAGGAAGTCGTGTGGAAAATGGCGGAAGGAAATCCACATCAGGATACAGATATAAAGCACGATGTCTCTGATAATCTATTTGAGTTAATAAACAATGCAATTAGAGAGGAAGAAGGCGATACAATTCCAGGAGAAGATAAGGAATGAACCTAAATGGTTTTTTGATACCATTCTTAAAAGACCTCTTTGGGCAAAAGAAGAGGAGATTTTGCTTGCTGTAAAAGATAATAGAGATGTATCTGTCAGGAGTTGTAATGCTTCGGGCAAGACTTATACGGCTGGCGGGATAGTTCATTGGTATCTTATGGGGTTTGAAGATGCTGTGGTTATCACAACCGCCCCAACAGGAAGGCAGGTTAAAGAAGTATTATGGAGAGAGATTAAAGCGGGTTGTTCTGGTAGGCACTTATATCCCATAAACTCTGTTTTAGAAACTAAAATAGGGCTTGGAGATAAATGCTTTGCTTTAGGATTGGCTACAGATACTCCCGATCAATTTCAGGGGTTTCACTCAAAGAACTTGATGGTTATAGTTGACGAAGCGTCCGGTGTTGATGACACTATTTTTGAAGCAATAGACGGATTAAAACCAACAAGGATACTATTATTAGGAAACCCATTAAGGACAACTGGAAGATTCGCAAACACTTTTAAGGAAGAAGGAATTAAAAAGATTGCTATTTCGGCATTTGATACTCCAAACTTAAAAGAGGGAAGAATAGTAATTCCCGGGTTGATAACAAAAGAAGACGTAGAGAAGATTAAGCAAAGATATGGTGAAGATAGCGATGTTTATAGGGTTAGGATATTGGGGGAGTTTCCAAAAGCAGAATCAGATGTCTTAATTTCAATTGATGAGGTATATCAGGCAATAAATAGGGAAGTTGTTGTTAATCCGCAATTTGAAAAGAAAATGGGGGTTGATATTGCAAGATATGGAGATGACAGAAGTGTTATAGTAATTAGGCAAATGGAAAAGGTTTTAAGAAAAGAAGTTATACAAGGGGCAGATTTAATGAGTTTGGCGGGGCAGATAATAAAGATAGCAAAAGAAGATTATGTGAAGCCAGAGAATATAAACTTAGATGTTATAGGAATGGGGGCTGGAGTTGTTGACAGGTTGAGGGAACAGGGCTGGAAAGTTAATGGGATAAATGTTGCGATGCCAGCCCAAGATCCTGAACATTATGCTAATTTGCGGGCAGAACTTTATAATAAAATCAAAGATTGGATTAAGAAAGCACAACTGACGAAAGATGACGACTGGTATGAGTTAACAAATGTAAAATATAAATTTACATCAAAAGGACAAATGATAATGGAGAAAAAGGAAGATATGAAAAAGCGGGGAATACCAAGCCCAGATGTTGCGGATGCCCTGACATTAACATTTGCAAGTATGGGAATAATATCTTATCAGCAGGCATCAAAACCTGTATTACCCTACTATCCCGAAATGGGATTTTAAACATATGAAATACAAATCAATTATAGGTCTTAGTGGTGGTTTAGATAGTTCAATGACCGCTTGGTTAATCGGCAAAGAAAAGCCATTAGCTCTAATAGTCGATAACCATTGGAACACAGACATAGCCAACAGGAATATAATAAGGATCATCAACCATTTCCAACTGGACTACCTATGGATTAAAGTTGACCGAGAGCAGTTCAGGGATTTGCAGTTAGCGTTTATAAAGTCTGGAATATCAAATATAGAAATCCCAACAGACCACATTTTATATGCTTTAGTTTATAAAGTAGCTGATATGGTTGGGGCTAAAGTTATTTACAATGGCGGTAATCCCCAAACAGAAGGGAATATGCCAGAAGAGTGGGGATATAATGCAAGAGACTTGAAGTTCATCAAGGCGATACATAAAAGATTCGGTGAAAAGCCGATGGATAAAGTGCCGACATTGTCTTTGCTGGGCTATCTCTATTACATATTCATCAAGAGAATCAAGATAGTCCAGCCATTAGAGGACACAGACTACAACGTAAAAAGAGCGAAGGAACTATTAAAGAAAGAAATCGGCTGGGAGGATTACGGAGACAAACACGAAGAATCAATCTATACAAAGTGGTTTCAGCAGACTTACTTGCCTGAAAAATTCGGAAGAGACAAAAGAATACCTCATTATCAGGCATTAGTTAATTCCTGGCAGATGACAGAAGAGGAAATGCAGGAAAGATTAAAGACAAAACCAATTAATAAATTAGAACCATTTAATATTGACTGGCGGAATATTCCCATAACAACATACAAGGATTATCCCAACGATTCTTGGGTATTCAATCAAACCAGTCCTCTGATGAAGTTAGGAAGAAAAATAATAAAACATTAAATGAAACTTTGCACTTCAACCTCACACGCTGAACCGAACAACAAGATTTCGTCTTTTGAGGTAAAGGCCCTGAAGGTTTGGAAGATGGAAAGATACGAATGGCCAAAAGACATTAGAGAACCGGTTGTATTTTTTGGAATGTATCATATCGGGGACTATCTTCGATTTATAAAGCACTGGGGAAAAAAGATTATTGTTTGGACTGGGGGAGATATTGTGAATCTCAAAAAGAAATACTTATTTAGCACTGGGAAAAACTTCTGGCTGTCAAAACTACTGACTTGGATTCCAGCTTATAAACTATTCCAAAATACAGAATCTTATTGCGAAAATGAATTAGAGCAAAGAGAATTAAGGAAGTTAGGAATCAAATCAAAAATAAAACCTACTTTCTTAGAGGAGATAAATGACTTTCCGATTTCATTTAAACCATCAAAGAACCCGACTGTTTATGTCTCAATAAGAAAAGGCACAGAAAACGATTATGGTTTTAAATTAGTGGAGAGGTTGCGAAAGATTCTTCCCGATATTAACTTCTATATCTTTGACGGGACAACTTCAAACAGGGAATTCAACAAAAAGATAAGAAACTTCCATTGCGGCTTCAGACCAAACGAGCACGATGGATTTTCAGAGATAACAGCCAAGTCAGTTTTGATGGGGCAGTATCCGATAACAAGGATCAAATATCCGATGATAGACCATTATGAGACTGAGGAGGAACTAATTGTGTTATTGAAGGATTTAAAAAATAAAAAAGAGCCAAATATAAAAGCCAGAGATTATTATAGAAAAATTCTCAATAATTTACCCTTCTTAAAATGTTGCAATCAATAGCCAAATCTAAAATAGAATTGGAGATAGAGAATATGCATCCGAAAGAGGCGGAATTATTAAAGGATTATTTTATTCTTTTAATTGGGGCCGGAATACATAAAATAAGGAATGGAAAATTAATATTATATTTTAACGAAGATGGTTTAATGCAAATAGGAACAAATGAGATAATCTGGAAGAAAAAATGTAAAACATAGGCGACTTTTCGTTAAAATTTAAGCACAAAATTCCGTATAGTAGAAGGAGTTAATAACGATAAGGTGAACTTTACGTTCATTTCATCGTTTATGTTTTTAACCCACTCGCCATTATCACTTGGTTCAGCTCCCGCTTCTTTTGACACCTCCAAGGACAAAGGATTTAAGGAACAATTAAATAGTCTAACTCTTACATAGAGCGGACACAATAATATATCAATTAATTTTGGTATAGTTCTGTGTCCGCTTTTTATTTCAAGGGGGATGATTATTAGTATCTTCGGATACTTCACCCAGGCGTAATCAGTCGCCTTGAGATAAAAACTAATTTATAAACTATGGAAATAAATACTCAAACACCACTCATCAACGATGAACTAATGGTAAAACTAAACACTGAAAAGCGGTCGGCTTTGGAATTTCAGAAGAGAAGGCACGAAGAATGGACAGATAATTACGAACTATATCGTAATAAAGTTAAGACCAACAGATTGACCCAAAGGCAGGCAGTAGTAGTGCCCCTAATGAAAGAATCTATTAAGACCCTGTTCTCAGAGATTGATGAAATACCCACTTTAGAGTTCAAGGAAAAAGGCGGGGACAGACAAAAGGAATTATACTTACAAGCTAGATGGGAAGATGACGCAGATAGGATAAACTTTGAGGGAGTGGATGCTATTGACAAAAAGACTGCTCTATTATATGGCAGGGCATTTAAAAAGATAAACTTTACCGGCGGCGAGTTTGAGGTTTATAACTTAGACAACTTTGATATTTTAATTGATCCATTGGTTAATCCTTTGGATATTGAAACAGCACGATACATTACTCACCAAAACATTTTTAGAAGCTTACGTGACATCCTGGCTGATGACAAATACGAACCAAATGCCAAAAATCGGCTAAAAGACTATATTAACTCAAAAGACATAATGGTTACCTCAGCCATAAATAAAGAGATATTTGAAGAAAAACAGGAAAGGTTAAAATCAATGGGGCTTGAGAAAGATGAATTCCAATTATTCCCAGCGGGTGATGTGATAGTGAACCTAACTGAGCATTACACTTGGCTATGGGACAAGGCAACCAAGAAGTTTATCAGATACGTTATAGTTTATGCTGATGACGCAATCAGGTTATATATGGCTCCATTAAAAGAAGCGATAGGAGTTGACTTTCTGCCTTTTGTAACTTGGGGCGAGGATATGGAAACACAGGACTTTTGGAATGATGGGCCAGCAGATTTAATAAGGACTCCCAATAAAATACTGAATGTATTCTTTAGCCAGATGATAGAAAATAGAACCCTAAAGAACTTCCAGATGCATTGGTATGACGCCACTGCGCCAAACTATGTGCCACAAACTTATGAACCAGGGCCGGGAAGAATGTTGCCAGCTCCAGGAAAACCAGGAGAAGTAATACAGCCAGTAGAAGTTTCAGGATTAGAAGACGTGATGACCCAGATGGATTTCTTAATCAAGTTGATTGAGAGAGGAACTTCAGCAACTGCTATCCAAAAGGGAGTATCAGAAAAAGCCCAGATAACTTTAGGTGAAGTCCAAACCCTATTAGGTCAAGCAAAAGAAAAAGCCATAACAATGGCTAAATTTTACCGCAGATCGCACAAAGAATTAGGTATGAAGTATTGGCAGATGTTACAGGCCAACGATAAGGGCAAGAGGACTTTATATAAAGTATCTTCAAAGGGTAAGGTATATCCCAAAGAACTAAGACCTTCTGATTGGATTTCAAAAGAAGGATACAAGGTTGAGGTTAAGTCAAGTTCAGAGCAGGAAGCGGAAGATGTTAAATCCATAGAGAAGTGGACTTATATCAAGCAGCAATTCCCTGATAATCCGGTAGTAGCTAAGATAGCGGCCAGGAGAACGCTAGAGATAGGAGACGTGACGGCTGAAGAGTTAAAACAGATTGAGGAATTTGAGGAAAAGAAAGCGGAGATGATGATGCAACAGCCGATGATGGGGCAACAAATGGGACAGCAAATGGGACAACCGCAACCGCAAATACAACCAATGGCTAAACCATTAACACAACCAGCATAATATGAAAGAAGAATCAGTAGATGATATTTTAAAAAATGCCATTCAGAAAGCCGTTGATTTGGCTTCCCACGAAATGGCAATCCTTAAATCGACCGGCGAAATGGCAATCCTTAAATCGACCGGAAACAGGGCGATGTTTGAACGTAAGACAAAAGAACTGGAAGAGCATATAAACGACAAATACGCCCAATCAAGGGCGATAATAGAGGGAAAGATAAAACAACTGGAAGGAAAGATTCCAGAGAAGTTTGACCCCAAAGAGATAAAGTCTGAGTTAGTATCGGCAAACAAGAAGATAGCAAAGAATCTGGCTGATATTAAAAAAATTATAACAAAGACAGTATTGCCAATAGAGGAAGGAATAGTAAAGTTGAACTTAAAGAGTGGGACTTTAAATGAGAAATTTGATAATTTGAAAGTTCCTTTAAAACATAAAGATTTAGAGGATATATGGCCAGACGACCATCATCCTGAACTGCATTTATTAGAATCGCATCCTGGAGTCCAGGCAACATCCGCTGAATTGAATAGGTTAGTGGATGGTTCAGACGCTGGCCCGCTTCATACCCACGCTGAGTTAAGGAATATTATAATATCGGGTGGTGGGATGGGTGAGGCAAGAGTCATCGATTTGATAAATACTTATGGAGGAGCTGGCGGAATAAACAATATAGTTGAAGATTTAACCCCGCAATTAGGTGGAAATTTAGATGGACAGGCATTCACTATTACAACCACAAATACAATATCGGGGGGAATAGTAAGAACAAATAATTATCAGAATTTAGGCGGGACAGAAAGTTTTATCTGGAGTGCTGGAGATGATTGGTGGGAATTATCAGATGATTTTCATATGGTTGGGGTAATAACTGGAGTTGCAAGTTATAACGGATTAGTCGTAACGGCTAACACTGGAGTAATTACGACCGGAACTTGGAATGGAACAGATATAGCAGTAGCAGATGGCGGAACTGGATTAGGAGCGATAGCTGATGGTTCTGTCTTGGTTACAAATGCGGCAAACGTCTTAAGTGCTATTACTTGGCACGCTGCAGGGACTAAGATTTTAACTAATATAGACGGAACTATATCTTGGGAGGCGGCAGGAGCTGGAGCACCAACTGCTTGGGATGATATTGGTGACCCAGATGCTGATGGAACTGTTGCTTTCGCGGGGTTTGAACAGACTTTGACTTCAACTTTAAATGAGGCGGCGCACACTACTTTAACAATTTATAACAGCACTGCTGACTTAACGGCGGCAGTAACACTTTTAAAATTAACCTATAAAGATGATGGAGATGCTGATGGAACATTCTTAAATTGTTTAGATAATAATTCAGCAGATAGTAAATTCAGTATCGGGCAAGATGGTAATACTTTGATAGCGGGAACATTAGGGGTAACGGGAGCTATTACTGGAAATTTAACTGGTAATTGTTCGGGAACAGCCCTAACAGTAACACAAGCGGCACAAGGTGCGATTACATCGCTTGGAACTCTTACAACCCTGACAGTAGATGACATAACGATTAACGGAAACACAATATCTTCAGCGGGAGCTTCAACATTAGCAATCAATCCATTAGCAGGACAAGTAATAACATTTGATGCAACGGTTACTTTAGACGCTGGAGTAGTTGCAGGAATTACATCTTTAACAGCAGATAATATAATTGCCAATACTGGAATAAAACCAGACGCAGACGGCGGGGCTTATCTTGGACAGGCAGGAACAGCTTTTGCAGATTTATATTTAAAAGAAGGCGGGACAATAAATTGGGATTCAGGTGATGCAATTATTACCCAGACTGGAAACGACATAACTATTTCTGGCATTACTTCTTTCGGATTAGGAACATCAACGGCAGTTACTCTTGGAACAATAGAGTTAGGAGCGGCGGCAGATACTACTATATCAAGAAGCGGTGCTGGGGCTATTCAAGTAGAAGGAGTTCAGGTTCTTTTATCAGGTGCGGCATTAGGAACGCCAGCCAGTGGAACAGTGACCAATTTAACAGGAACAGCATCAATAAATATAAATGGAACAGTCGGGGCGACAACTCCCACAACGATAGTGGGAACTACCATAACGGCTAACACTGGATTTTGTGCTGATGTTAATGACGGCTCTTATTTAGGAGTTTCAGGGACTGCTTTTTCTGATTTATTCTTAGCAAGTGGAGCTGTGATAAATTTTCTTGCTGGAGCTGTAACTATAACTCACTCGGCTAATACACTTACCATAGCTGGAAGTGCTTATACGACTTTAGCTCTTGGAGCAACAAATATAACTTGCACAGGAACAATAGATAATTTAACAGCAGCTCACGTTACTACTTTATCGGTTGACCATATTGGCGAGCATACTGGTTCGCACACAATAGTTGCTGATAACACGATTACTGCCGCAACTGGTGCATCAATAATTCTCCCAGCAGGCGGAGCAATAAAACTTACATTACCGACAACAGATGCACAATGCACTGGACATTATACAGATTCTTTTCAATCTGGTTATACCGCAGCCGCAGGAGATTTAGTCTATTACGGAACTGGTGGAAAATGGTTGGAAGTTGATGCTGATGCTGTGGCTACTTGTAAAGGACTTTTAGGGATAGCTATGGAAGCTAAAAATGACACTCAGGCAATGAAAGTAGCACTTCCAGGTTCTATGGTTCATTTTGACGCTTGGACTTGGACAACTGGAGATACTTTATATGCAGGTGAAACTTTAGGGGCGATACAAAATGCAATCCCAACGGGAGCTGACGCAGTAATCAAGGTCGTAGGTGTAGCGATAGATGCTGACACTATTTACTTTATGGGTTCACCCGACCAGCAAACAACAGTAGCCTAATATGCCAACAATAGACCAATCAAAACTTCCAATAGAAATAACCTCTAAGTATTCAATAGTGAATAATGCTTTTAAGTTAGATAAGGTTGTTAATGCCGAATTAGATACTTATAAGAATGAGTCCAAAGACGAAATAAATGTAGAAATCGGGGATAGCAAACAAACTGAATTTTATCCCCAAATTAAGCTAATGCGTTGGACGAATGAAACAAACTTTTCTGTCCGCTTAAAGGATACCGAATACGAAAAAGCCACAATTACAACCGATAAGGATAAAATAATCTGGGACAAAGATAATATAAAAATAGAGTTCTTTGATTATGCTGAAGGAGAAGGTGGGCACAAAATGATATGGTTCTTAAAAGAAAAACCACTAACCAACAAAGTTGAATTTTCTTTACAAAGTAAAGGATTAGATTTTTTCAGGCAACCGCCATTAACGGAAGAATACCAAAATGGCTATTCAGAGGAATTTCAAAAAGAGATAGTAGTCACCGAAACCCAAGTCAAAGATTTAGACGGAAATGTTTTAGCGGAACGCCCCGAAAATGTCGTCGGCTCTTACGCTGTCTATCACCAAACCAAAGGCGGAATGAATGATATTAACGGTAAGGAATACAAAACAGGGCAAATGGGAATGATTTATCCATCACATTTAACAGACGCAGAGGGAAAAGAAAGTAAAGTAAAATTAGTTATAGATGTTATAAATAGCACTTTTACAGAAGAAATACCACAGGATTTTTTAGACACCGCTGTTTATCCAATCAGAGGGAATACTGATTTTGGATATACAACACTTGCTGGAACAGCATCGGCTTTAAATAATATAGTTTCTGGCTCAAGAGATACCTCTGGTGGCACTGGAACATTGGTGAATATTACCGCTGGAACATATAGGGCAGCAACGACCGCCAAAGAAAAGTGTGCTTTATATGATGATGCGAGTCCAGGTAATTTAATAGCTAATTCAGACACTCCTGAAAAAACAGGAGTAATAGCAAAGGATTGGGAAGTTTTTACTCCCACTTCCCCGCCATCAATATCAAATCAATATTATAAGATTATATTGTGGGGAAACGGCAATAATAGCACAGGTTATTGGAATACAACTTCTGGCATAAATAAATATTATTATAAAACAGCCGTAACATATAATGGATTTCCAGGAACTATTACTTTTAGTTCTTACGATGGATATTCTTGGTCCACCTACGCCACCTATACGCCTGCGGGGGGAGGGGGGCCAGCTAATTTAAAAACCTATAATACTAATGCCAAAGCAAATATAAAAAGCATAGATACGAACTTAATAGCAAATGTTAAGACTTTAAATACTAACGCTTAACAATCTTTGAACCATAATAATATGCATAAACTTTTAGAGCAATTATTCAAAAAAAGGAAGATAACAAGTGTCAATGAATTGACTCCTGAAGAGGCACAGCAGTTTGATGATTGGCAGAAAATCCTATCAGAAGGGGAAATGTCGGTTGATAAGATAAAGCAATTCTGCGGACTGCAATTAGGAATTATAAAAGGGCAGATGAAGAATTTAGACAACACCCCGCAAAAGAATGAAAGATTGACAACCTATTTTAACATCTATGACGCTTTAATAACTTTAATTAACTCCCCACAGGCCGAGAGGGAGAGTTTGGAGAAATACCTCAACCAATTACTCAAATGACAAAGAAACCCAAAAAAGAAAAATCCCCCAAAATATCCCCAAAAGTAAACATTTTTAGGCCGATCGGATGGTGGAGCTCCGCCTTCACTACCGGAACTGCAGTCGCACCCACAATAAGGATGTTAGCAACCGGTGGAACATCGGGTGCAACCGCTTACGTTGCCTGGTTTTCAGTGCTTACTAGCGGAACTTGGGCGGCAAATACAGCGGCTGGGACTATATATTTTTACAACCCATCGAAAAAGTTCACCGCTGGGGAGACAGTATCTTGGACTGGTGGCTCTTGTGTGATAACTACAGCCCTTATCCCGAATAGGGGGCACGCCGTGATTATTGATTTGGGGGATGTAGACGAGTTAAATATAAATAAATCAATTAAAAAAGTTTATAAATAATATGCCATTCAAATCAGAAAAGCAGAGAAGATACCTTTGGAAACACGAACCAGAAGTAGCCAAAAAATGGGCTAAGAAATATGGTTCTAAAATAAAAAAGTCGATAAAAAAAGCATCATTTAAAAAAGGTTAAACAATATGAAATTAAGAAGAAGACACTGGACTGGGAATCAACGTGCAGGGTCAAGAGGATAATAAACTTCAGAGCCATTAAAGGCAAAGAGGCCGAGAAAGAAAACTCGTTAAAATAAGAGCACAAAAGCTCGTTAAAAAATGTAAAGGTCGACTATTCATAGTTAAGTCGTAAAATTACTATGCTTAAAAAATTAGAAGATGTAAAACCAGTTTCAGAACCATCACCTGAACCAATCGCTGAACCCGTCAACCCAGACGTTAAACCGGAGGAAAAGGTGCCAGTTACAGAGGAAATAGCACCAAAACCAGCGGCTCAAGAACCCGGTCCCGTTCCCTACAAGAGATTTCAAGAGGTGAACGACAAAGCCAGAATTCTTGAGGAAGAGTTAAAAATAGCGAGAGAATCCTCTGTTTCTCCTGAGAAACTTGCTGAATTACCTGATTGGGAATTGATGACAGAAACCGAAAAATATCTGGCCAAAGAACTGATGAACCTGAAGGAAAAGACTAAATGGGAAGAGGACTTTACTAGGGCAAAAAAGACATTCCCGGAATTAGGGGACAAAGCGGCAGAGTTCAAAGACTTTGCTTACAAGTATCCTAAATCTGTGGATGTAGAAGTTCTGGCAAAATCATTCCTATTCAAGCCAGCTTCAGAACCAGTTGAAAAGCCAGCCAATAAAGGATTAGAAAAACCAACAGGAGGTTCAAGGCAAGTTCCAGCACCCGGACTTACTCTGGATGAGATTAAGAGACTGAGGGAGAACCAACCCAAACTATACGAAAAGATGGTTATAGAAGGGAAACTCCCAAAAAAGTTGCCAGAGAAGTAGGGGACAGGTCGCAGGAGAAATCTTTATTAGATTTAGAATATGGCATTAACAAATTTTGGAGAAGCATTTGCGAAGAATTGTCTGAGAAAGTTTTATTTCAAAGCATTAGCTCCTGCAATTTGCAATACTGATTACGAAGGAGAGGTGAAAGCACTTGGAGATCAGGTTACTATCCTGATGTTCTTGAATGACATAGCGTTAACAACCTATGCGGCTAACACCAATATGACTACCGAGTATCCGGTTGATACTGAATCCCATTTACAGATTGACAGAGCAAAATACTGGAACTTCAATATTGACAGAGTGGATAGGTTATTCACTTATGTTGATGACGAAGACAGCACCTTGATTGAGAACGCTGGTGATGTTTTAACTAAGGCGATTGACACTGATATGATTAAGAAAATATCAGAAGAGTGTCAAGCAGGGCACATTGTTCCTAATGGCCCATCAGAGGCAGGAACATTTAACCTTGTTATTGGAAGCGTCAACACTTATGTCACCATTACTACTGCGGCATCGTGGGGTGTAGCCACCTTAACTGGTGTGTTTCAAGATGAACCCCGTATTGCTGGAGAAGCTAACGGCTGGCCTACAAATATAGTTGGAAGAGGGTTTAGAACCTGTTCGAGCAAGATTAACTCACCGTGGTATAGGATCACAGCGAGAACAAACTCGTCAGTTATTACCTTCAACAACTGGGATGGAAGCACAACCGGCGATGGAATATCAGGTTGTTACATAAAGGGTATGTGGTTAGGAGCAGGTCTCACAGTCGGTGGAACTTGCGGAGTGAGTTATGGTTGCCAGATTGAAGGATACAGAGATACAGCAATCACCGCAACTAATATATACGCATTGGTTTGCGAGGCAGCACAGAAACTTGATGAAGAGGGAATTCCGACAGAAGACAGGCACTTAATAATCCCAGCTTGGTTCAAGGCACGCTTGATTCAGGCGACACAACTCCAGCCAGATATTGCTATGTATTACACAGATACTGTAATAAACGGCAAGGTTGGAAGAGTGGCAGGATTTGACTTACACCTGACATCAGATGACAGGTTTAGCACTTGTGTTTCACCCATAATAGATATGGGTTCTACAGGAGACTGGAGTGCGGTAACCGGAACAGGATACTTGATACCAGCAGTTCATAAGAGCTTTATCACCTTCGCTCATAAATGGGCGGAATCAAGGGTGGTAGACGCTGAATTACAGTTCGCTAAGTTATATCAGGGTTTGAACTTATGGGGTTTCAAGGTGTTACCTTTAAGAAGGAAAGCAGGTGCGGTTATCTACGGACACCCAGCTTAGTAGTTAGTTAGTTACGAAATTTAACAACTTGTGGATGTTCTGGATTCTTGGCCTCGTAGCGCAATCTGCGAAGGCCAAGACCAGATTGTGATTCAGAACATTACAATAAAACTATGTGGTTTAAAAAGAAAATAACAAATATATTTGACCAACTGCCGATGTTGTGTTCTCACTGCAATAAGTCTTTTCCGAAAAATGTGATAGTTTGCCCCCATTGTAAAGAAGAATTAGTAAAGACATCGCCAAGACCAGGCAGAGACCAACAAACTTCAGTCCAGTATGGGGAAAGGCAGGGAAAAGAGTTATCCCAGCCGGTATTTAATACAGAGACGAACTCAATAGAACTTCATATCAGGGATGAAAAATACCCGATGAGATGTTTTCCCAGACACCACGTATTACACGGGCCATTAGCGCCATTAAAAAGGTATATTAAGAATTTAGTGATAGAACAGTTGGTGAAATGCTTGCCCTACAAGATACCGGATGAGAATTTAGCCGAACCAGTAAGGGAAATAGCAAGAGTATTTGATTTATTAGTGGAAGTGGAAGATGAGCCGGAAATGAAACGGCTGATGGGACAGTTCAAAGACGCCATCTGTATGGTATTGCAAGAGGATGACGCTTGGAGATATACAGTCCAGATGTTCCTGCAGAAGTTAGATATGAAAAAAATGAAATTAAGCGAGGCGGACATTTATTATTTTAAAGGCAAAAGTTTCGATGTCAACAAGGCACTAAACATTAAATAAAATGGGAATACTTTCATACATTATAAAATCATTCAGAGGCGGAATATCAGATGAAGCCGATAAGGGAATAGCTGGTTCTTTTAAATACAGCTATTGCGCAGATATTCATAAAAAGAAAGATTCATTTTCCGCCCAGCAGGCAATGTTGAGGGAAACTTCGGGGGATTTAATGACTGACCTTCCGAGATGGTTTGTTCCCTGTTCGAAAGACGGGACTACCTATGCTTTTGGTGATGGCGGAACTATTTACACAAGGTCAGGTGGCGGGATTTGGGGCTCCCCATACCACGATGCCAACGGGGCTATTAAGGGCGCTTACTGTTGGACATTCCACGATGGTTCAACCTATCTTATTTGGGGGACAGATACTTCAGTATCAAGGAAACAAATCTGGACAACTAATTCGGGGGCGAATTGGGGAAATGTGGAGTTAAACTGGAAAACAAATCTGACTTCGGCTACCTGGCACACAATGGAGAATGCCTGCGGAAACTTAATGATATGCAATGGGCTTTATCTGGCGATGATTGACTACACGGCCAACTACACGCCCGAGGCATTGAATATAAGACCCGAAAATCTCACTAAATGCTTAGAGGAAAGGGATGATAATGTAATTATAGGTTCTACCCGGCCGGATAATGATGAAAGGAGTTATATCTGGTCTTGGATTACCACAGCCCTAAATTGGGTTCAGAAAAAGAAGATACCAGCACCAGGAGTGAATGCTTTGATTTATACCGAATATCCATTCTTACAAGCAGGAACTAACGGGCAGTTATTCTATTCTGATTTTACTAATGTAGTTCCAGTTCATTCAGTTCCAGGCGGGGGATATTGTAATCCGGGTGGAGTTTGCGAAGATGAGAATCTGGCTTTATTTGGGATGTATGGCGGAACTTATCCTGGAATATGGTCTTATGGTAGGAAGAACAAAAACAGACCTTTAGTTTTAAATTATGAATATAGGATGTCTCCGACAACAACGGGAAGCAACGTAACAGAGATAGGGGCGGTGGCGAATATAAATGGATTACTATTAGCTTCTTGGAAAACATTAGAAGGAACGGCTGGCGAATTAAATTATGGGGTTGATTGTGCCAGCACATCGCAAAAAGCATCATCCATTTATGAGGGACTGGAGTTTGACGGCGAGATGCCGCACATAGAGAAATACTTCCAGAATGTAAAGGTTTCAATGGAGCCATTGTCAGCTGGTTGTTTAGTCCAATGTAAATACAAGATAGACAGAGGTTCTTGGACAGATGCCAAAACAGGCGAGGGTGGAATTTACTTTAATAAAACAGGGGCAACTGATGGAATTTTTGTAATAGGGCAAAGGGGAAAAATAATAGAAATAGGATTAACTTTAACATCGAGTGGGAATTATAGCCCAGAAATATTAAGCATCACGACTTTTTTAGGTCGCGAGCAAGATGAATATTAAATAAATAAAACAATATGTTATACGCAGATTTGCAATTACAAAGTATAGTTCGTATGGGCATTGATACAACATCAACATTTATAACCGAGACGATGATTAGAAATTGGCTTGATATGGGCCATAAGTGGGCGGCCTCTTATAAGAAGTGGCCAATGACCGAGTATATGGACATTTCTGGAATATTTACTAATGGAACGATTGCTTATAATTATCCAAACACCAATTTTAAGACAGATTCTATAAGAGGATTGGCAATAGGTTCTATGACCGCCGGGGGAGCAACCATATTTGAAAAGAAGATTTTTACTGATTTCGCAAAGTATATGGTGGACTATCCAACAGGGACAGATGAGATATTTTCCGATTATGGCAGGATTTTATATATCAATCCGAACTGCACATCAGGAACGATAATGTGTTTCGGCCAACTGACTCCGCCGACTTTAGGATTGGTGGCTTCTTCTACTGCCAGCACAGTATTTTCAAATTATGACGAGGAAGGAGATGATGCAATTATAGACAAAGTTTGTTCTTATGGATTCAGGAGAATGAAAAAATTCCAGGAGGCGATAGATTTCGAGAATAGGGCAAGAATGACATTAGACGAACTATGGAAAAGGATTCAAGACGAACAGGCGCTATACCAAACCAAAGACCGCCCAATTTGGGAAAGGTTTAATGTAGTCAAGGGCGAAAACGAAAACGAAAATCCATTGCAATTTTAATATGCCAAGCGATATTTTATACAACGAGGAAAAAGATGATGAGCCATTAGTGTCGGTAACAACAGAAACAGACAATGCTTTACCAGTGGAAACCACACCCCAATCGGCCCAGCTTTTAATAAGCCCGACAATAGTAGGAAAGTATTTGAATATAGAAGCAAACGGGGATGTGACGATAGGGGACTATGCGGCTGGGCAGGGGATATTCTGGGATCAATCAGCAGGAACATTGAGCATCTTAGGAGGATTGGTTGTTGACCATTTAGATATACCAGATTTGGTAACAGCCGATTCATTCCACGTAGATACGGCAGGAAACACTTGGTGGGGGAGTGTGCTAATAGGAGGGGCAGTGGCTAAGATTTTAAAAACAGGAGTAGCAACCTTTACAAATGTAAATATAACTGGAGGTTCAGTAGCTACATCAACACTTAACGGAACACTGTCTTTTGCTAACCTGGATTTGGCGGTTCAGGGTTGGTCTCAGACTTGTGTATTTTCAGTAACTGATGCTGATACAGTATCTTGGGCGGCGGGAACTTTTACAACTGCAGGTGGGACAACTTATAATATTGGAGTAGGAAATACTGGTAATATGGTGGCTAAGACTTATATCTATTTAGATACTGCAATTTCTACAATCGCTTATCAAATAACAACAACTCCTGGAACGGCAGTAGGTGCAGGAAAATGTTTAGTGGCAATAGCCCAAAATGCAGTAGGTGAAGCGACATATACAGTTATGGATGGTATGGGTGGGCAGAATATAGATGCGGCGAATATAGTGGCGAACACAATCACCGCCAATGAATTGGCCACATCTATCACTTATGCTGGAGCTTTAATTATAGATACCAATGGGGTTATCCGAGGAGGTCAAACCACTTACAATACTGGCGCTGGCTGGTTTATAGGATATTCAGGTGGTGCTTATAAATTATCAATCGGAGATGGAACAACAGCAAATAGTTTAACTTGGAATGGGACGACTTTGTTAGTAAAAGGACAATCGCTTACTTTTCAAGATACTTTCGGAGATGGTTCAGACGGGGCAAAAACAGTAGCCGCAGATGAAACATTGACATCTGATAAATATTATACAGATTTAACAATTAACAATACTAAAGTCCTGACCACAGGAGGATTTAGAATCTTTGTGACAGGGACTTTAACTAATAATGGGACTATTTCAAGAGTTGGAAATACTGGTGGTAATGGAGTAGCTGGTGCTAATGGTGGTTCTGGCGCTGGAACAGGTGGGACAGCAGGTGCTGCATTAGTTTCTGGTTCATTACCTGCTGGAAAAGCAGGAGTGGCTGGCGGTCTCGGTGGCAGTCCAGGTTCACCGCCCCAAAGCGGATTTGCTGGAACTGCAGGTAATGCCGGAATTGATGCAGATAAGAGTGTCGGTTCAGCTGGAAATAATGGAGTCTTAGCTGGAGCAGGAGGAAACGAAACAGAAGCCCCATTCAAAACAGGTGGCGCAAGCGGTGCTGTCGGAACAGGAGGAACACAAACAGGAACTGTTTTTAATAAAGTAAAAAACTTTTCAAATGCTTATTTTTTAGTTGATTTCTTGCCAGCAACCGCAATGTTAACTGATTCTGCCGGTTCGGGTGGAGCGCCTGGAGGCGGTGGAGGAATGAGCCACAATGCCACAGGAGGTCAGGGTGGCGGTGGTGGAGGTTCAGGTTCAACTGGTGGAATTATCTTTATTTCCGCAAAAAATTTAGTCAATGCGGGAACGATAAGTGTTGCCGGAGGAGTTGGTGGAAATGGAGGAAATGGTGGTAATGCAAATGCAGGTCAAGCCAGTGGAGGTGGAGGTGGAGCTGGTGGAAATGGAGGGACGGGTGGAGTAATGATTTTAGTCTATTCAACAAAATCAGGTGCTGGTGCTTATACTTACACAGGTGATGCGGGAGGAACTAAAGGAACTGGCGGGGCAAGAGGAGGGCAGGATGATGAGGTTGGTTACAATGGGACTGATGGTTCAACCGGAGCAACCGGAAAATTAATTGAATTAGTAGTTTAAATAATACATTTTAAAAAGGTATAAATTATGGCAGTAAATAAAACAATTATAGGAAAAGAGGTTTTACCCGATGGTAGAATTTTAGAATATGGGGCAAGAGACCCCGTGACGGGTCAGAGATATGAAATATTACATCCAGCACCAACTCCAACAGGGACAACGCCAACAACTCCAACTCCTACTTCGACACCAACACCTACTCCGACTTCAACTCCAGCACTCGGAGAAACAACGGTTTATCGTTTAAATCCGACTACGGGAAAATTACAATCTGGTAATGTTACTGATCCTGGAAATGCTTTGAAAAGTGGATGGTATGCAAGTCCTGAAGTGATACCAGGATATGCTATCACACAGTCTTTAGGGACACCAACGCCAGGAAATTATTACTGGACTATTAAAAATGGGGCAGCGGTGATAGTTGATGCCTCTGGAAATCCAGTAGACACAACTACCCAAACTAATATTTTAATGAATGTTGGCTGGGATTTTACTAAGATACCTAAATATGGGGCAACTACTCCCACAACACCGACTGCACCAACCACATCGCAACCAGTAGCGCCTTCACCGATTAGTGGGGCAACTACTATTCCAAAAACTATTAAGGTTCAAGGATTTGATATTGATCCTACAACTGGAGAACCAATAAATATACAAACTGGTCAACCATTAACTCCAACTCAACCACAAACACCGACTCAAACTACAACTACACCCATGACTCCAAAAACAACTACCCAAACAACCCCGCAGATAGAAGCAATTCAAGCACAACTTAAAGACCTTCAGGCGCAACAGGCGGCAATGACACAATATGGAGTAAGTGATACTAATATGCTGGAAAAAGATGTTAATGGGAATTATGTGCCAAAAGAAGTTGCACCAAAAACGCCAGACCAAGTAAGGGATGAGGTTTATACAAAATATGGAATAGATACTGCGATTAAGGATTGGGCAAATGCGCCAACTAAGAGTTTTGAAGAAATCTATAAAGAAATCCTTACCAATTCAGGAATAGCCGATATTAAGGCAAGTATAGATAAGATAACCGCTGATATAAATAAAGCAGATGCTGATTATAATACGGCGGTAGGGGATATAAACGATAACCCTTGGATTTCTGAAGCTGGCAGGGTAGGAAAAATAGAAAAATTAAATATAAACTATGAACAGACAAGAAAGAGACTGGATAACCAACTTACATTAGCAACCGGACAACAGGATAAATTAAAAGAAGAAGCATCAAAGATAGCAACAGAAACTTTAACTGCTTATGATAAACAACATCAATATGATAAAGCGATCTTGGATTTCTATATTACAAGGGCGGAAGCGGAAATTGAAGCCGAGTTGACAGCCCAAACAGAGGAACAGACGTTTAGGTATCAGACCTACCCTGATTACTTAACGAAAATGAAAGCATTAACTACGCCTGAAAAACCAACAATAGTAGGAAGTGAAAAACTTGGCTATTATGCTTATTATCCAGATGGAACTAAAACATTGATATTGGGAGGCGTGGGAGAAAATTCAGAATTAGGGGAATTATTAACAATAGATCAATCCGCCAAATATGGAGTTCCCTATGGAACAACCAAAGGACAACTTATGGGACAAACCTTATCGGCAAACGCAGGAAAAGCAGAAAGTAATTATGTGAAGATAGGATTAGAAGCCGTCAAGGCAATTAAGAGTTTAGATGGTTTTGCCGTTACCGTTGAATCAGATGGAACTTGGAAATATGATTCTAATAGAGTAAAAGGCTTAACCGGAGAAATACATAAACTAAATTCTATGATGAATCCAGATGCCAGAACTCTAAAAATGAATATAGATAGTGCTATTTTATCTATGATTTATAACAACACTGGTAAAACAATGAATGAAAAAGAATTAGATGCTCAAAGAGGTATATATATGCCTCAATATTGGGATGATGCAGATTCGGCGATGAAAAGAATCGCAAAACTTGAAACAGACTTTATGCTAAGTTTTGCTGGCTCTTATGCCTATCAAGAAGTAGGCGAAGAATATACTTCGGGGTCGGTCGTAAGTATTAACGGAACAAATTCTACAGTTCAATAAAAATATGGACATAATATCTAAAGAACAATTACAACAACTTAAAGCTAAGGGAGCTTCTATTAAAGTGATTTCAAAATCAATACAGACTGGTGGTTATGTTCCCCCAAAATTTACACCCTCCAGTGGAACAACTTCAGTCAAAAAACCATTCTTAGAAAAAGTAGGTGATATTTTCACTCCTTTACTTACAACCTTTGGAAGGACTTTGGCAATGGGCGACTATATAAAGGCCCAGGATGCAGGAATGAAATCTTGGCAAGATATTGGAAATGTAATGATGAATAGATGGAAAACAAATCCCAACTTAACAAAAGAACAAAAACAGAAAGAGTTTAAAGTATGGCAAGATTCAGTGCCAAAAATAATAGAACAGCATCCCGATTTTAATAAGACAATAGGACAGATAGCTGGTGAGGCATTACAAACTGGAACGACACTATTAACTTTAGCAGAAGCAGTTCCAGGGATAGCCAAAGGAATTACAGGAATGGTAGGCAAAATTCCTGGAGTTGGAAAGGGATTAGCACAATTAGGAGCAACAGAAATCGCCACTCCAACATTAGGCAAAACATTAGGGATGAAATTCTTGGCTGTTCCAGAAGGATTTACCAAATCAGCAATTCTTCAAAGGGCAGGAATTAGCGCTATTTATGGAACAACCTATGGGGTAGCGAAAGCATTAAAAGAAAAACAAGACCCATTAAAGGCCTTCCAAACAATAGCAACTGGAGGAATTTCTTCTGGTTTGATTTCTTTAGGAGTGGACGGGATTTTGTTAGGAATAAATAAGTTTATTGAAAAATATGGCCCATCAATATCGGAAACAATGACAGGTAGACCAAAACAGGCATTTAAGACCCAATATGAAAATCCCGAAGAGGCAGAGGCGGCCTTTAAGCGAGTTAGTGAAGAATCAAAGAAATTTAAATATGGTGGCGGTGAAAGGGTTGTTACAGAAGAGGCAGAGGGTGCTATTAAAGATTTCAGAACTGGATTAAGTAAAGAATATAAACAAAATGTGGCAAAATTGGCAAAAACATACAAAGGTCCGGATATGATACTTAATGAAGACCAACAAAGATTACTTTTAAAAATTAAAGATGATTTTCCAACAGCATTACCCAATCTGCCAAAAGATATTTCAGGACCAATGAGTCCAAGGTCCTTCGTTGATTTATATGAAGATATAAATAATATTGGAAGAAAAATGGTGGGAAAACCAACTGATGCTGCTCAACGAATAATGGAAGCCAAAGATGTGTTTAAGAATTTAGGAATAAAATCTTATGGTGGAAAGACTGGAGAATTTGCGACAATGCTAAGTGATTATTCTACGAAGGTAACTATCCTTAATAATATGGATGATATGGTTAACGCCTGGAAAACAAATCCAAGAGCAGTCACGGGAGCAACCAAACAATTATTGGGGGCATTTAAAGAGAATTATTATTCTTATCTTGATACGATAGGAAAATTTGAGCAATTAACTGGAAAGAGTTTTATAAATGAAATATCAACCTTAGTAACACAAAAATATATGCCAGTTTATGGGGCAGTTGATTCCAGCGATATTATGAGAGTTTTAGGACTTCCATTATTCTCACCAAGAATTCACGCAGCAATAGGAAGAGGAATAATCACCACTAATGCGAAAATCATCAATGATTTAATATTGAGAAAGTATATTATTCCGCAAGGTTGGAAATAAGAGTAAATTAGCCGTATGTGTTTTTTAATATCACATACAAAAATCCTACAACAATAATGAAGATTACAAATCCGAGAATAAAAATCATATTATTCCATTATACCTAACCCAATAACAAAGTCAATATGAAAGAAAATAACAAACAAAATATAGACATAGCCCGGGTAGAGGAAAGACTTACCTCCTTAGAAGAGAGGTTTGAGAGGTTCTGTAATAATGAATTCAAGCACTTACAGGACAAATTTGATGAAATGTCCACCAAGTTATTCTGGGGCTTTATTGTGGGAATAGCAAGTATTTTGATAGTTCAAGTCTTATTGAAATTTTTTTAAATAGCTTGACAACATCGCTTGCTCTCTGATATAATTCAAATACCACACCAGAGAGTAGGCTTTTAGCTTAAATCTGGTTTTTTTATGATTTATTTAGAATGTGCGATACAGGAAAAATGGGCATATATTTTGCCTTTGGGCGATCTTCATTTTTCCGACAAAGCATTCAGAGAATTGAGTTATAAAAAGTTGTTAGGATACAGGGATTGGGTATTAGAAAATCCTAACGCAAGAGTAGTTCTGGGCGGGGATATGTTTAATGTGGCAACTTTGATAAGCAAAACCTCTCCTTTTAGCCAGAGAATGTCTATGAATGATGAAATGAAAGAGATTGTGGAGATACTTTCCCCGATCAAAAAACAGATAGCCGGAGCAATAGAAGGCAACCACGAGTTTAGGGCTATGGATTTTATGGATT
>Ga0315274_10001806_pt1 | contig 32753 bp, 34 predicted proteins | sample YL17G02_20_MG_FD_203700 | JGI IMG/M metagenome (GOLD analysis project Ga0315274, IMG submission 203700) | Sediment microbial communities from Yellowstone Lake, YNP, Wyoming, USA - YL17G02_20 | ecosystem: Environmental > Aquatic > Freshwater > Lake > Sediment | place: USA: Wyoming | collected...
AGCAGGCGCGCCTGCAGACGTTACGTTAGACCGCGCGCTGAAAGGAGATGAACGTGAAGGCCACGGCCGAGGGGCACGCCGTGGGCAAGCGTCATGCGGCGAAGGCACACCGCGGGGGAACGGATGTGAGAGCCGCAGAAACGAGCGCTACGTGGAGGGCGCGCCGCAGGGGGCCTCTGACTCTTCCTCTCCGCCTCATTCCCCCTCCTCCACCGGCCACAGCCTCACCGTGCAGTCACTTGACGCCGAGGCGAGGAGCCTGCCGTCGGGTGAGAAGGCGACGGACCAAACGCAGTCGCTGTGGCCGCTGAGGGTGCGTACCTCCCGTCCCGTGGCGACGTCCCACAGCTTCACCGTCTCGTCGCCCGACCCCGAGGCAAGAAGCCTCCCGTCCGGGGAGAAGGCGACGGAGGTGACAGAGATCCAGCTAGTATGGCCCGCGAGGGAGCGCACAAGGGCCCCCGTGGCGACGTCCCACAGCTTCACCGTCTCGTCGCCCGACCCCGAGGCAAGAAGCCTCCCGTCCGGGGAGAAGGCGACGGAGGTGACAGAGATCCAGCTAGTATGGCCCGCGAGGGAGCGCACAAGGGCCCCCGTGGCGACGTCCCACAGCAAGATAGTCGTGCCGAACGACCCCGAGGCGACGAGTCTGCCGTCTGGGGAGAAGGCGACGGAGTCGACGATAAGAGTATGGCCCGCGAGGACGCGCAGCTCCTCTCCCGTCGCGACGTCCCAGAGCTTCACTGTGTTGTCGACCGACCCGGAGGCGAGACGTCTGCCGTCCGGAGAGAAGGCGACGGAGGCGACACTGTTGATATGGCCTGCGAGGGTGCGCGCAAGGGCCCCCGTAGCGACGTCCCACAGCTTCACTGTGTTGTCAAGCGACCCGGACGCGAGAAGTCCGCCGTCCGGAGAGAAGGCAACGGAATGGCCCGTGAGGGTTCGCACAAGGGCCCCCGTGGCGACGTCCCACAGCTTCACCGTGTTGTCGCCCGATCCCGAGGCGAGAAGCCTGCCGTCCGGAGAGAAGGTGACAGAGAATACATCTTCGCTGTGGACGAGGGCACGCTGAGATCGCACAGGTGACCGTGCGCGGACCTCGTTCACGGTATCCGTCGTCACGGCAAGCTTGTTGAACACCCCAAGCTCCAGGTCCGCGACGACGCGAACGACGATTCCGACGACGTGTCCGCGGGCGTCAATCACGGGTCCGCCGCTGTGCCCGTAGTCGAGAGGGGTGGCCTCGAACTGCAGATACGACGCACTAGGGCTCGTGCGAAGGCCGATGAAGTACCCACGTGCCGGGATGAACCCGACACCTATGCTCGGCCGGGAGTAACCGAGGACGCAGATCTCCTCGTAGTAAGCGAGGTCCTCCGAGTCGCCCAACGTCAGGTACTCAAGTCCACTTGCCGGGATCCTGAGAACGGCCACATCCGCCTCGAGGTCCGACTGGACAACGGTCGCCTGGTACTCGTGGGTTTCCTCGACCACCACCGTGATCTGGCTTGCCCCCTCGATCACGTGAGCGGCGGTGAGAATCAACCCGTCTTCGGCGATGACGACCCCGGAGCCGGACGCAGTACCTTCTGACGTCTCGACAACGATCCGCACCACGGCGGGCTTTGCGTGCGTGATGGCCGTGGACCAGTCTGTTTGGCCAGCCTGGGACAATGCAGGAGTGCCGACGGAGAAAGCTAGGAACAGAGCCAGTAGACACTTCGTCCACATCCTCCTGGGCGGTGATCGCAGCCTATGACCCGTCACGGTGCCCTCCTTCCAGACCGGAACTACCTACATGACAGCTATGTTAGCGGCAAGCGAGTCCGAGAGGAAGCCAGCCATCACGCAGCAGCCCTTGGGTCGGTCCAAGGGGCTGAGCCCCTCGGCCAGGCTCCCGAAGGAGGAGCGTCCGAGAGCGAAGCAGCCGCACTTCGAGCCGGATCATGGCACCGGAAAGACGTCCATCGGCTTCCGGTAGCGGGGAAAGCGCTTGAGGACGCGGAACCCGACGCTCTCGTACAGGTGCCGGGATCGGTGCGGGTTTTCGGCCAGGGTGTGGATCCGCGCCGTCGTTACCCCCTGGGCATGCAGCGAGACCAGGGCACGGGAGAGGAGCGCCCGCCCGAGTCCCCGGCGGCGGTAGGGGGCGCCGACGCTCACCTCAGCTACCTCGCCGCGCCCCTTGAGGAGAACGGCCTGAACCTGCCCGGCGATCCGGCCCGTCGCCGCGTCCCAGGCGACGTGCCAGGTCGAGAGGTCCGTCTGCTTCTCCGCCCATGCCTCGTACGGCTCCCTCTCGGAGAAGGGGTCGCTGAGGTACGCCTCTTCGATCGACCGGTAAAGGGCCGGGAGGTCCGCGGAGCCGACCGGGCGCGTCACGAAGCCCTCGGGGAGAGGCAGCTCTCGGAGACCACGCAAGTCGTCCATCCCCAGCTCGATCACCGAGAAGACCACCTCGTACCCTTCGTGCCTGAGCAGGGCCGCAGCATCCGCCTCCGTCTCGCTCGCGTTCGCGGCGAGGGTCGCCTTCCCAAGCGTCGGGTGGGACGCGGCAAGACGCCGGAGGCGATCCTCCGCCCAGTGGAGCGTCGCCGTCCCGATCCCGCGGCCGCGCCACGTCGGGTGGACCCAGCCGAGGGTGAGGTAGACCCACGTCCCGTCGGTCTCGGTCCACCAGACCGCCGCGCTGTAGCCGACGATCCGCTCCTCAACCTCCGCCGCGAGAACGTCCCTCATTGGGTCGAAGCCCTCGGAGGGGACCATCCTCCGCTCGAGAACAGCGAGGGTCGGGACGCTCTCGACGGACGAGAGGGCGTCCACTCGATCCGCCTCTCCGCAGGCTGCCCGCAACGCGGCCATCCCCGGAAGGTCGGCCTTGCCGCGGAACAACCGGAAGGCGAGGCCAGGCATCGGCGGAGCATCCACGAGCTTCGTCTCCTCCGACATCCGTCCTCCTCTAGGCGATCAGCCCTCGCAGGAAAGCGAGGAGCGGGGCGAGGGCGAGGGCCGGGAGGAGGTTCCCGGTCTTCAGGTCGCGCAGGCCGAGGAGCTTGATCGAAAGGGCGATCAGAAGCGCTCCCCCCACCGCGTCCAGGGCGACGAGGGGCGCGGAGGCCGCCCAGTCGGCCGGGAGAGAACCGACGGCGAAGTGCGCGGCGAGGGTGATCCCACCCTGGTAGACGAGGAGCGGGAGGATGGCGAGGAGGACCCCCGGCCCGAGCGCAGCCGCGAAGGCAATCGAAGAGACCCCGTCCATCACCGACTTGAGGCCCAGGATCTGCCAATCCCCGTAGATCCCGTCGCGGATCGAGCCCAGGACCGCCATCGGCCCGATGCAGAAGAGGAGGCTCGCCGTGAGGAACCCAGGGACGAGGCCCGTCTTCCCTCCGAGCCTCGGGAAGCGCCTCTCGATCGCTTCACCCACCCCGGCGAGGCGGTCCTCAAGGCGCGCCCAGGTCCCGAGGCCCCCGCCGATGAGGAGGGCCAACAGGAGGACGAGGAGGTCCTGGGCTTCGAGCGCCAGGCGCACGCCAAGAATCAGCGTCAGGAGTCCGACCGCCGTCGGCGCGAAGCGGACGAAGGACTCCGGGATGACCCGCGCCCCGAGGAGCCCGATCCCTCCGCCCAGGAGGACGGCCCCCACGTTGATCCACGTCCCGACCATGCGGCGATCCTAGCCGCCGCGCCACGCGATCACAAGCCGATTGTCCCCTTCCTTTCCCTCTCCTATACTCCCCGCACCATGAGCGACGAGCTTCTCTCCGATCTGAACGAGGCACAGCGCGAAGCGGTCACCTTCGGCGAGGGGCCCCTCCTCGTCATCGCCGGCGTGGGGACCGGGAAGACGACGGTGATCACCCGCCGCATCGCCTGGTTGATCGCGGAGAAGAAGGCCAAGCCCGCGGAGATCCTCGCCCTCACCTTCACCGAGCGAGCGGCGGCGGAGATGGAGGAGCGGGTCGACAAGCTTGTCCCCTACGGCTACATCGAGGCGCGGATCGGGACGTTCCACGCCTTCTGCGACCGCCTCCTGCGCGAGAACGCGATCCTCCTCGGGCTCGCCCCGGACTACCGCATCCTGACCGAAGCCGAGGAGGTGATCTTCCTCAAGGAGCACCTGTTCGAGCTTCCCGTCGCCCGCCTCCGCCCGCTCGGGAACCCGATGAAGCACCTCCAAGCGATCCTCAAGCTCTTCAGCCGGGCGAAGGACGAGGACGTCGCCCCGGACGAGTACCTCGCCCACGCCGCGACGCTGAAGGACGAGCTCGCGTCCTTCTCCGGGGACGACGAGGAGCGCGCCCTGCTCGAGGCGGACCTCTCCCAGCAGGAGGAGCTCGCCGCGATCTACGCGGCGTACCAGAAGCTCCTCCTCTCCCACGGGTTCGTCGACTTCGGCGACCTGATCGCCCACGCCCTGAAGCTCCTCCGCGAGGACCCCCTCGTCCGCAAGCGCGTCCAGGACCGGTTCCGCTACATCCTCGTCGACGAGTTCCAGGACACGAACTACGCCCAGTACCAGCTCCTGAAGCTCCTCGCGCGCCACGGGAACCTGACCGTGGTCGGGGACGACGACCAGGCGATCTACAAGTTCCGCGGCGCCGCGATCTCGAACATCCTCGGCTTCCGCAAGGACTACCCCAGCGCGCACCTCGTCGTCCTCACCGAGAACTACCGCTCGACGCAAGAGATCCTCGACGCCTCCTACCGCCTGATCCAGAAGAACAACCCCGACCGCCTCGAGGTGACGACCGGGATCCCCAAGCGCCTCCGCGCCGCCCACGGCGCGGGGAGGCCGATCGTCCAGGAACACTTCGAGCGGATTGCCGAGGAGTGCGACTTCGTCGCCGAGACGATCGCCCGCCGCGCCCGGGACGAAGAGCGCCCCAACCGCGACTTCGCGATCCTCGTCCGCTCGAACGCCCAGGCGACCCCGTTCCTCCACTCGCTCAACCTCTTGAAGATCCCGTGGCACTTCTCCGGGAGCCGCGGCCTGTACGACCGCGACGAGGTGAAGACCGCGATCGCCCTCCTGCGCGTCCTCGCCGACCCGCGCGACAACCTCTCCTTCCACTACGTCGCCTCCTCCGCCCCGTACCGCGTCCCGGCCGAGGACCTCGCGCTCGCCACGAGCCACGCCGGAAGGAAGAAGAAGAGCCTGTTCGAGGTCCTGCGCGTCGCGACCAAGGAGCCGGACTTCCTCGGCCTCTCAGCCGAGGCGCGGGTCGCCATCGGGAAGCTCCTCGACGACATCGTGGCCCTCCTCCCTGCCGCGACGACGCAGCGCACGGGCGAGGTCCTGTACGAGTACCTCACCGCGCGCACCGGCCTCCTCCAAACCCTCTCCAACTCGCAGGATCCGCAGGACGCCCTGCGCGTCCAGAACCTGGCCAAGCTCTTCGGCGTGATCGAGCGCTTCGCCGAGGTCGCGCGCTACGACCGCGTCCCGTGGTTCATCGACTACCTGGACGCCTTGATCGAGGCCGGGGACAACCCCCCTGCCGGAGAGGCCGACTGGGACGTGGACGCGGTGAACGTCCTCACCGTCCACCAGGCGAAGGGCCTCGAGTTCCCGGTCGTCTTCCTCGTCGGCCTCGTCGAGGGGCGGTTCCCGCCCGCCGGCCGCCGCGAGCCCCTCGAGCTTCCCGGGCGCCTGACGAAGGACCTCGTGACGAGCGAGGACTTCCACCGCCAGGAGGAGCGGCGCCTCTACTACGTCGGGATGACGCGCGCCAAGGAGGACCTCTACCTCTCGAGCGCCCAGGACGTCGGCGGGCAGCGCCCGCGGAAGATCAGCCCGTTCACCGCCGAGGCCCTCGACCTCTCCCCGCAGGACGTGAAGCTCCGCCGCGGGACGTCCCTCTCCGCGATCGCTCGCCACGCCCCACCGACGACCGTCGACGAGGAGGGGACCCTCATCCCGCGCGGGGAGGCGATCCTCGCCCTCTCGCACCAGAAGGTCGACGACTACCTCTCCTGCCCGATGAAGTACCGCTACGTCCACGTCCTGCGCGTCCCGATCCGCCAACACCACACGGTGATCTACGGCTACGCCATCCACCAGGCAATCAAGCTCTGGAACCTGAACCGCCTCGCCGGGGCGGAGACGCCTCTTGCGATGCTGAAGGAGGTGTTCAAGAAGACCTGGCAGGCCGAGGGGTTCCTGACGCGCGAGCACGAGGAGCTGCGCTACCAGGAGGGGCTCGAGGCCCTAGAGCACTTCCACGCCTACGCCCGCGAGGACCCCGCCGTCCCGGCCCACGTCGAGCGCCACTTCTCGATCACCGAGGGCGACGTCCGCGTGACCGGGATCTTCGACCGGGTCGACCTCGCGGACGGCGGCGGGACCGTCACCGACTACAAGACCTCAGAGATCGAGGACCAGGCCGAGGCCGACAAGAGGACGAAGGAGAGCCTCCAGCTCAAGATCTACGCCCTCGCGTACGAGCGCCTGTTCAGCGAGCTCCCAGCGCGGGTCGAGCTCTTCCACCTGACGCCGCAGGTCCTCATCGGGCGCCACACCCCGACCGGAAAGGACGTCGAGTTCGCCCTAAAGCAGATCCACAAGGCCGCGGAGGGCATCCGCGCCGGCCGCTTCCCCGCCGAGCCCGACTACTTCGCCTGCCGCTACTGCGCCTACCGATCGATCTGCCCGATGGGCGAGGGGCAGTAACACTGTTGGCATCTCGTTCCGGCCACTACGCAGCGGGGATCGCGCCGGATGTCTAGGCTAAGCCGTCCTGGTCATCCCCGTGACCAGGCCGCTTCCCGCAAGTGATTGAAATTCACGACGTTGTGGCCCGCTCGCGATGCCTCCAGATAGAGCTCGTGATCACTTGTCAGGACGGTGGCACTCCGCGCTGCAACAGCCAGCGTCGCAGTGTCGGCCAGGCCGAGTCTCGGGAACAACGGATCGGACGCAGCGAGGGTGCTCGGAACGTACTCCTCCTGAGCACCCTGGACTAGACGCCCGAGCACCGTCAGGACTCGCTTCCGGTCATGGTCGCGGATCTGCGATGCATGGTTGCTTGCTTCCGTGAGGACGTTCGGCGTGACCAGCAGCATAGAGTAGCGTTTCAGGATTCCGCAGAGCAGATCGTAGTCCTCTTCAACGAAAGAACACGTTCGCTTGTGCCGGGAAATCAGCGTGCGATCAGTCTGCCCTACTACGAGCAGCACCAGAAGCTCTGTATCCAGCAGCACCGTCCCGTTCGCGGTCAAGTCCTTTCTCGAATCGTGACGGAATCAACGGTTCCAGACTTGGAGTCCACTCTGACGACCTTGTAGGAGCGACGGGGCTCGGTCTCCTGCATGCTCATGCTAGCAAGTATGTTCGGCTTCGGGTAGTCCCACGGGCGCGAGAAGCCCACGGTCACTTCCCAGCGCCCAGCACTCTCATCGAAGACAACTTCCTCGAGACCCAGATCACTGATCTTCTCGTCTTCAAAGAGCTCTCTCACGTGCGCAAGTGCGATTCTGACTGCTCCCTTCACGTCCATGCGCTGACTCCTCTCCTTGTGGTGACTCCGCGGACGCTTCGATGCCCGGACTGTCGACCCGACGGTTTCCCCAGCTCGTCGCTCTGCCTTCCTACCTCATCACCCCGCACGCCCCCATCCTTGACATGTTCCGCGTCTGATCTGGCCAGCCACCGTACAGCTCCGGACTTCCTCGGTCAAGTCGAACGGACCGGGTTTCGGGAGTGGAGTCCCGACCTGGGGATTCAGGGGACACAATACGAAACCCACGGGGCCAGCACGCCCAGGATCCAGGCAGGATCCAGGGGACACAATACGGAACTCGCCGGACCAGTACGCCTAGGTGCGGCCCTTCTATGATAACATCAGAACATGGCTCGCATCGCTCGGGTTGTCGTTCCGGGTGTTTCACACCACATCGTCCAGCGAGGCGTACGCAGGATGGACGTCTTCTTCTCGGACGCCGATCGAGCCGAGTACCTGAGACAGCTTTCAGAGCAGGGCCTGCGCTTCGGTGTCGAGTACATCGCGTGGTGTCTGATGACTAATCACGTGCATCTCGTCGCCGTTCCCAAAGAGGGGAAGAGCCTTGCTCTCGGAGTCGGAGAAGCACATCGAAGGTATACGCGCTTCGTCAACTTTCGAGAAGGCTGGCGCGGCTACCTGTTCCAGGGACGATTCCACTCCTTCCCTCTCGAAGGCAGCTATCTGCCGGGTGCTGTCCGGTACGTACTGAGAAACCCAGTCCGAGCCGGACTCGTCAAGAGGCCGTGGGATTACCGCTGGTCAAGCGCCAAGTGGTTCGTCGGTGAGCAGGAGGACGATCTGCTGGCCGTACCATCAGACGTGCTTGCCGACATCACAGAGCGCCGTTCCTTCCTGCTTCAGGAGGAGGATTCGCTCGCCGAGTTCAGGAAGCACGCTCGCACTGGCCGACCGCTCGGGAGTGAGTCCTTCCTCGCAGATCTTGAGCAACGGACTGGACGTGTTCTGCACCCGAGGAGACGAGGCCCGAAACCACAGGGTTAGGTACTGTGTCCCCGGAACTCGCACCCGTCGGGATGACCCGCGCCAAGGAGGACCTCTACCTGACGAGCGCCCAGGACGTCGGCGGGCAGCGCCCGCGCAAGATCAGCCCGTTCACCGCCGAGGCGCTCGACCTCTCCCCGCAGGACGTGAAGCTCCGCCGCGGGACGTCCCTCTCCGCGATCGCCCGCCACGCCCCGCCGACGACCGTCGACGAGGAGGGGACCCTCGTCCCGCGCGGGGAGGCGATCCTCGCCCTCTCGCACCAGAAGGTCGACGACTACCTCTCCTGCCCGATGAAGTACCGCTACGTCCACGTCCTGCGCGTCCCGATCCGCCAGCATCACACGGTGATCTACGGCTACGCCATCCACCAGGCGATCAAGCTCTGGAACCTGAACCGCCTCGCTGGGGCGGAGACGCCACTGGCGATGCTGAAGGAGGTGTTCAAGAAGACCTGGCAGGCCGAGGGGTTCCTGACGCGCGAGCACGAGGAGCTGCGCTACCAGGAGGGGCTCGAGGCCCTAGAGCACTTCCACGCCTACGCCCGCGAGGACCCCGCCGTCCCGGCCCACGTCGAGCGCCACTTCTCGATCACCGAAGGGGACGTCCGCATGACCGGGATCTTCGACCGCGTCGACCTCGCGGACGGTGGCGGGACCGTCACCGACTACAAGACCTCCGAGATCGAGGACCAGGCCGAGGCCGACAAGAGGACGAAGGAGAGCCTCCAGCTCAAGATCTACGCCCTCGCCTACGAGCGCCTGTTCAACGAGCTCCCGGCGCGGGTCGAGCTCTTCCACCTGACACCGGAGGTCCTCATCGGGCACCACACGCCAACCGGGAAGGACGTCGAGTTCGCCCTGAAGCAGATCCACAAGGCCGCGGAGGGGATCCGCGCCGGACGCTTCCCTGCCGAGCCCGACTACTTCGCCTGCCGCTACTGCGCCTACCGATCGATCTGCCCGATGGGCGAGGGGGAGTAGTCGGGAACCTGCTGCAGACGACAAGGACCTGCTTGAGGTCTCCCCGCGACAAGCTCCGTTGCAGCCATGCCCGGGCTTGGTGTCCTTCCCAGAAGTCCGCGCTTTCGACGCGGAGTCGCGGCCAACTGGAAGGGAGGTGGGCGTGTGGCACCTGTCGCGTGGTGAGCATGTCCATGTCTTGAGACCCGTCGGCGAGCCTTGAGCCTGCTGGGAACACCTCCCCTTCCTCATTATAGAGGGGGAGGATGAACCTTGCTGTGATCTAGTGTCGCGTCAGAGAAGTACATGACCTGAGGATGTCGTCGGCCGTCTTCGTCCACTGGAAGATCCGTTTCTCTTGATTGAAGCGCTCGATGTACGCGAGCAGCCTGGCCGTAAGGTCTTGTTTCGACGGAACCCTCCCACGGCGGAGGACCTTCGCCTGCACAAGGTTGAACAGCACCTCGACCCGGTTCAGCCACGAGGAGTAGGTGGGGATGAAGTGGAAGAGGACCCGTCGATTCTTCGGCTTCGCGTGCCAGGTGTGCACCTTCTCCGAGCGGTGGGTGATGACGTTGTCCAGGATGACGTGAAGCTCTCCTTCGGGGTAGATCTGTAACAGCTGGTTCATGAACGCGATGAACTCCCGCGAGCGATGCCGATCCTCGATGCGAGAGATGACTTGGCCGGCGTGAACCGCGAGGGCGGCGTACAACTGCACAGTACCGTTTCGCTTGTAGTCGTGGGTGTGTCGCTCGATTTGATCCGGTCGCATCGGCAGCATCGGTTGACTTCGATCGAGCGCCTGAACTTGCGTCTTCTCATCCACGCACAGCACGACGGCATTCTCGGGCGGGTTCATGTACAGCCCGACGACGTCGATCACCTTCGCCGCGAAGTTGGGGTCCGGAGACTGCGAGAACGTGCCGACGCGATGCGGCTTCAGTCGGTTCTGCCGCAGGATGTGATGCACCGTGTTCCGTCCCACCCCGGTCGCCTCCGCCAGACTGCGCACGCTCCAGTGTGTCGCGCCGGGAGGAGTCGTCGTGCACGCCGTCTCGACCACCCGTAGTTGATCGGCGTCGCTGTACGTCCGCGGTCTTCCGGGTCGCGGTCGATCGGGAAGGCCAGCCAAACGCTCCTTGACGAACCGCTGCCGCCACTGGATGACCATCCTCCGCGTGAGATCCACTTCTCTGGCAATGGCCGAGTTGGTCTTTCCCTCCGCTGCCAGCAGGATCGCCCGCGCGCGTTGAACCTTCCGGTACGGTTCGGTGCGAGAGGCTGCCCAGGTCTCCACAGTCTTCCGCTCTTCCCCACTCAACGTCACAACTACCACTTGTCTGGTCATGACTCAGCATACCACATCCCCCACTTCATGTACAGACACTAGGCGGACGCGACACTAGCAGCCTGTGTGGGAAACCCGGTTCTTCCTCCTGTCGAGCATCGGACTGCCGCTGAAACCGAAGCCTTCGCGGCGGGGCGAGGAATAGCCATCCCGCCTGAAGGAAGAACAGAACGGCATTTCCTCGTCTTCTCAGCCAGGGCAAGGGGATGGCTCGCTCTGCGCCCGTTCCGGTGTTTTGGACCCTCTGATGCCGTCCAGAGGAATACTCACACAGGCTGCTAGCAGCCGTTGGTCTCAGGCTTCCCCGGCCTGTCGGGGCAGTAGTCTTTGTCGTCCGGGACGCCATCGCCATCACGGTCTGAGCTGCCCCCGCTACTTGAACCAGCCCCGGGGGCGCTGAGACGATGGAATCCGTCGCCGACGGTCTCCTCGTAGTCCGGCCCCGTCGTCACGTTACCGAGATGGATCAGGGTCGGATAGTCCTTGACGAGGAGGTCACGAACAATCGTATTGGCTCCATCGATCTCGAAGGTAAGTTCCTGCTCGAAGCCATGCAGTACGTCGATTCCGGTGACAGCCTCTGTGACCAGTCCGGGGAAGGTGATCGTTGCCAGCACGCCCGGATCATCATCCTGCGCAACCCCGTCAGTCCATACAGCGAGGATGCGATCGCCGTCTGGATATCGGAAGCCGCAGTAGTCGGTCGGCTTGTACGGAATCTCGATTTCCACGGGCATGTCGATGGCCTCGTGCCCGGCCATGACCGTGCACAGGTTTTTGATGACGTCGGACACATACGGGCGATCGCCGCAGACGAACCCCAGTCCGGCGGTGACATCCATCCCCAGGTGCATCACCACGCCCCGGGCGTGGTACTTCGCGCAGACCTCCTCGGTGTAGGGGAACATCATCTCCAGCGGAGCGACGTCGTCCCCCCATTCCCAGTCGGGGCTGGTCCATGAGAGTTCATCGGCCTCGTACTCCCCCTGGAACCCATGCGAGGACGCGGCCTCCTTGATCCTTCTCACGATGTCAGGGTACTCGTAGTAGTAGGGAGCGTCGTGCTCCGGTGACGTCCAATACATCGGATGCCATGCGATGACGTCCACCAGTGGCATGATCTCGGATTCCAGAACCGCGAAGAGATACTCCTGCGGGTGGCTCAGCATTAAGTAGTCCACGCTGCCCACCATGATCTTCGCTTGCGGGCACTCGGCGCGGATCACGGGGATCGCCCTCTTAGCCAGGTTAATGTAGTCTTGCACTTCGATCATGTTGGGACAGTCGAGCAATGAGGGTTCTCCCCACAGCTCGAAGCAGTAAACGCGGTCACCGAGCGACCGCGCGATGAACCGAACAAAGTCGAGATAGGCGAGGATTTCGTGTTCGCTCTTGAAGCGCGGCACTGGGACATCTTGCCACGTCGCGTTCTCGGCCTTGTTCCAGAAGTTCAGCCTGTACGTGATCTTGATCTGGTTCGCCGCGACGTCAGTGAAGAGCGCATCGTGGGCGGGATGGATCTCGAGCTCCGGCTTATCCCAGGCCACCGTGTCCCAATCGCTGCTGTTGATGGCGAGCGTCGCGCGCTTGAACCCCAAGGGGAAGATGTCCCGCTGTTCCAGCAGGGGCAAGCTGTAGAGTGGTCGCCCCCAGAGTCGAGCCCACAGCCCCCCGATGCGGTTGTCGGCGAGTTCGGCGGATCTCTTCGAGACAAGCTGCCACCTTGGCGATCCGTTCTCCGCTTGCATACTGGCAAAGCTCCCCGCGGGCCGGGACAGTTCGCTGGTATTCCCTGCAGCGTCCGTGGCCGTGGCTACGATAGTGCTTCCTTCCAGCGGACCACGCTTGGAGAACCTGAACGCCCCAGCCGCATCCGCGGTGGCTTGCCCTTCATAGACCAGGTCTTCATCTCCGAGGTCCGAAAAGAGCTCGACGACACATCCAGGGCAGGCGCTGCCGATAGCAAGGCCATCGGCCTGGTCAGAATCGCTCACCCAGGGCGCGGGCAGGCCCTTGTTTCCTCCACTCCAGAGGCGGATCGCCTGTCTTTCATTCCGGAAGATGTTGTTTCTGGAGATACGGTTCTCATAGGCGTCCTCGCCGTAGACATCGATGCCTACTTCGTGGTTGTAGGCGATGACGTTGTCCGGTCCAATCACATTGTTCGCAGCCCCATTCTCGATCCAGATGCCTTGGTGGCGGTTTCCCCACACCCGGCCATCTGAGGTGAGACCGACGAGATTCCCAAGGACATGGTTGTCCTCCGTTCCGTAGTCGCAGATGTCGATCCCGACTCCGTTTTCCCCAACGCAGTTGCCCTGTCCGTTCGGCCCGAGTCCTTGAGTCCGATCGCCTCCAATGACATTGTGGCTCCCGCCGCAGACGGCGATGCCAGAGCAAGAGAACCCCATGATCGAGAGGCCCATGACTGTGTTGTGATCGGAATACACCTGCAGCCCCGTAGTGCAGTAGCCGCTCACCCCAGATCCGTCGATCACCACCCCCGCGTTGCTCGCATCAACGGTCACTTTCCCAGAGCTGATCGCTGGAAGCTCGCTGCGAGGATAGATGGCTGCTGGGTTCTCCGGCGGGAAGACGCGTGGATCGAACGTGACAACATCCCCGGAGCTTGCCGTCACCAGCGCCCAGCGGAGCGACCCTTGGCCACTATCGGCAGTGCTGATCACAACGATCTCGCGTCCGGTGCTCGTGATACTGAATCCTAGGCCCAGGCAGACGACGAGAAGAGCGACTGCCTTCTTCATGCTCCCTCCTTGATGGGAGCGTAGCGGGTGTCCCCTGCGAGGGTCAAGTGGCGGGCCTGAGGAGCTACGTGCGGCATGGGGGTGCGGAGGGTCAGGTCTTTCTTCTTGACTCAACGGAGTGGTTGCAGCCTCGTCACTTGCACCACCGGTGTTTTGACCCTCACGCGTCGTGAGGCTCTACACTCCGTGCTTGGGGGTGGACGCGATGACGTGCACGGTGGGAGACGTGGCCAAGCTCGCGCACGTGAGCCTGCGAACCCTGCACCACTACGACGAGATGGGCGTGCTCAAGCCCTCGGGGCACTCCGAGGCGGGCTACCGGTTCTACACGTCAGGTGATGACGGGTCTTGCCTCGTGCATCGCGATGTAAAACCCGGCGCCGCGGTTCGCGCCCGCGAACACGCTCAAACGCGTCGCGCCAGGCGAAACGCCCAACCCGAGCGGCCGTCCGGCCAGGTGAGCACCAAGCGCTCGAGGCCCGCTCCGGCGAATAGGGCCGCCTGGCGCGTCTCCTGCGAGTGGTTGGTGAACAGGTTGCAGTCGAAGGCCCACTCGCTCTTGAACCACTCGCACAGCGCGGCGAAGAGATGCCGATCGAGATCTCCCGCTACCTCGGACGTACGGACCCAGAAGCCGACCGCGGCGGCATGTGCGGCCCCTTCGCACAGCCGAGCCGCCTCGGGCCACACGGGCACGACGTGGACGCACCCCAAGCATCTTGTTCCTTCTGGACCAAGGACGGTGAACGTGAACGCTTTCCGCTCGTTGTGCTCGCGTTCATGACGCTCGAGGTCGGCCAGGTTCTCCGCCAGGGTGAAGCCGTCGGCCGGCCACTCGCTCCCGCTCCAGCGGCGGAGCTCTTCGGCGCTCGACATCACGGCGTCGTAGTCGAGCTCGACGTCGGTCGCCCGCAGGGGTCGGAGAAGCAGGCGCGGCGCCCGCTTCTCCTCAGGCACGAGGGCGTCTTCGGGAAAGAACCCAGGCGCTTCTCGCGAGATCATGAACCTCCCTCCCTCAGCCTCTGAACTTGACCCTGTCCGATTCTCTGTCGATCGCCCTCTCGTACTCGATGATCGTCTCCTCCGGGTCCCGTTCCCACGGAACGCGCCGCACCTCATGGAAGCCGCAGGCGAGGTACAGCCGCCGGGAGGGAGCGAAAAAGGGATCCCCTTCTCTCGCGGGGAGGGTCGAAAGGCATCTCATGGAGGCTCGTCGTCAATCCAAGGAAGTGAGCAACTTGCCTAGTCGATCGACGACTTCCGCGATCCTATGGTCGCGGCGCGACCTCATCCAGTTCACGATTCCCGATCCGCAGACGGTTGCGCCCTTGGACTCGCAGAGCCTTCGCATCTGGCGGACGGCGCGGTTTCCTCCTAACCATGGATACGGGAAAGCCTGGGTGATCAGGCAGGCGACCTTCTTCTTCTCCAACGACGCGATCCGCTCCAGATAGCTCCTCATCACGGGCGACAAGGCGAACGCCTCCACGGCCGCGCCGAACACCAGCACATCGTGTGGCTCGACATTGGGCAGCGTTTCGAGCTTGAAGTCCCTCGCTCCCGGCTTGCACTCACCGACCACCTTGACCTGTTCCAGGGTCGCCGAATGCCCCGCCGCGGAGAGGCTCTCCTCGAGCTTCGTTGCGACGGAAAGCGTGTTCCCGGTCTGAGAGTAGACGATGATCCCGATGTTCATGGTCATCCCTCCGTTATCGTTCTGAGAGCGACACTCTACTGGATCGTCAGGGCCGATGGGAGCCCCTCCCATCGGGAGGGGAAGCGACCTGTGATGCCCGGAACTCGGGAGACGCACGCTCGAAGTCCTGGCGCTACGGAGCAGCTGCACAGGGTCAGGGCTTCCTTCCTAGTCCATAAGACAAGGCCCAGCCCCGTCGCTGTCCGGGGACGCCTATCCCATCTCGCGACTGGGGATGTGACCGTGGCTAGGCGATGTCCGGCAGCTCCAGGGTCGCCGCCTCCTGTATCAGGTCCGCGATCTCGGGTCGCCGGGACTCCGCGACAGAGCGAATCGGCACGTGGCACCCGAGGCGCGACGCGAACGATCTGCGCCCCGCCATCGGGGACGAGCCGGTTCACCCTCGACCGGAGTCAGGGACCGGGCTTGCCTCATCGTCTCCTCGTCTCTAAGATCCTCTCTACGGAAGTCGGGGAATGCCGGGCCACCACCGCGAGGCTGAACCGGACCGAGCAGACACTGGGGGCGTACGATGGCAACCACGCAGGAGATCCGCAAGCTGAGCCTCCGGATCGCCCGGGACTTCCGGCCGCTCCGGATTCTCCTCTTCGGCTCGCACGCGCGGGAAGAAGCGACTGCGGACTCGGACGTGGATCTTCTCGTCATCCTCCCCTTCGAAGGCCGCGCGGTCGACAAGGCCGTCGAGATCCGCCTGAAGACAAGGCCGACCTTCCCACTTGACCTCATCGTGCGGACGCCGGAAGCGGTCCGCGAGCGGGTTGCGCTGGGCGACACCTTCCTCCGCGACATCCTGGAGAAGGGGACGGTCCTCTATGAAGCCGATCACCGCTGAATGGGTGACGAAGGCCGAAGGGGATTTCGCCACCCTGGAGCGCGAGTCTCGTGCCCGGAAGAATCCGAACTACGACGCCGCCTGCTTCCACGCCCAGCAGTGCGCCGAGAAGTACCTCAAGGCGCGGCTGTGCGAAGCGGGGATCGCCTTCGGAAAGATCCATGACCTCGTCTCGCTCTTGGAGCAGGCGCTCGTCGCCGAGCCCAACTGGGAGGGATTCCGCGCGGACCTCGCCTTCCTCACGGAGTACGGCACGCACTTCCGCTACCCAGGCGAATCCGCCGATCGAGCATCCGCCCAGGATGCGCGCCAACGCTGCCGCGCCTTCCGCGGAGCAGCTCGCCGATCGCTGCACCTTCAGGGCTGAGCGGACCAGGGCACCTGCGTCGTCCCGACCGGTTCCCCGCTGAGCCTGACTGGCTCGCTTTCCTCTCCGTGCCTGCCGATTGATCTGCCCGAACGTCGGGGGCACATAGCCCGTTCGCGACTGGGGACGCGCCCGTCGGCTAGGCCATGCCCGGAAGCTCCAGAGTCGCCGCCTCCCCTATCAGGTCCGCGATCTCGGGTCGCCGAGCCTCCGCGACGGAGCGAATGGGCACGTAGCGCTTGGAGATGCGGTCTCCGCGCAAGAGCCTGCGGGGATCCTCCAGGCGGACTCCGTGGATGAACTCGAGCCGGACCTCGCCGTGCTGAGCGCTGATCTGACAGACTGAGCCCTTGACCCGCCCACCAATCCAAGGAGCGTGATAGGAGAGCCCGCCCCAGAGGAGCGATTCCTCAGCGTCGGGCACGGTTCGCCGCACCACTGCGCGAAGATCGGTCACGACGTCCCGGGATTCGGGCGGCAGGCTGTCGAGGAATCCTTGAACGTCATGCTGTCTCAAGCGATGCCTCTCCCCCATCGGGCGGCCTGCGCCCGGGCGGCGCGTCCGCGCTTCCACCGAGCTCGAGGACGAAGTGGAGATCGTCGACGAAGACACCTCCGCTCTGAAGGGCGCGCGGTTCCCGTCCCCACTCGCGGAACCCAGCCGCCCTGTGCAGCCGGGCCGCGGCGGGCGCGCCCGTCGTGACGCAGAGGTGAAGCTGCCCGACGCCCTGCCACCTGCGGACGTGCTCGACGGCGGCGTCGAGCGGCGAGCGGCCAACGCCCCTCCTGCGCGCCGTCGGAGTGACATACATGCCGTAGAGCTCTGCCTTGTGGCGTCCCTTCAGCTTCGCCGCCCGGAGGACGCCGACCATGCCCGCGAGCCTTGCCTCTTCGAAGTGCCCGAAGACGGCCTGCTCCTGGACGTCGCTGAGGGCCGTTCGGGCGGAGTCGAGGGAGAGGCCGCCGTCATCCTCCGGCGACGCTGAGAAGGCGAGCGGCGCTTGCTCCAACGCCTCACGCCGCAGCGCGGCCAGAGTCGCAGCATCCTCCGGACCCCGCCGCCTGATCGTCGATCTCACGCTCATCTCCACATCGTCCAAGCTGCCGACGCTGACTAGGCCACAGGGTCACGACCTGGCCGGGCCGCCTGCTCGGCCTCCCAGGCGGCCGTGCCGATCTCGCGCATGCGCGCGCGGTTCCCGGGCATCGTCGGGTCGCCGCGGTCGAGGATCGCGATCTTCTCGCAACTCTTCTCCTCGGCGCACTCGAAGCAGCCCGTACCTTCTTCTCTCGCGCGCAGTCACGGACGAAGCACGTGGCCTCTCCCCAAAGGCAACGGCTCCCAGGAGCCCGGCACCCCTGGCAGGTCTGCGCCTGGATCCAGTCGAGGACTTCCTCGAACTCGCCGTAGTGCGCGGCGGCAGGCTCGAGACTCGCCAGCGCCCTTGCCCGCTCGGGAACGGCCCACCCTCTCAGGGTCTTCTGAAGTGTGTTAGCCATCTCCCGGATCTTCCCGTTCTTGATCCAGCAGTCCCCGCAGTATCCGCCGCCGCAGGTCACGAGGCTCATCGGCTTCGTCACGTCAGGCTCCCTTCGCAAGTGTTCCTCTTGCCTCCCCGGTGCCGCCGAGCAGATCGACGTACGCCCCCTCCACAAGCTGGCTGCGGGGTATACCGAGGTTCTGCAGCAACTCCTCGGCCACTCGCGCACCTTCTTCAGTCGGCTCGTTCTCCTCCAGCACGACCTCGAGCTCGAGGAAGTGTCCCAGCCCTTCCACTCGGTCAAGGTGGAGGCGCGTTCTTCCTGTGAGGAAGAGCGTCCGGTGCTTGCGAACGCGTCCCGCCTGGCCGCAAGCAAGGGACAGGACATCGCGGAGCGAGTCCGGGGAACTCGTGGGCGAGAGGACGTAGAAAGACGCCTTCGGCCCTGCGCTATCCCGTCGCTCGTAGAAGATGAGCTCTCCCTCCGCAGAAGAGAGGGCGCGGAGCTTCAGCCGGCCGTTCGGGCAAAGGAAGAACGTGTCGTCTTGATCGATCTCGAAGGGTCCGCGATCGGAGATCGCCGCGACTCGCGGCAGGAGCGACTCCACACTCTCGATCCTCGCCTTCACCTCCACGTTGCGTGCCACGTGCTCCCTCCTCGCAGGCGTCGGATACGTCGATCTTCGGACGGCTCGCCCTCCCGATCCCTTCATCCTCGAACGCTCGTCTGTGCCCTTCTGCGCGAGATCCTAGAAACCTAGGGTTCCTGGGTCAAGCCAACCGACGGCCCGCGCTCGTGCCCGACGCGACAAGTGACAGCTCACTCCTGAGCCACGCCCGCCTTGCGGAGCGCCTCGAACTCGTGCTTGAGAAGCCCGAAGTGGAGCGTCCCGGTCCGCGTTCCGTCCGCGTTCAGCGTGTCTTCCCGGAGGTGCCCTTCGCGGACCATGCCGCACCGCTCGACGACCCGGATGCTTCGGACGTTCGTCTCGTCGCACTCCACGCTCGCACGGTGAGCCCCAAGATGGTCGAACACGAGTGCGAGGGTTCCCCTGACCGCCTCGGTGACGTACCCGTTTCCTTCGTGATCCTTGTCGGCGAAGTAGCCGATCTGGAACTCGGGCACACCCCAGTCGACAGGCCCCACGTAAACCTGGGCAACGAAGACGCCCGTTGACCTCTCGAACGCCCCGAGGAAGAAGGCCCTCCGGGAGACCCAGTCGGCCGCGAAGTCGCGGACCGCGATCTCCGCGTCCTCGGCGCTCTTGATCGCCATCACGGCGTTCTCCGCCTCGTAGCGCGCGAGGTGGGGCTGGTTCCTTTGACTCATGACGTGGTACCACTTCCCATCCCCTCGCTCGTACGAGCGCAGGACCAGGCGCTCCGTCTCGATGCGCGTAGGGATCTCCAAGAGAAGCTTGTGCATGCGATTCCTCCTTCGAGGGGACTTCGGAGCGTGGCCCTCCCCCTGGGCTACTCGTCCGCGTCCGGCAGAGTGCGGCGTGACGCCTTGAGCTCGCCGCGATGGCGCTTGCTCTCGAGCCGTCGCACTTGTGAACCCGCCGTCGGCCGGGTGGCGTGACGAGGCTTCGGAGCCTCGGCGGCTCGACGGATCAGGGTCACCAGACGCTCGCGCGCATCCTCCCGGTTCCGCTCCTGGGTGCGGAAGCGGCGTGCCTCGATCGTGAGGATCCCCTCCGCCGACACGCGGCTCCCCGCGATACGCAGCAGGCGCTCGCGGACGGCCTCCGGGAGCGACGGGGAGCGGCGGACATCGAACCGGATCTGGACGGCGGTCGCGACCTTGTTCACGTTCTGCCCGCCCGGGCCCGAGGCGCGGATGAAGCGCTCCTCGAGCTCGCGTTCGTCGATGACGAGATCAGGACTCACGGCCAGCCTCCGGCGCCCCTCCCCACTTGGGGCGAGGTCCCCGCTCCCCCTCGGCGGATCCACCCTAGCGCGCACGAACGTGCGCGACGAGACGCTTGTAGAGCCAGCCCGGTCTCCGGGAGAAGAAGCCGTCCTCCGGCTCCGGAGCAGCGGCGAGCCCCTCGATGTCGTAGCCCTCCTTCAGCACGACGAACCGCAGGCCGCGCGGGGCGATCGCTCCCACGGGGCAGGCGTAGACGCAGCGGAAGCAGGAGAGGCATCGCCACCCGAACCGGATCCGCTTCCCCACCTCGCGGATGTTCCGACTGGGGCAGTCCCGGACGCAGACGCCGCAGAGGGTACACGCGCTCGATGCCTTCAGGTCCCTCCCCAGGGTGCGGGCGCCCAGGTGCTCGCAGGCGTTCACGGCTCGCGCCGTCAGGCGCAGGAACGCGCTCTCCTGAAACCGGTGCGGGTGGCCAGCGAGGATCTCCCCCGCGATCCGACGAGCTTCCTCCTCGGCCCGGGTGCAGAGGCGCTTCGACAGGCTGTCGGGATACCTCACACCAATGTTCGCCGGCATCGGGAAGAGGCTCTCGTGGAAGACGTTGTACCCCTTCCTTTCCAGTCGCCGCATGATCGCGCCGGCCGCCGCGCGGTTGATCGAGACGACGTCACCCGCGGTGATGAACAGGAACGCTCGCCTCCCCGCGCCAGGAGGGAGCCTCTTCACGAAGTCAAAGACGATCCGCGGCGCACCGAACCCGTGCACCGGGAACCCGACCCCAAGGACCTCGGCCTGCTCAGCTGGGATACCGGCCTTACCGTTGACCACACCCTCGATCCTCTCGGAGGTGACGTCGGCACCGCGCTCCTTCAACTCCCGTTCGAGGAGCCGCGCCACGAGCCGCGTGTTCCCCGTGCCGGAGAAGACGTGGATCCCCAGCCTACCCATCAGCTCGCGCCCCCACGCCGCACCTCGATCCCGCGCAGGTCCTTCAGGGTCTTGAGCCAGCGAGGGTCGCCGACGAGGCGGCCGACCACCGTGACCGGGGAGGCGGCGCGGGGCTTGTCCGACGTGCTCGCCGGGGTCGGGCCAAAGAAGAGACAGAGGGCCGTCCCGGGGCGCCAGTAGGCGACATCCCCCACCTCAACGTCCGCCTTCGGGTTCTCCTCCGGGAGCTCAACCCCCACGTCGAGGTAGATCTCGTCGCCCCAGAGGTCGCCGTCCCCGCGTAGGGGCAGAAAGGCGAAGAGCTGGTCTGCCGTCTTTGTGTCGTTCAGTTCGACGACGAGCTTCGTCCTGTCGATCCAGATCTCGATCTCGCGCTTCTCTCCCACGTCGTCTCCTTCCGGCGGCTTCTCGAAGCTACCCGCCGAGACGGCCAAGGTCAACGCTCGCTACGCCGCGGCACGGCTGAGTCCGTGGAAGACGAAGAGCACGAGCAGGATCCGCACCGCCGTTCCCAGACCGGAGGCGATGGAGAAGAGGACCGGCCGGTTCCCGACGATCGCGAAGAGGTACAGGGAGACCGTGTCCGGGAAGCCGGGGATGGAGAGGAGGAGGAGCACGGCGAAGAACCCGTACCGGCGGACGAAGCGCTCGCTCCAGCCGAGGACCACCTGGATCCAGCGGTGGCGCGCGGCGAGGCGCTGGAAGCCGGCCGTCGTCTTCGCCCGATCCCCGAGGAAGAAGACGACGTACGAGCCCACGGTCTTCCCGGCGACAGCGAAGGCAAGGATCCAACCCAGGGGCAGCTTCGCGTGGCCGAGGACGGGGAGCTCGCTCGGGGTCGGGAGGATGATCGCCGCGGCCACTTCGTACAGGAAGATGAGGAGGAGGGCCCCCAGGGTCGCCATGCGGCGACTCTACCGCACGGGGACGGGAAAGGCCAAGAGGAACCGGCTAGCCGGGTGGGACGGGCTCGGTACGCGCGGGCAGGGGGACGATCCGGTCGGCCCACAGGGACTCGATGTCGTAGAAGTCGCGCGTCTCGCGCAGGAAGACGTGAACGACGATCTCGCCGTAGTCGAGGATCACCCAGCGCCGCTCGGTTGTCCCCTCGCTTTGGAGCATCCGCACCGGGAACTTCTCCCGGAAGTTCGAGACGATCGCCTTGACGTGCACCGGGTTGTCCCCTGAGGTGACGACGAAGTACGAGGTCGGGATCGAGTCCTGGCGCAGGTCGATCGCCACGGGGCGCTCGCCCTTCCTCTCTTCGATCAGGTCGACCGTCGTGCGGAGGAGCTCCTCGTCATTCGGTCTTGAGGGCAAACCCAGCTCCTGCAACGAGAACGAGGTCGGTCCCGGTGGGGATGGACGGGGCCAGGGCGGCGTAGTGTGCCGAGAACTGCTCGCGCGTGACGATCGTCGACTCGCTCGGGAGGGCGTCCTGGAGGACCTGGGCCTTGCGTGGGTCGGTCAGGACGACGATGTACGTCTTGTCGTAGGTGAAGACCTCGGCGTTCTTGGTGCCGGAGACGCGGAAGCCGCGGTCGGTCAGGTACTTCGACGTCTCGCTCGCGAGCATCTTCACCCCATTCCCGTTGAAGACGGCGACGTTGATCTCCGCGGGGATCGGGACGTCCATCCCCTTGAGGAGTCGGGCGACGAGCTGCTCCATGGCGACGGCCTGCGGCTCGAGGTAGCTCACGTTGTCGATCGTGACCGGGGTCCCAGGGACGGTCGCCATCCTAAGCTGGCCCGGGGTGATCCCCTGCGTCAGCTTGGCGAGCTCGTAGAAGTCGACCGCGGACAGGTTCGTCTTGAGGTAGGCGCGGACGGAGTCGACGAGGGAGCGGATCGCGCCCAGGCTCTTGTCCTGTAGGCCCTTCTGAAGAAGCGCGGAGATGAGCTTCTGCTGACGGCCGATCCGGCCGATGTCGCCCGTGACATCGTCGCGGAAGCGGATGTAGTCGAGGGCGGTCTTCCCGTCCATCACCTGCTGGCCAGGTTGGATGTTGATATGCAGGGGCGGCGTCGCGCGGTTGTCGTCGTAGACCATTCGCTGTTCGACGGTCACCACGACGCCTCCGATCTGTTCGATCAGCTTCTTGAAGCCCTCGTAGTCCAAGGCGATGTGGTAGGGGATGGGGACCCCCAGCAGGTTCGAGACCGTCTCCGCTGTGGACCGGACCCCGCCCATCCCGTAGGCGGCGTTCAGCTTGTGGAACTGGCCGTCGGAGAGCTTGACCCGGAGGTCCCGCGGGACGGAGAGGAGGGTGACGTCCTTCCCAGAGGCGACGGAGATGACCATCATCGTGTCGCTGCGGCTCGAGCCCTCCACGTTGTCCAGCCCAAGGAGGAGGATGTTCGTCCGCTCCCCGCGAGCGAGGGCCTTCCCGATGTGACGTTGCGTCCCGAGGTACCAGCCCGCGACGGCCACGAAGGCGATGACCACCACCACAAGGCCAACCAGGATTGGCCTGCCCAGACGACGAGCTCGTCTCCTACGCCGGAATCTTCCCCTCATCGTGAAAACCTCGGTCCCGACGCTAGCACAAGGGCGGGGGATTGTCAACACCTGTCCTCGTCCTCTCCAGCGCTCCGTTGACAGGGGAAGGGCAGGGGGTATCCTTGCGACGTGAGCAAGACGGCAAGGGATCCTTACGTTCACCTCGCGCGCGCAACCCTGGAGGACTACCTCGCCAAAGGCGAGGTGATCGCTCCGCCGGCCGACCTTCCCCCGGAGATGACGCGCCGCGGCGGGACGTTCGTCTCGCTGAAGAAGCGCGGGAAGCTGCGCGGCTGTATCGGGACGTTCCTTCCGACGGAAGAGACCGTCGCCCACGAGATCGTGGCGAACGCGATCAAGGCGGCGACGGAAGACCCTCGCTTCCCTCCGGTTGAGGCGGACGAGCTCGAGGAGATCGACGTCTCGGTCGACGTCCTCTCCCCTCCTGAGCCCTGCTCCGAGGAGGAGCTCGATCCGAGGCTCTACGGGGTGATCGTGGAGAGCGTCTGGCGACGCGGCCTCCTCCTCCCCGACCTCGAGGGAGTGGACACCGTCTCAGAGCAGGTCCGGATCGCGCGGATGAAGGCCGGGATCGGGCCACGCGAACCCGTCCGCCTCCTCCGCTTCACCGTGGAGCGGCACGTCGAGCATGGCGACTGACAAGGAGCGTCCGCGCGTCGCTCTCGTCACCTTTGGCTGCCGGGTGAACCAGTACGAGACGGAGATGATGCGCGGGCTCCTCGCGGCGGACTTCGCCCTGTCGGACGGCGAGGCCGACGTCTACCTCCTGAATGCCTGCACGGTCACCTCCCTCGCCGACCGGAAGGCGCGCCAGGCGGCGGCGCGGATCCGCCGCGGTCACCCGAAGGCGAAGGTCGTCCTCATCGGCTGCCTCGCCGAGGCCGTGCGCGAGGGGCTCGCTGCGGCCGGCGACGTCGACCTCGTCGCCGGAAACACCTGGAAAGGGCACGCCCCTGAGGTCGTCCGGCGGGCCCTCGCCGGGGAGAGGGGTTTCCTTGCCCCCCTCGCTCCGACGCCCCTCGCCTGCGAGCGGATCGACCGCCATCCTGGGCGGGTTCGCGCCTTCCTGAAGGTGGAGGACGGGTGTTCCCTCTCCTGCGCCTTCTGCCGCACGACGCAGGTCCGGGGAGAGGTGCGGTCCAAGCCGGTTGCGGCCGCGGTGGAGGAGGCACGGGTCCTCGTCGCGAACGGCTGCCCAGAGGTCGTCCTCACGGGGGTCAACCTCGCCCTGTGCTCCCCGCCGGACGGGACCCTCGCCGACCTCGTGCGCGGGGTCCTCTCGATCGACGGGCTCCGCCGCCTGCGCCTGGGGTCGATCAACCTCTCGGGGATCACCGACGCCCTCCTCGCCGCGTTCGCCGACGACCGGCGGGCCTGCCCTCACTTCCACATCCCGCTCCAGAGCGGGGACAACGGGGTGCTCCGCCGGATGGGGCGGGGGTACACGGCCGGGGAGTACCTCGCCGCGGTAGATCGGGTCCGGAGCGCGCTCCCGGAGGCGACCTTCGGGGCGGACGTCCTCGTCGGCTTCCCAGCGGAGGACGACGCGGCGTTCGCGGCCACGCTCTCTCTCCTCGAAGAGATCGGGTTTGCGAACCTGCACGTCTTTCGCTACTCTCCCCGCCGCGGGACGCAGGCGGCCGCGATGGCGCAAACGATCCCCGAAGCCGTGAAGCGTGAGCGGGCAGGACGGGTCGAAGAGGTCGGGCGCGCGATCCGCCTCTCCCTCGGAGAACGGCTGGTCGGAAAGACGGAGGAGATCCTCGTGGAGAGCCGCCGCACGGGCCTCCTTCGCGGCTACACGCGCGGCTACCTGGAGACCGTCGCCCGAGGCGGAAGCGACGTGCAGGTCGGAGAGGAGGTCACGGTGAGGGTCACCGGCGGCACGGCCGAGCACCTCGAAGGGGTGTGGGAGCATCGCAGAGACGTGTGTTGAGATCAACCTGCGCGATAACGCGGAGTCGACTGCCCTCCTCGGCCAGTACAACCGGAACCTGAAGGAGATCGAGCAGGCCTTCCCAGCGCGGATCGTGGCCCGCGGGGAGACGATCCGCATCGAGGGGACGCCGGCCGAGGTGGAGGAGGTCCGCGGCCTGTTCGAGAAGCTCCTCGACCTCATCCAGAGCCGGCACACGCCGAATCTGGCCGAGGTCCGCTACCTGATCGCCCAGGTGAAGGGCGGCAAGACGACGAACGGCATCCTCTCCGACGTCGTGCGCGTCACTCACTGGGGCGAGGAGATCCGCGCCAAGACGGCGGGCCAGCACCGCTACGTCGAGGCGATCCGCAGGAACGACATCGTCTTCTCCATCGGGCCGGCCGGGACAGGGAAGACGTACCTCGCCGTCGCGGTCGCCATTGACCACCTGAAGACAGAGAAAGTGAAGCGGATCATTCTGACTCGCCCAGCCGTCGAGGCCGGAGAGGAACTGGGGTTCCTCCCCGGGGACATCCAGGCGAAGGTGAGCCCCTACCTCCGGCCGCTCTACGACGCGATCTTCGACATGATCCCCGCCGCAGAGTTCGAGAAGCTGATCGAGCACGGCCGGATCGAGATGGCCCCGCTCGCCTTCATGCGCGGCCGGACCCTCAACAACAGCTTCGTCATCCTGGACGAGGCGCAGAACACGACCTCGATCCAGATGAAGATGTTCCTCACGCGCCTGGGGTTCAACTCCAAGGCGGTGATCACCGGGGACGTCACCCAGGTCGACCTCGAAGGACAGGCCTCCGGTCTCATCACCGTGCAGGACGTCCTGACCGCGATCGATGGGATCGACTTCATCTACCTCGACAAGGAGGACGTCGTCCGCCACCCGCTCGTCGCGCGGATCATCGACGCCTACGAGCGCCAAGAGAAGCGCAAGAACGGAACGGACGCCGCGTCTCCCTCTGCGTAGCGCCGGGTCCTCCCTTCGTGCCCTCGCGATCGCCTGGTGGCTCTCGGCCTCTCTGCCGTGCTATCCTCTAGGCTCGGGGACAATCCCGGGAGACGAGCGGAGCGAAGGAGGAGCCCATGGGAAGGAGACTGTGCGGCGTCGTCATCATCGCCGCCTCGCTCGCCCCCAGCCTAGTGACCCTCGGCCAGGTCGTGATCAACGAGGTGGCGTGGGGAGGAAGCCCGGAGGGCGTCGCCGACGAGTGGATTGAGCTACTCAACCCCGGTGCGGAGGAGGTCCTCCTCGACGGCTGGCGCCTTGTCTCGTCGGATGGCAGCCCAGACGTTCCGCTTGCCGGTGCGCTCCCCGGGGGCGGCTTCTTCCTCCTCGAGCGGGACACGGACGAGGCCGCGCCCGGCGTCCCGGCCGATCTCCTGTACCGCGGCGCCCTGAACGACGGCGGGGAGGCGCTCCGTCTCTTCGCACCCGACGGCACGGTCGTCGACACCGCGAACGAAGCGGGAGGGGCGTGGCCGGCCGGATCGAACGGGCGGCGGGACGCGCCCGACGCGTCGATGGAGCGGATCGACCCCCTCACCCCTGACCTCCCGGCGAACTGGGCGAGCTCCGGTGCGAGAGCGAGTGGAGGGTCCTTCGGCTCCCCGCGAGCCGCGAACTCGGCGCTCCGGCTCCCCTGCGCCGGGACGTTCGAGGCAAGCCCCCACCCCGCACACCCTGGGGAGACGGTCTCCTTCTCCGCGCCGGCCGCAGCGGAGGGATGCACCTTCCTCTGGGAGTTCGGAGATGGGGCGACCACCGAGGGCACGAAGACGAGCCACTCCTACCCCGGGCCGGGGACGTACCTCGTCCGGCTGACCGTGACGGACCCGTCCGGACGGACGACCTCCGCCGCCCGCGAGGTGCGCGTCATCGTGAACGACCGACCCGTCGCCGACTTCAGTGTCCGGTCCGCGTCCGGGAACCGCGCGTTCCAGACTCTCGACCCGATCCTCTACTTGGACGAGTCGTTCGACCCGGACGGCCGAGTCGTGAAGTCCCGCTGGACGTTCGGCGACGGGGAGTCGGCGGCCGGGACCTCGACGAGCCACGCCTACTCGCGGAGCGGCCGCTACGAGGTGACCCTCGCCGCCACGGACGACCAGGGAGAGACGAGCGTGCGCGCCGAATGGATCGAGGTCGCGAACCGGCCTCCCGTCGCCCGGTTCCTCGCGCCGCCTGGGATCCCGAATCCTGGGCAGGAGGTCGTCCTCGATGCGGCCTCGTCGTTCGACCAGGACGGAGGGGTCGTCTCCTACGCCTGGGACTTCGACGGGGACGGAACGATCGACCTTGAGACCGGGCAAGAGACGGCCTCGCACGCCTTCCCCGAAGGAGGGGTCCACGCCGTCGCCCTCCGCGTGTCGGACGGTGAGGGGGCCTCCTCCCTTCCCGTCGTGGAGGAAGTCGTCGTCAACCGCGCCCCGATTGTCTCCTTCCAGGTCTCGGCCTTCTCCCCGCCCGAGCTGGCCGAGGTCACCTTCACCGACGCCTCCTCCGATCTCGACGGCACCGTCGTCCACCTTGCCTGGGACTTCGGCGACGGGGCGACGGGTGAGGGCCCTTCCGTCGTCCACGCCTACGCACCGGCCGGGACCTACACCGTCACCTTGACCGCGATCGACGACCGCGGGGCCGAAGGACGCGCGATGGTGACCCTCGACGTGCAGAACCTCCCTCCCGCCGCCGTGCTCGAGGTCGACGCCTGTACGGCAACGGCGCGGCGGGAGACCGGCCAGGAGATCCGCTTCGACGGATCGAGATCGAGCGACCCGAGCCCAGGCGGGCGGATCGTCCGCTACGAGTGGGACCTCAACGGGAACGGGACCTTCGACCAGTCGACGACCGTCCCGACCTTCGTCCACCGCTACACCCAGGACGGAACCTACGGCGTCCGCCTCCGCGTGACCGACGACCGCGGGACGTGCGCCCTCTCCGCTTCCCTTCTCGTGGAGGTCGCGAACCGGCCTCCCCTCTGCCAGAGGATCTCCTGGTCTCCGGAAGCACCGGTCGATGGAGAGACGGTCGTCTTCTCTGGATCGACGAGTGATCCGGACGGGAAGGTCGCCGCCTATCTCTGGGACCTTGGAAACGGCGAGATCGCGCGTGGACAGACCGCCTCCCGAGCCTTCTCCGACGGCGGGACCTATCGCGTCTCCCTCACCGTCTGGGACGACGACGGGGCCTCCTCCGCGCCCCGCGCGATCGACCTATCCGTCGCAAACGCTGCCCCCATCGCCGCGTTCACCGTCCTCACGGCCCTCCCGCGCGTCGGCGAGCCGGTCGCCTTCGCCGATCGCTCGGCCGACCCGAGCGCTGGTGGCACCGTCGTCTATCTCGGCTGGGACTTCGGGGACGGGGGCCACTGCCCCGGTGCGCTCCCCGACTGCGGGGAGGGCCTCCCCAGGGCTCCGACGCACGTGTATGCCGCCCCTGGCCTGTACACCGTCACCCTGACCACGATCGACGACGAAGGGGCGGTCGGACGGGCGAGCCTCTCGATCTTCATCTCAGACTGATTCGAAAGGAGACCGCCTGTTCCGGATCCGGGAAGCCACGAGGGACGACCAGCGCGCCCTCGTCGACCTTGAGTCGGTAAGCCCGCAGGGAGACTCGCTCCAGATCCTGATCGAGCGGGAGGACTACTTCTACCGCTCGTCCCTCCTCGGCCACGGGAAGGTCCTCCTCGCCGAGGAGGACGGAAGGGTCGTTGGGGTGATGGCCTTCGCCCTGAAGGACATCCTCCTCTCCGGCTCTCCGACCCGCGCCGCCTACTTCTACGACCTGCGCGCGGCACCGGACTACCGCGGCAGCATGAAGCGCGGCCTGTACCGTCTGTGGAAGGCGGCCGAGGAGGAGGCGATCGCCGGAGGGGCGGCCCTCTTCTACGGGTTCGTCAAGGAGGACAACTCGGCCTCCCTCCGCGTGACGGCGAAGGGAGGCGCCTCCCCGGTCGGGACGTTCGGGATCCTCTCCCTCTCCTCCCTCCCCCGCCGGGAGAGCCCCCTGCCTCCCCTCGCCGAGGGCGAGATCCCGCTCGGGATCCAGGCGGTCGAGGAGGCCTCGGCAGGGCACGACCTCCGCCCGCTCGACCTCCCAGAGATCTACCGGCGCGGCAGAGAGCTCGGATACCTGCGTGGGATCTGGCGCCTCGAGGACGGGAGGTCCTTCGCCCAGGCGAGCGTGTGGACCTCTCGCACGTCTACCGCGGGGTCGTCCTGCGCATGCCCACGTCCCTCACCCTCCTGCGCCTCGCCCTGAACCCGTTCGCCGCGCTCCTCCCCCTCCCGCGTGTCCCCCGGGTCGGCGAGAAGGTCGCCTACTGGTCCCTCTTCGACCTCCTGCGGGGAGGCCCGAACGGAGACGCCCTCCTGGACCGTCTCATCCGCCGGCTCCAGCACCGCGCCGCCCAGGAGGGGATCCAGCTCCTGACTGCGTTCTCCTACCTCGAGCCTCCAGGGACGCCTCTCCCGCGGCGGTTCTTGGGGAAGCTCCTCCGCTACCGGACGATGGTCAAGCCGATCGCGGCTCCCCTTCCTGAGGGACCTCTCTACCTGGACGTGCGGGACGCGTGAGGGCGAGGGTCTCGACCAGGCGATAGCCGAACCCGCGCACGGTGAGGACGATCCGCGGGTTCTCCGGGTCGTCTTGGAACTTCTTGCGCAGGAGGTACACGTACTTCTGGACGTCCTCTGGGCTGGCGTAGGAGTTGGCCGACCAGAGGCGGCCGCGGATCTCCTCGCTCGAGAAGACGCGCCCCGACTCGGAGGCGAGGAGCGTGAGCAGGGCGTACTCCTTCGGGGAAAGGGAGATCGGCCGGCCGTCCAGGCGAACCTCCTTGCGGGCGTCGTCGATCACGAGCTCCAGGGCCGGGGCGGGCGCGGCGGCGCGCCGGAGCACGGCCTCGATCCTCGCCTTCACCCGGTCGAGGTTGAACGACGCCTTCGAGATGTAGTCATCGGCCCCGCCGGAGAGACCGCGTACCTCATTCTCCACTCCGCCGAGGGCGGTGAGGACGATCACCGGGCAGGTGCTCCGCGCGCGGATCTCGCGCAGAACCTCCCATCCGTCCTTGCCCGGGAGCATGACGTCGACGAGCACGAGGTCCGGCCGGAGTGCGACGAACTGCCGGATCGCGTCATTCCCGTCGGCGGCGACCACGACCTCGTACCCCTCACCGATGAGGAACTGGGAGAGGATGTCAGCGATGTCCCGCTCGTCCTCGCAGATCAGGATCCGCATCCTCTCACCTCGAGAGAACGATACTGGAGGAGGGCGCCCCCGCTCAAGGAGGGGCTAGCCGCTGCCCCCCGCGGGGCGGGGGAGCGTGAAGGAGAACGTGCTCCCCCGGCCGCTGCCTGGGCTCGCGACCCACACGGCCCCTCCCAGCTCGGCGACGAGACGCTTGACAATGGAGAGCCCAAGCCCCGTCCCGTCGGGCGCGATCCGCTTCGCACCCTCCGTCCGGTAGAACTCCTCGAAGAGACGGTCCCGGTCCTCCGGGCCGATCCCAATCCCTGTGTCGGAGATGTCCACCCGCATGGACTCCCCCATCGGAACGAACCTGACGGCGATCCTCCCGCCTGCCGGCGTGTAGGCGATGGCGTTGGCGAGGAGGTTCGTGAGGATCTTCTCCAGGGCGTCCTCGTCCGCTAGGACGACCGCGGGAACGGAGGGGAGGGCGAGACCCTGCCCCTTCTGATCGATCTGCGACCTCAAGGTGCGGATGACCCTCTCCAGGACCGCGCCGACGTCGACCGCCTGACGACGCAGCGCCCCTCCGCCGGAGTCAAGACGCGAGACGGACAGGAGGTCCGAGACGAGCGCATCCAGCCGGTCGGCCTGGGCGAGGATTCGCTCGATCCGCTCCCGCCCCTGAGGAGAGAGGGACTCGTCTCGCGTCAGAAGGTCAGCCCAGCCGCGGAGCGCGGCGAGCGGGGTGCGCAGCTCGTGAGAGGCGGTCGACAGGAGCCGGCTCCTCTCCCTGCTCAGGTGGGCGACCTGGGTCGCGTACTCGCGCAGACTCTGCTCACTCCGCTTCCATTCCGTGACATCGTGCCCGATGGCCACCACGCCGGTGGTGTTCCCCTCGTCGTCCGTCAGCGTCTCGCCGTGCCAGGCGATCACCCGCTCCTCACCGCTCTTCGTGCGGATCGTCGACTCGAGGCCGCGAAACGGCCCGATTCGGGGGAGGCGCCCGTGCACCTGCTCCCGGACCTCCTGCCGATAGACGGGGTCTGGATAGAGCCAGTTCCAGACCTCCTTCTCCCCGAGGACCTCCTCTCTCCGGTAGCCGCTCGTCCTCTGCGCCTCCTCGTTCCAGAGGGTGACCCGTCCCTCCGCGTCGAGAACCTCTATCCACACCGGGGCCGTCTCCAGGATCTTCCGGTTCAGGTCACGCGTCGCGCGCAGCTCCCGCGCCACGCCTTCCTCGGCCGTGACATCCCGCAGGGAGACGACCCACCCATGGTGCGAGCCCTGCTCTGGGCAGACGATCGGGACTGCAGCCGCCTCGGCCTGGAAGGACGACCCGTCACCGCGGACAAGGCGCGCGGTGTAGCTCACGAGAGCCCTCGGGTCGCCCTCCGCCATCTCCGCGGCGACCCGAGCCAAGTCGTCGCCTCGGACGAACGAGAGGTAGTCCCGATCGCGCAGGCAATCCATCTTCACCCCCAGGAGGGCGAGCGAGCGGCGGTTCCAGCTGATGACCGTTCCGTGCTCATCCAGGACGAGAACCCCCTCGCCGACCGCGCTCAGGACCCGCTCCAGCCGGTCGTGAACCTCGTGCAGGGCCTCTTCGGTCCTGTGCGCGGCCGTGAGGTCCTCGACGTGGAGGACGATGAGGTCGGACGGCAGAACCTCCCCGGTGACGCGGAGGACCTTCTCCTGCCCCGTCGACAGCATTCGGTAGCTGCCCTCCCTGACCAACTCCCCCTTCGTCTCCCAGCATCGCTCCAGGAAGCCGACCAGTTCAGGTCGGTCCGCATACACCTCGCGCACTGGGGCGCCCGTCCACCCTCGTATCGCGCCCCGGGTCAGGGACACCATGGCGTCGTTGTAGTCGACGAGCACGAAGTCGTCGCGAACGCGCCGGAAGGTACACGTTGGGATGGGCAACGTCACGTAGACGGATCTCGCCTGCTCCGCCCGCATGCGGAGGGCCTCCTCCTCGAGTCGGTGGTCAGTGATGTCCCGGTGCACACCGTGGTAGCCGAGGAACTGCCCGTCCGAGGCAAAGAGAGGAAAGCCGACGGTCTCCAGTGTGCGCGTCCGGCCGTGGCCGTCGGGAGCGGACTGCACGAGCTCTACAAGCGCGCGCGGGTCGCGGTGCGCGGAGAGGAGATCCTCCGTCCCAGGGTCCCCTCTAGTGTCACGTCCCGTTAGTGGCTGTGCGGATGGGGCGAGATGGGGTATGCTGTGGCATGCCACCACGAGCAGCGACAGTGACGTTGAGTCCTGAGGAGCGGAAGATCCTGGAGGCGTGGGCAGC
>Ga0315274_10001807_pt1 | contig 32737 bp, 24 predicted proteins | sample YL17G02_20_MG_FD_203700 | JGI IMG/M metagenome (GOLD analysis project Ga0315274, IMG submission 203700) | Sediment microbial communities from Yellowstone Lake, YNP, Wyoming, USA - YL17G02_20 | ecosystem: Environmental > Aquatic > Freshwater > Lake > Sediment | place: USA: Wyoming | collected...
TGTCGCTTACGGCACAGTGGTCGCCTCATTTACAATCGCCGATTTTTCACTCGATGGCTTGACCTCGATAACCAGAAATGATATAGATAAACGACTCGAAACCTTACGAAAGCTGACACAATTTTAGCGGTTGGTGATGTAATGCGGTGTTTTATAGCGATAGATATTGATGAAAAAATCAGAAGTGCGTTGGGTGATTTGCAGCAGCAGCTGCGGAACGGCGTTGATGTGAAAAAAGGCGATGTCAATTGGGTAAACCCTGATAATATACACCTGACATTAAAGTTCTTAGGTGAAATTGAAGATGCAAAAGTTGTTGAGGTTTGTAATATAGTTAGTGACGTTGCCGGCAGATATGAAAGTTTTGAGCTGGACATAGAATCGGTCGGCCATTTTGGCGGCAAAAGCGCCAGGGTCTTATGGGTTGGCGCGGGCGGGGGAGAGGAAAATCTGTTAGAATTACAGGAAGATATTGAAGAGTCACTGGCTTTGGCCGGCTGGCCGAAGGAAACCAGAGAGTTTTCTATCCATCTGACCCTTTGCAGGATAAGAAAGCCGGCGGCAGGCGTCAAAATGGCGCAAGTGAGCGAAGATTATAAGGATTTTAAGCTCGGAACGATGCAGGCTGATTCGGTCTCGGTTTATCAAAGCCAGTTGAAGCCGACCGGCCCTGTTTATACTCTGTTAGGAAATTATAAACTGCAATAAATAACCCAAACAATCGGAGGAAAGTAAAATGGCGAAAACATCACAGCAAAAAACCTCAGAAAGCAAACCCAAAGGCAAAGTAGAAGCTTTGAGGCCGACGCCCGCCGGCAAAGAAACTGCTTTGGAGCGTGTGATTGCACAGATTGAGAAGCAATACGGCCAGGGTGCTATAATGCAGATGGATGAGCACAGGTACGCTAAGATTGAGGGCATTCCCACCGGCTCACTATCGCTGGACCTCGCCCTTGGTGGGGTGGGTATCCCCCGCGGCAGGGTTACCGAGATGTTCGGCCCGGAGTCGTCCGGCAAAACTACTCTGGCGCTTCACGTCATTGCGAACGCCCAGCGTGCGGGCGGTGTGGCTGCGTTCATCGACGCGGAGCATGCACTCGATACAACCTGGGCTAAAAGACTGGGCGTCGATGTCAGCAGCATGCTGGTCAGCCAGCCCGACACCGGCGAACAGGCGCTTGATATCACCGAGATGCTAATCAGGTCCAATTCCGTTGATATTATAGTTATTGATTCGGTTGCCGCCCTGACGCCGGCAGCAGAGATTGAAGGCGGAATGGGTGACCCACACATGGCGCTGCAGGCGAGATTAATGAGTCAGGCAATGAGAAAGCTTACTGCTGTTATCAACAAGAGCAAAACCTCCCTTGTCTTCATAAATCAAATCCGTATGAAAATCGGCGTGATGTTCGGCAACCCGGAAACGACCCCCGGTGGAAAGGCACTGAAATTTTACACATCCGTCAGAATCGATTTAAGACGGCTGGCAACCTTAAAGGATGAGGGCAATGCCGTCGGCACCAGGGTCAGGGCCAGGGTGGTAAAGAACAAAATCGCACCGCCTTTCCGTGACGCTGAGTTTGATATTATGTTCGATAGCGGAATCAGCTACGAAGGCGATTTACTCGACCTGGGCCTTGGCTGCAAGGTGGTCGAAAAGGCCGGCGCCTGGCTGAACTACGGTGATATCCGCCTCGGGCAGGGCAGAGAAAACGCAAGAAAATATCTGATTGAAAACAAAGATTTGTGTGAGGAGCTGAAAAATAAAATCCTTGCTGCCAAAGGTCTGGTGCAATCCTGATTACCCATCTGATTTTAGGAAACTGACAGGTGTTAACTGCCAAGCAGATTCGAAATAGTTTTATAGATTTTTTTAGAGACCGCGGGCATAATTTTGTCCCCAGCTCGCCGATAGTGCCCATTGATGACGATACGTTGCTTTTCGCCAATGCGGGGATGAATCAGTTCAAAGATATTTTTTTGGGGTTGTCCAGCCCGCAATATCGCAGGGTGGTCAACAGCCAAAAGTGCCTGCGCGTAAGCGGCAAGCACAACGACCTTGAGGAAGTGGGCAAAGATACCTATCACCACACATTTTTTGAAATGTTAGGCAATTGGTCGTTCGATGATTATTTCAAGGCCGAGGCAATTGGCTGGGCCTGGGAGCTTCTTGCAAAGGTTTGGGCTATCGAGCCGGCTAAGCTATGGGTGACTGTTTTTCAGGGCGATACGGAAGATAATTCCCCGCCGGACAGCGATGCCAAATCGCTTTGGCCGAAAGTAACGGGCATTCCAAAAGAGAGGGTTCTCTTTGGCGGCAAAAAGGATAATTTCTGGGAGATGGGCCAGATTGGCCCTTGTGGGCCGTGCAGCGAAATTCATATCGACCTCGGCGCCGATAGATGCGATATGAAAAAGGTAAAAGGCCACAGGTGCGGCGTCAATGCCGGCTGTGCCCGCTTCATCGAATTGTGGAACCTCGTATTTATACAATATAATCGCGGCGAAGACGGCAAACTTTCTTCTTTGGGTGCTAATTACGTCGACACCGGTGCAGGTCTCGAGCGAATCGCAGCGGTACTGCAGAATAAAAGGAGCAACTACGATACCGATTTGTTTATGCCCATAATCGATTGCGTTGGTGAAATCGCCGGCCACAAGTATACGTCCCAGCTGAACAACAAAGTCGATAATGCTTTCAGGGTTATAGCCGACCATATTCGCTCGCTTGTCTTTGCGATAACCGATGGCGCAACCCCTTCCAATGAAGGCAGGGGTTATGTGATACGACGCATACTTCGCCGGGCATCACGCTTCGGCAGAGAGCTTGGTATGCACGAGCCGTTTATGTATAAACTTGTGCCGGTCGTTGTTGATTGTCTCAGCGATGCGTTTGGCGAGATAAAGACAAGGGCTGAATACGTCTCAACGGTTATAGAATCAGAAGAATTTAGTTTCGGGCGAACACTTGACCGCGGCATAGAGATATTCAATATCGCTGCTGAAAAGGCCAAAAGCTCAAAGAATAAAACTATCAGCGGCGAAGATGCATTTGAGCTGTATGACACCTATGGTTTTCCGTTCGATTTAACTCAGCTTATGGCAAGAGAGAAAAATCTTAAGGTCGATACGGCCGGCTTTGATAATCTTATGGAGCAGCAGAGACAAAGGGCACGGGCGGCACAGAAAACGAGCAGCTTTGTTTCACTGGCGGCGAATACGAAACTTCCTGCCACAGATGATTCTCCCAAATACGAAGACGATAGATGTGTATCTATGGTTTCCGGCTGGATTACTTCAGATGGCGCTTATATTTCATCGGGGAAATTGAGTGCCTCTGATGGCGAAGTCGGCCTGATTCTGGGAAGAACCTGCTTTTATGCGGAATCCGGCGGACAGGTCGGCGACTTTGGCAAAATTGAAAGCACTAATGGAGAGTTCGTAGTGGAAAATACAGAAAAAATTGGCGACTGCATTATCCATCGGGGCAAAATTAAGTCTGGCACGCTTACAGTCGATGAGCAAGTTGAGGCTATAGTTGACAAAGACCGCGACGCTATAAAGAAAAATCACACTGCCACCCATCTGCTGCAGTGGGCTCTGCAGCAGACGCTCGGTAAATCGGTCGCCCAGCAGGGCAGTCTCGTCTGCTCGGAATACCTGCGATTCGATTTTACCTGGCCGAAGGCCCTGACGGCTGAACAAATAAAAAAAGTTGAGCTTCTGGTCGGGGAGAAAATCGCTGCGGATTCGCCGGTAACCTGCTCTGTTTTGCCCAGAGAGCAGGCACAAAAACTCGGCGCAATGGCACTGTTTGGTGAGAAATACGGAAATGAGGTTCGAGTAGTGGCTATTGGTGCAGAGAACGAAAACCATCTGGCCGAGGCTTTTAGTAAGGAGTTTTGCGGCGGAACCCACGTTGACAGACTTGGCTCTATCGGCGGTTTTAAGATAATCAAGGAAGAGAGCGTCTCGGCCGGAGTTCGCAGAATTACCGCGATGACCGGCTCCGGATTAGCTGAGTATCTCGAACAGCGAAGTCGGATTGTTGATGAGCTTTCAGAAATGCTGAAGGTTCCAGCTGAAGAAGTTGCCGACAGAGTTGACCGGCTGATAAAGGAAAATAAGAAGCTCGCTAAGGAGTTAAAATCTGCTTCTAAGCAAGGCGCATCTGGCATTACGGCCGAGGCAAAACAGCTTCTCGATGGGTGCGAAAAAATTGGGCCGACATCAGTAGTTATCGGCCGGCTCTCAGCCACTTCAGCCGAGCAGGCCAGAGAAGCAGTCGATATGCTTAAAAAGAAGGCAAAATCGGTTGCCGTAGTTTTTGGCTTTATCGAAGATGGAAATGCAACCTTGCTCGCTGGTGTTACCGATGACTTGGTAAAAAAAGGTCTAAAAGCCGGCGATATAGTAAAACAAATCGCTCCTTTGATTGATGGCGGAGGCGGCGGCCGACCACAAATGGCCCAGGCCGGCGGAAAAAATCCTGAAAAAATAGACGATGCTCTCACCAAGGCCGCAGAAATAATAAAAGAAAAATTGACAGGCACCTAATCGCAACAGCTTATTTCTCTTGTCGGATTCTTACACTTTTTGCGTGGGCGTCGAGACCCTCGGCCTCAGCCAACCGAATAATATCCTCAGCGCTTTCAGCTAATTTCTTCTTGTCGTATTCGATAATACTGGTTGCCTTGATGAAGTCGTTTGCACTCAATGCGCTAAAGAACTTCGCAGTTTGTCCTGTCGGCAGTGTATGACTTGGCCCCGCCCAGTAATCCCCAACTGCAACTGGGCTGTAATCACCTATAAAAATTGCTCCGGCATTTACAATCCGGTCAGCAATTTTCCTGCTTTCATCTCCACACTGTATCTGCAAATGCTCCGCAGCGAACGCATCCGCAGTTCCGACTACGTCATACATATCCTCAAAGACTGCTATTTTGCTGAGTTCAACTAAACATTTGATTGTTGATTCTGCTCTCTTCAGTTTTTCCACCTGTTTCTTAAGCTCGGAGAGAACTCTTTGTGCAAACTCTTGTGAATCCGTAAACAACATTGCACTTCCAGGGTCGTGTTCGGCCTGGCTCAGCATATCGGCCGCCACCCACGCGGGATTTGCTTTATCATTTGCTATTATCAATACTTCACTCGGCCCAGCAATTGAATCAATATCAACTACTCCGAAGACTTCACGTTTTGCCATTTGCACCCATGTATTACCTGGTCCAACAATTTTATCGACTTTTATTCTGCCGAATTTCCTGTCTCCAAACGCTAAAGCCGCCACCGCCTGAGCTCCACCAATACGATAAACCTCGTCAATCCCCAGTTCGCAGCAGACCGCTAAAATCACAGGATGAATGGTGCCTTTGTATCTTGGTGGTGAAACTACAAGAATGTGCTTTACACCCGCTACCTGCGCAGGCACTGCTGTCATTATAACAGTGGATGGTAGCGGTACTGATGCACCCGGGACACAAATGCCGACCCTTTCTATGGGCGTATATTTAATACCAAGATGCTTGAAATTGCCTATGTATATTTCTTTCTGGTATTTCCTAACGTTATCAATTGCCTGGCGAAGTGATTTTAGCAGTGCTGAGTCAACTTGCTTATGGGCTTTTTCCAAATCTTTCTCAGAGACACGAAACTGCTCAGGTGTCAATTCAACACCATCAAATTTCTTCGTGTATTCGGCTACCGCCTCATCTCCTCGTTTTGAAACGTCTTCAACAACGTTTCTTACTTTGTCTCTTTCACCGATATCATCTCGAAACCAGCTTGCATACAATGTTGACTTTCGCAACTCCTCCAATCTTTCTTTGAAGTCTGGTTGGGATGATAAAATTAGGATTTGGTCAAGTTTGTCACTCATGATTTTTCTTTTTCTGGGCTAATTATTTTATCTGCCGAAGTTTTCGTGGCTGTAAGCTTGTATTGCTTTCTGCAGCAGCAGATAATATTCGCCTTTGTATTGCGTTATAATCCCTGCTATTTTGAATCGAACCGGGTCGGCCTCAGCAGACTGCTCCTGCTGTGCCCGTTCTAAAACTTCACAGGGCAGCAGCCTCAGTGAAACCTGCGGGATGTTCCGGCCGAGAGCGTCAAGGACAAGTACAGGCTCATCGTCGGCCTGCTTGTCTAAAAGTGCGGTTCTGTCGGCTAAGATGGAGTCCTGCTTCAATTGTAATCCCTTTTTCAACTCCTCGTGACGGAGGATTCGCCTGGTTTTTAGCTTACCTACTATCTCTTCTGGTATGGCTAATACATCGTTCGGCTCATTGATAGTTATCTTGGCCTTTTGCTGCTGCGATGTTGACGACCCCTCTGGTTTGATTTGGCCATCGGCTGCGCTGATAGGCAAAAAATAAATTGGGAATATGAAATTTCTGTCTCTGTATTTTGTAACATTGCCCCAGAGCCGATAATTTGCATCGGAACGTTTTTGGGCGTCAGCGGTTATCTTTTCCAATGCTGTCGATGGCAGCAGTTCGATAATCGCCCCGGCGAGGATTTGGCCTGTATCATCGCTCACCTCTGAATCAAATTCAAAGAACCATTTGCCGTCGGTGCTGCTTAATTTGCCATCGACGCCTGTCAGGCCAAAGCCGTCCCGCACCTGTGGCTTAGCCAGCGGAGTTTGGCGGGCCGCACCTGCGCAAAGTGCAGTGCAGCTTAAAAATGCTAAAATCGAAATTGCTATTCTCTTGCTCATATCAATTTATAGTGAGCTTGTCGAGTCTATTGTCAATAATCAATTCTACAACCTGCTCCGGCCCATCTGCCTGCTGGATGTATCGGCTGCTCTTCGGGTCATCGCTTGCGATTAAATCAACCAGCGGCTTCCAAAATCCGCCTACGAGTATAATCGGTTTATCTGCTTCGATAAAGCCTTTGTTTTTTAATTCCCAAACCTTTGCCAATTCGAGCAGCGTCCCCGTTCCGCCGGGTAACACAACGTAGGCCTGTCCCAGTTTTATTAAGGTATCGAGGCGTTCGTCCGGCGAATTGGTAACGATTTCACGGCTGATATGTTCGTTTGGTGTTCGTGCGAAAGCTGAGCAGGTAACGCCGATAGTTTCACCGCCTGCCTCGGCGGCGCCTTTGGATGCGGCTAACATTGTTCCGCCGTATCCGCCGTTGGCGATGACAAAACCGGCCTGAGCCAGCAATTTACCGGTCTGATATGCCAGTGTGTAAGCCGGCTCACCAGACTTTGCGTTGGCCGTGCCGAAGATGGTTATTGTTTTATCATTCATTCGCTTTCTTGTCCGCCGTAGCTTTAGCGAAGGCGGAGTTGCGGGTGTAATTCAGCAGTCCTGCTGATAGCAAAATCTTTCTATCTCTGTCGCAAAGTTCCAGCTTGCCGACAAATTCAAATGAGCCTGTCTTATCGATAATCTCGACTTCATCATTGCTTTTTATCGCTTCGAGCAGCTTGTCGATTTGCAGTCGGTCGCCGGGTTTGATTTTATCGTAGTCACCCGGCTCGGCAAACACTATTGGCACTATGCAGAAGTTAATCAAGTTTGCCTTGTGGATTCGCTCAATACTCTTTGCAATCACAGTGCGGACGCCTAAATATATTGGGCAAAGTGCAGCGTGCTCTCTTGACGAGCCTTGGCCATAGCTTTCGCCTGCCACGATGACCCCGGCAGTTGCCTTTTCCTTTAACTGGAGAGCTCGCTCGGCAAATGTTGGCTTGCCTTCTTCGTTGAAACAAGTGAAGACCACTTTTGCATACTCCGGCACGTTTGAGCGCAGTTTCAGGAAACGCCCAGCCGGCATAATATGGTCGGTTGTTATTTTATCGCCGCATTTAATTAAGACTTGTCCCTGGAGTTTTTGCGGCAGCGGTGATGGTGTTTCCGGCACGATAATCGTTGGCCCGCGTATAACCTCTGTTTTTGCTGCCTCTTCTTCGCTCAAAGGGGCTTCTATCATATTGTCGTTGATAACAAATTTGTCCGGCAATTCTATTTTTGGGTATTCTATCCCGAAAATTTTGGGCAGGTCGCGCGGGTCGGTAATTCGCCCTGTCAGAACCGAAGCGACTGCTGTTTCGGGACTGACTAAATAGACCCGGTCGCCGGCTGTTCCGCTTCGCCCGGGAAAGTTCCTGTTGAATGTTCTTAGGCTTACCACCTCGTCGGCTGGCGAAAGGCCCTGGCCAATGCACGGGCCGCAGCCCGATTCGAGAATACGAGCGCCGGCTGAAATAATATCCGCCAACGCCCCATTTTCTGCCAGCATATTCAGCACTTCTCTGCTGCCGGGTGCGATTGCAAATTCGACCATATTGTTTATCCGTCTGCCCTTTAATACCTTTGCGACCATCATCAAATCGGCAAAACTGGAGTTTGTGCAGCTGCCTATTACAACCTGTCCTGTTTGAATGCCGGCGATTTCGGCAACGGATTTGATGTTATCTGGTGAAGATGGACAGGCCGCCATTGGCTGCAGCTCAGCCAGATTTATTTCGATGACACGGTCATATTCGGCATCAGGGTCAGTTGCTAACGGCCGATAGTCTTTTTCTCGTTTCTGGGCGGCGAGGAATTTTCTCGTTTGTTCGTCGCTGCCGAAGATACTCGTTGTCACGCCAAGCTCCGCTCCCATGTTTGTTATCGTCGCCCGCTGCGGCACAGTCAGCATCGAAGCACCCTTGCCGAAGTATTCGACCACCCAGCCGGCATTGCCTTTTGTTGTAAGTATATCGAGCAGTTTGAGAATGACGTCCTTAGCGGCCACCCAGTCGTTGAGTTTACCCTTAAGTTTCACCCCAAGGACTTTCGGGCAGGTAAGGTAGAAAGGCCCGCCTCCCATAGCGACTGCCACATCCAGCCCGCCGGCTCCAATGGCAAGTGTCGCGATTGCCCCGCAGGTCGGCGTATGCGAATCGCTGCCCAACAGCGTCGCGCCAGGCTTTGCAAACCGCTCCAGATGGACCTGATGGCAGATACCATTGCCTGCCCGCGAATGGTAAACTCCTGTCTTGGCGGCTACTGTTTGCAGATATAAGTGGTCGTTGTGGTTTTCCGGCCCAAACCCGGCTATATTATGGTCGATGTAGCTTGCCGAAAGCTGCGTTTTAACTCTACCTGCCCCCATTGATTCAAACAGCAAAAATGCTGTTGTTCCAGTGGCATCCTGCGTAAGAGTCTGGTCCATCCGAATGCCAATTTCTTCACCACTGGCGATTTCGCCCTCGACCAGATGGCTGGAAAGTATCTTATATGTGAGTGTTTGCCCCAATTTTCTTCTCCATAAAAATCAAACCATACAATCTAACAGGGCTCCCATTTTGCGTCAAGTCGCAAAATGGGGCCTGCATAATGCTGGCCAAAGACAAATCTTGAGAATTGATTATTTTTTCGGGACTACGGCAGGGCCTACGCCCTGACGAGAAGGTTTTTTCCAATCATCGGGTATCGCTGTTCAATAAAAAAGCGGCCTTATGCTTAATCGCACAAGGCCGCCTGCGAACAATCCAACCGCCAGTCAACCTTATCTCTTCTCGTTACACTCACTCACCAAGTACGCATCTTTTTCACTCCAGTGCCGGCGTTTTAACCCCCTGTTACCGATTTATTACTCTCACTTACCAGGTACGCATCTCCTCCACTATATGGCGCCTTGTCTCCATTGGGTTTAAGTGTAATAGATGGCGCTCCAAGCTCCCGGAGCTGGGTGGTAGGAGTGGCAGTAGAAGTCCAGCATTTCCAGATATTATCGTTTGAAATACCGACATTGGGGAACTTCGCAAACCCCACATGGGAGTCACAAAACAGGACATTTTGCCCTTCTCGCTGATGTGCTGCCGCATTACCCGTCTTGTCCGGGTCGGTGTAATGCGCTGGTGCAGGAGTCGGTTCCCACTTTGGAGCTTTTTCACCGCCCGCACCATCGATATAAGAGGCAGCATTCTTATCCCTGTAAGGGTTCCTGTCTGCCATCACTGGGCTGGCAGAGTCACTATACGAGCCGAGAGGAAATGATTGCTTGGGTGCGATTCCAGTGTTCTGATAGGGGTCATGATAGGCGTAGCTGTTACGGTTGCCCGGAAAGTTAGCGGTCACGGAGTTATCGCCGAAGTCCCAAACATCGCTAATATCATCAACCGCAGCATCGACGCCAGTGTAGTCGGAAAGTTTAAACTCTTTTGTTCCGACGTCGCCCTTGCAGACAAACTGCGCCGGCGTCACATCGGCATACTTTATCAAAAGATAGAGGCTGGATGTAATGGTTACCTTAGCGGGAGACGTGCCGTAAGTGGTCGCCTCTTTCCCGTCCTGGTTGTCCCAGTTATTTATAATCCCAGCGGTGCCCCATTGGCTGGCTGCACCACCTGCACACGGAAAGTCCCCCTCGTGGTCGTTGGCATAGAGATTCATAGCCTTGCCGATACCGCTAAGGTTCGATCCGCAGACTACTCTTGCAGCAGTTCGCCTCACCGCACTCAGAGCAGGCAGCAGAATGCCCATCAGCACCGCTATAATCCCAATCACGACCAGCAGCTCAACTAATGTAAAACATTTTCTTCTCATTTTTTTTCTCCTTTACTTTTTTCGAGATTCACGAGCCCGGTCACTCTTAAGCCCGCTTCGGTTATATTTTAATAAATAATTGCAGCTGACTTTTGGGTCTGCATTTTGCAACAGGTCGCAAAATACCGACCCCTGCAACATCGGAGTATAAGAACACTGTTTTTTCGCGAATCTCCTTAATTTACTATTTATTTTTGCTTAAGAACGACCAGTTCAAATTTGTAAAACCGAATTTTACCAACAAGGTTTATAAGTTATTTCTTTCTGTGTTCAAGGCTGTTTTTGGCTCGATAGCATAAATCAAACTGAAATAAGCTTCTTTGTTGGCAGGTAGGTTTGAGGTATGATAAACAAAGTAAAGTATGATAGCATTTTTAAGTTATGATAAAAGGTTTTTCAAACCTACTTACCTCTATTTAAACGATAGCACAGGATAACTTTTTTGTCAAGCAAATTTCGTCAATTTCTTTAACTTTCTTGAATTTTTTTACAATTTGCTTAAAATTTCTGTTTTCAGGCCCGAAATCGTAGATATGACTACTTTTGAAAAAATAGGAAAACTGCTGAAAAAGCACTATCAGAGCCATCTTTTGGCATTTTGGGAGCGACTAAACCCAGCCCAAAGGCAGAATCTGCTTGTACAAATTGAGAGGCTCGATTTTTCGGAAATAGACGAGTGGGTGGCTAAATACATTAGAAACCCTGCTTCCGCTGCCATACCCGTTGACTTTACCCCTGCTCGGTTCTACAGTTTTAGTCCGGTCGGCCCAGAGCAAAAACGCAAATACGCCCAGGCCGGGAAATTGGGCAAAGAGCTGATATCGGCCGGCAAGGTTGCCGCCTTTGTCGTCGCCGGCGGACATGGAACCAGGCTTGGATTTGACGGCCCAAAGGGAAATCTCCCCATCAGCCCTGTTAAAAACAAAACGCTTTTTGAAATCTTTGCCGAAACAATCGCTGCAGTCTCGGAAAGATACCAAACCGTCTGCCCTTGGTATATTATGACCAGTTCTTTGAACCACGCCGAGACTAAAGAAATCTTTCGTTCGAATGGTTATTACGGCCTGGACGAGAAAGATATCTTTATATTTCAGCAGGACGCATTGCCCAATTTTGGTTTCGACGGCAAAATTCTCCTGGCTGACAAGGCCAATATAGCCTGCTCACCCGACGGCCACGGCGGAAGCTTGAAGGCGCTTTACAAAAGCGGGGCTATCGAGGATATGAAAAGACGCGGCGTAGAGTTCATAAGCTATTTCCAGGTCGATAATCCCCTCATAAATATTTTTGACCCGCTTTTTATTGGTCTGCACGCTCTCGACAAGGCCGAGATGTCCTCAAAGGCGGTGATAAAAACTGGTCCAAAGGAAAAAGTTGGCAACTTCTGTTTGGTCGATGGCAAAGTAACCGTCATCGAATATAGCGATTTGCCTGATGAGTTGGCACAGAAGCGAAGCCCCGATGGCTCTTTAGTCTTCGAGCTCGGCAGTATTGCTATCCACATTATTAACTGCACCTTCGTTGAAAAGCTCAACGCCGCCGGTTTTGCTTTGCCCCTGCATAGAGCTGTCAAGAAAATCCCCCATATTGACCAGCAGGGAAATTTTGTTGAACCTGCTGAGCCAAATGGTATAAAGTTGGAGAGCTTTGTTTTTGATGCCTTGCCCTTGGCCTCAAGGTCAATAATTTTCGAGACCCTGCGAAGCGAGGAATTTGCTCCGGTCAAGAATGCCACCGGCATCGACAGCGTCGAAAGCGCCAAAGAGATGATTATCGCCCGCGGCGCCGCCTGGCTCGAATCAGCAGACGTAGCCGTCCCTCGGAAACCGGATGGCTCGGTTGATTGCCTCATCGAAATTGCACCGAGCTTTGCATTGGAAAAAGATGACATCAGAACAAAACTGAATCAGATACCTGAAATTAAACCAATGGACAGGCTTTACCTGGCCTGATTTTAAGAAATGGGTGTATGTAAATGGCGCAGCGAGAAACCGCCAAAGCCGAGGATATGACTAGAGACGCCGTTGTAAGCGCTCAGCGATATTTTGATGAAATGTATAAGTAGGTCCCCCTCAAGTTATCAGCATTGCATCGCCGTAGGAATAAAAACGGTACTGTTTTTCAATAGCGTGCTGATATGCCGCCAATATGTTTTTCAGCCCTGCAAAAGCCGCTACCAGAGCAAGCAGCGTCGATTTGGGCAGGTGAAAATTCGTTACCATCGCATTGGCTATTTTGAATTTATAGCCGGGTTTGATGAACAGGTTTGTTGTGCCCGTGGCAGCTTTAACCTGTGAACCGTTTGCAATCGTTTCAAGAGCTCGTGCAGAGGTTGTGCCCACAGCGATTATTCTTCCGCCTTTTTCTTTTGTTGTGTTTACTATTTGCGCATTTTTTTCGTTAATGCTGAATTGCTCCTGATGTATTTTATGCTCCTCAAGGTTGTCTGTGGTTATCGGTTTAAATGTCCCTTCTCCTATGTGTAGCGTTATATATGCGAAGTGGATACCGGTCTGTTTCAATTGCTTGATTAGCTGGTCTGTAAAATGCAGCCCGGCTGTCGGAGCCGCAACGGCGCCTGTATGCCGTGCATAAACCGTTTGGTACCGAAGTTTATCTATCGCCGCTTGGCCGAGGTCATCGCCTCGTTTGATATATGGCGGCAATGGGGGGAAACCAATTTTTTCAAGGATAGTTTCGACATTTGCATCTGTCTTTATCTTCAGCCGGCATCCGCCCTGGTCTGTCTTGTTGAGTATTTCTGCTTCGCAAAAATCGTTTTTTGTTTTGTCTTTTAGACAAACAATCTCACCCTGCCTTACTTTGCGGCTGCCTTTTAGCATTACTTCCCACACGCCGGGGCTGCGCTCAGCTAAAAATAATGCTTCGAGTTTGCCCCCGCTGCCGCGCTCACCGAAAAACCGGGCAGGCAAAACCTTTGTATCGTTGAGCACAAGGCAGTCGCCGCGTAATAAAAAATCACCAATTCTGCTGAAAGTGCTGTCTGTAAGCTCGCTGCTCGAGCGATTAAAAACCAGCAGTTTTGAATCGCTTCGAACACCCACCGGCTGCTGGGCAATCAGTTCAGCCGGCAAGTAATAATTCAACTCGTCTGTCTTCATAACCGAAGGTTATCAGACCGTCAGCAAAATGACAAAAAAAATTAACCCGGTAATAAGCTGATTTGGATATTTAAACAGACTTGTGGGATTTCTCGCAAAAGCAGCTCAACGCTGGGGACGATACTGATACCAGAGCAAATCCAGCTTAGGACAATAGTTTTTCGAAGGGTTAGGCCAATGACTTCGGGAAAACATTTCGAACAGACGGCAACTTCAATCGCCTCATTAGGCAGGGATGAGCTTAAAAGACGAATCAGAAATTTCGAAGGCCGATTTAAGCTGGATTTTACCGATAATTACCTCGACAATCTCGGCGTTGACAGATTAAGACATATCCTTTTGGCCGCCTTGATAAACGCAAAGCTGGATGATTAAAGTCTCGGCACGACAGTTACTTGTTGTCTAATCCTCTTAAAGAGACAGTCGCAATTATCTGTTAGCAGATGCCGATTGCCCTTCACCGTAAACCAATAAAAAAAGCTGGAGTCTCCAAAGACTCCAGCCTCTGTGAGGCAGCTTTCCATTTAGAGAATATAGAACAAACTTATGAAAATCTACACCGCCTCACCAAACCAAGATGTGTAAGAAGAAAAGAACTATATATCTTATTACACCATTAATTATAAGCCCCCAGCGGTTTTTTGCAAGTGTTTTTTTGTAATTTTTTAAATTTCTGCTTATTTCCCTGTTTTTAGCCCTGTCAGGCCCAATATTGACCTCAATCTCAGTCAGCCCCACCACTTACGATACCGCTATGAGATGTTTTATTATATGAGCGGCCGGTAACCGGAAAGGGCTGCAGGGCGCAACTGCTTGGCAGCCTGTGGCTTGCGGGATGGGCAGGGGCGGAGTTGAACCGCCGACACACGGATTTTCAGTCCGTTGCTCTACCGGCTGAGCTACCTGCCCGTAGGACTTTGAGTCTGCTTATATCAGGGCTCGAATTTAGCAGAAAAAACTGATATTGCAAGGAAATTAAAGCTAAACAGCACAGGAACGTCCACCCATATAAGGATTAGTCCGTCCGCGGATTTGAGACCGCTGTTTTAATGCCGGCAAAATTCTTAATCGGCTGATTGACAAAGCACCCGGCAGGAGGCAATTGCTCGGGACAGTCCCGGCGATATTGCTGCTATGCTGTTTAGCTCGTCGGCGGTTAATTTGTTTTGCGATGAGCGGTAAATCAGTATAAAGCCCAGAGACGGACCGAGCTGGCTGAGGGGGATTGTAGCGGCTGAGATTTCATTTAGGCGAGTTAGGTTGCCCTGCAGCCCCATTGCAAACATATCATCGAGAGTGCATATTTTGTTTGACTTGCAGATGTTATCCACCACCTCGGGCGTGAAACAATTCTCCAGTCCCTGTTTTTCCAGCAGTATTGGCTGGGTGCTTTCGAATATATGCAGCTCGAAGTTATCTGCTTGACGCAGGAAGAAAGCAACATTTGCATCGGCAGTTTCGTCTTTGATGAGTTTGCTGGCGATGAGGATAAGGCTGCTCAGCTCGGTTGTCCCGGCGATTGTCTCGTAGAAATCCGCTGTAAAGCTGATGGTATCTAATCTTTTGATAAAGTCCCTCTGGGCTGCAATGAGGTCATTGCAGAGTATATCTATTTTTTTCGCCTGCTTTTTGCGTTCTTTATTGAGTTTGCTGATAAGCAGACGCAATCTTCTGTATCGCTGTTTATGGTTCATCTTTTTCAGTAGTCAAGTTCACAATAGCTCCCGGATTTTAAGTTCGGCTTAACAAAAGGCCGGCTTTAAGGACAAAGAGGTATTAAAAGCCCCTTGTCACGTAGCCCTATAAGCAGTCGGTTATCAGTTTCAGGGTGGTTGAGGTTATTAAAGCTCGGCTGTTGACAAAAGTGTGTGCGCATTGATTTGTTTGTATTTTCGGACTTATATTTGCAGTGTGGCCGCCTGCAGGAAATGTGATGCGCATAAAAAGGGAGACTTGGGCTTTTGTGAATTGCTTTTCATCGCCCGTCTCCCATGTTGCGATGTTCCTTTATTGGCTTATCTGCCTTATATTGGTATATGGCGCAACCGCCTTCGCAACGTATATAATATACCAGAAAACACAACATCCGTCAATAGAAAATAATGCCGGTATGCTGATGGCTGATAATATATGGACTTTCATAGCTGTAAATCAGGTTTTTCAATATTTTTTATACTTGACAAACCCGTAGTCCAATAGTTAAATTAGGATAATTAGGATAATAAGGCAATTTGGAGAGGTTTTATGCCGGCAGAATTTGGTTAAAAAAGAGGAGGAGATAAAATGAAGGACATATTTACAACCGGCGATGTTGCCGAAATTTGCAGGATAAGTCAGCAGACGGTCATCAGATGTTTTGACGCCGGTCGGATAGAGGGATTCCGCGTTCCAGGCTCAAAATTCCGCAGGATTCCACGTCAGAAGCTCATCAAATTTATGAAGGAAAACGATGTTCCCCTTGACAATCTCGAGTCCGGCAAAAAGAAAGTTCTTATCGTTGATGATGATGCTGAAATCATCGAGCTTATAGTCGATGTTCTTGTCCGGGACGGCAGATTCGAAACCGAAACCGCATCCAGCGGCTATGAAGCAGGAATATCAACCCAGCAGTTCCGCCCCGACCTGATACTGCTCGATTATATGCTGCCGGATATCAACGGCAATGTTGTCTGCCAGACGATAAGAAAAAATCCCGAATTCGAAAGCATCAAAATTATTATCGTAAGCGGTGTTGTAAAACGAGATGAAATCGACCAGTTATTGAAATCCGGTGCCGAAGATTTCATAAAAAAACCGTTTGATATCGCTGAGCTTACCGACAGAATCACTACCGTCTTACAGATGAAATAGCCAATAGTGGTTAAATGGTATTTAGTTGTTGGTGGTTACGGGTTAGTGGTTGAATATTAACAGCTAAATACGAGGATATAACTAAATGCCGGGGAAAATCGCTGACCCAACAGTTGCTCACCAGGTAGAGCTTGTTATTCATCGCCTCAGCTCTCTTTCGACCTTGCCTTGCGTTGCGACACGGTTTCTTTCACATCTCTCACAGGCCCGGCTCTCAGCCTTGGCTGAAACAATTGAATCGGACCCTGCCCTTACCGCCAGGATTCTTTCGCTTATGCACCAGCAGGGTTTAAGCTGTCCTGACGAGAGCTCCTCAGTTCGCCGGGCGATTGACAAACTGCCTGCTCACGCTGTTCGTCAGGCCCTTTTGTCTGTCAAGGTTTATCCGGCCTTCGGCCGGGACGAACACAGAGTATTGTTCAGAAAACAGCTTGTAGTACACTCTCTTGCCGTTGCCTGTTGTGCTGAAGATATTGCCGAAGCCATATCGCCTCAAATGGATTCGCAGTTGGCGTATTCAGCCGGCCTGTTGCATGATATTGGAAAACTTGCGCTCGATGAGACAATGCCGAGAAGTTTTGCCGGCATCGTCGAACAGGCAAAATCTCAGCAGGCCTGCACCCGAACGCTTGAGCAAAAACACCTCGGTCTGGACCATACAATCCTCGGCAAACGCCTGGCTGCAAGGTGGCGCCTGCCCAACCAGATTGTCCTCGCAATCTGGCTCCACCATAGTGACGTTCATCTGCTCTCTCAAAGTATGCCCGAAGCAAAAATCGCACAGGTAGTTCAGTTGGCCGATTTAATCGCACGGCAGTGTGGTATCGGCCAGTCGGGCAGTTTTGATGCACCTGATTCGGCGGACAAAATAGCGCAGTCGCTGGCTATAAACCCCGGACAATTAGAGCAAATCCGCCGCAGCCTCGCGGAAAAGGTCGCACAAAAATCCGAAGTTTTGGGCTTGGATTCACCAGTTACCGCCGACGACTATTGCAACGCTGTTCACGCTGCCGCCGCCCAGTTGGCGCAAAAGCATGCGGAATTGGCGCTCGAAAATCGCCGCTTGCAGACCGCTTTAAGCCATTTCGATTTTACAAAAGAATTTCTGCTGAGCATAGATTCAAATGATGAGCCGATTGACGTAGCGGAAAAATTTGCCGTCCGCTGGCAAAAGTTTTACCAGACAGGTCTGGTTTGTTTATATTTAGCTGCCCCCGCTGACTCGCCCTTTCTCAAAGCTGTTGTTGTGGAAAGTCCGTCACAGACAAAAGCCGTCATACTAAACGCACCCGCCGAAACACCGGCAATACCGCAGGCGATTACAAATAGCTTCACAATTCTTAACGCTCAGGATTATGCTGATTGGCTGTTTGAACAATTAGACGTCCAGTTCGACTTGAGCCATACAAAATTGCTCCCTTTGCTTTCCGGCAATAAAGCAATCGGAGCGATTGTTTTTGAGCTTCACTATCCGGCGGAAACGGAGCAGTTCGAGGAAAAGTTTAAGACAATCGCCTCTATTGCAGGGGCTGTTTTAGACCTGGCTTTTGCCTCTGCCGGCCAGCAGCGATTTGCTGAGCAGTTTGCGCAGTCGCTTGCCGGGCCGCCCGCCGACTTGTCCGGCGTCTTGTCCGCCGTAGCCTCGGCGAAGGCGGAAGCGAAGTCGGATGCTCTGGACGCTTTGGCGGAAATGGCAGGTGGCGCGGCACACGAGTTGAATAATCCGCTCTCGGTCATATCAGGCAGAGCGCAGATACTCGCTCAGGGCGAGACCGACCCTCAAAAAAAACAAATCCTCAGACAAATTCAGGAAAATGCTGACGAAATATCTGCGATTATCGATGACCTGTTTGTCTTTGCCAGCCCGCCGCAGCCTCGGCCGACCTGGACGGCTCATAGGCAGATACTCGATGAAGCCATACAGTTGGCCTCTCAAAAGACAAAGGTGGAGCACATCGATGCACGGATTGAAGTTATCGGGGACATCAAAAACATTTTCGCCGATTCTGCCCAGGTTGTCTCGGCAATCGCAAATGTTATTTCCAATTCTATCCAGTCTTACGCCGACAGCGCCGGGCCGGTAAAAATTACCGCATCTACCGATAAATCCGGCAGCTTTGTAAGATTGACAATTGCCGATTTTGGCTGCGGAATGGATGAGCAGACGCTTCAAAAGGCGACCTATCCATTTTTCTCTAATCAGCCGGCCGGACGAAAACGGGGAATGGGTCTTGCTCACGCTGCTCGGCTCATACAATTAAATGCCGGCTCGATGAGCATAACAAGCCGACCCGGCAGCGGAACCACCGTAACAATTTTACTGCCGAGCAAAATTTAGGGGGAAAACAGGATTTTTTGGGTTTTTTTAGGATGGGGATGTTGATTTTTGGGGTAAAAATGGGGGTGGGGATGTTAAAATGCAGCGATTGGGCAAGATAGGTAAGGCAAAAACGAGCGAAAAACGTTTGAAAACGTTCGAAAACGTTTGAAAATTGTATAGAAACGTTCGAAAATTGATATGAAACGTTTGAAAATAGTATAGAAACGTTTGAAAATATTCGAAAATTTCGGACGCCACTAAGACACCAAGACACAAAGAGAAATTAGGCGCAGATTACCTAAATTAACACATTTTTTTTACCGCGGATTTCACGGATTTCGCTGATTTGTTTGGTCACAAAAAGGCACAGAAAACATCCGCCTTCGTCCCGATTCCATTGGGACTACGGACGGACAGGCAAAGAAAAATTAGGTGCAGATGGCTATGCCACAAGTTGCCTAAGTTAACACCCGACTACGTTGAGGAACTTCGCCGGGGCAGGCAGATTTTTTAGACGCTGATTTCGCTGATTACGCAGAGATTTTTTGGACGCAGATTTTGAAGTGTGTGGGTTGAGCCGAGGTGGCGTCAAAAGTATATTAGTATATGCGTATATACTAATGTAGTGATTTAAGAATGTGGGTTTTTAGAATGAAGGATTTTAGAATAGGGGGTTTGAGAATTGGTGCCCGGCTTCGTTTTGGAACTACGCCGAGGTCTTCGTTTCACTACGAAGAGTTGGGCGATTTTGGGGGAGAATTGTAACCACGGATTCCACAGATGACACAGATTTTTTGATATTGACGAAGATTGAAAAAGGGGTAAAATTGGCTGAGCAACTTCGGAGAGGAAGCATCGCGTGGTTCGTAGTTTGCTTTTGATATATAGTTGTTAGAAATTTTGAGAGGGTGGAAAATGAAAGCGATATGTGTTTTTTAGGGAGAATACTATACATATCAAATTACTTTCAATTTGGTCTCATATACCAGAACACATAAATCCAACCATTTTTTCAATTGGTCCTATACCAATTAGGTGGTATGGAATATTGTATCTTACAGGATTTCTTATTGTCTATTTGTTAGTGGTTTATAGGATTAAATCTGAAAACTTACAATATACAACGAAAACTATTAACGACTTTTTCCTCTGGGCCATCCTTGGCTCCTTAATAGGTGGCAGATTAGGATATGTTCTCTTGTACAATTTCAGATTTTTTTGTAACCATCCATTGAAGATATTTCTTCCTCTTGAGTATTCGTCTGGCATTGACTACATAGGAATATCAGGTTTGTCATATCACGGAAGCGTAATTGGTATCTTATTTGCCTCTATCTTTTTTTGCCATAAGCGTAGAATTGATTTTTGGCATTTGGGTGACCTTGCCCTTTCTGTTACTCCATTGGGGTACACACTCGGCAGATTGGGGAATTTTATCAATGGCGAACTTTATGGTCGTGTTACAACCTCATCATTGGGAATGTACTTTCCTCTGGACACAACAAACCAACTCCGGCATCCATCTCAGCTTTATGAGGCTTTCTTTGAGGGTTTATTGCTTTTTGTGTTTCTTTGGAATTTGAGAAAGATAAAATGTTTTGACGGATTTATATTTTCTGTGTATTTTATTGGGTATGGCGTAGTACGTTTTTTTATTGAATTTGTTCGGGAACCGGACCCGCAATTGGGGTTCATATTAGGTTATTTCACAATGGGTCAAATACTTTGTTTGTGTATGATATTAAGTGGTTTTCTTGTCATATTGATAAGGAAACTCTGTTATAATCGTATAGAATGAGTATCTGAAAACAAATGACCGTTAAAAATAAATCCACCTTCGTACTCAACTTAAGGAGACTACAATGTTGAAAAAGATCAGAATTGGAAAAATGTTGTTGCTTCTTGTTGTGATTGTAATAGCGAACCTTTATTTTGGCTGCGTTAATAAATATTATCCCCCAGATAGCAGCCAGTACCAAACAAAGCAGGAGGCACAGATAAAGGAGCAAGAGTCGCAGATAAAGGCGATGCAAAAGGAGATGGAAGAACTGAAGAAACAAAAGTAAGTCTTGAATGCAAGTAGGATAAGCTTGAAAGAAAAGAACGCTTTTTTAAACTGTAGGCCCATTATTCTTCTCTTGCCTACGTAGAGTAACTTCATCTTTAGAAAGTGCGAGCGTCAGTTCTATAAATCAAAGGGCTGTGAGCGGGAGGCTTGCAGCCCTTTTGGGGTATTGGGAGAAAGATTGATATATTCTTTCTTTAAAAAATTAAAGAACTGTCCTTCATGGTGCTGCGTGTTATTGTCTGGTATCTTGATTGGTCTCAACGCCCCAGGTTATCACACTCAGCTCGTGGGGATGATTTCACTTTTCCCTCTTTTTCTTGTTATGGACCGTGTACATGCTAATTACAAGTACACGCTAAAACAAAAATTTGGACTTATCTTAGTAGCTTGCTGGGGAGCTGGTTCGGTTGCAGCGCTGGTAGGAGTTCCATGGCTTAGCTATGCTGCTCATACATTTGGGCAATTCTCTTGGGGAATAGCCTTATTCGTTACCGCACTCTGCTACGGCTCAGAGGTTGCAATAGTGCTTTTTATATGCTTTGCAATACCAACACTGTTTATTCGACAAAGAGGATACTGGGACTTATTATTGCGTCTCAGTTATTTTCTAACGGTGGAACCATTTTGTCCAAGGCTGTTCCATTGGAGCTTTGGGGGCATGACCTTTACTCAGTTTCCTTGGCTTTCTCAAGTGGCAGATGTGGTCGGTTCGCCAGGGTTGGGTTTATATAATATTGGTTTTAGTCTGCTTTTACTTCTGATATGGCGATTGAAGATTGAGCAACTATCAATCTCTGAGAAGGTGATTCGCCGTTTGATAGTATCGTATCTTGTGTTGTGGGCAATTGGACTCACTTATGGGGTGTGGAGAATACAGTCTTTGGAAAGCCATCCAAATAAAGGGGCTCCACTTGATATTGCTGCTATACAACCGAATTTCTCTTACCAACAACTGGATTCAGGTTTCATGGATTTTCCCGTACGGCTGGGTAATCTTCGCGAACTTCTGAAAGATTCAGTACATGCATTAGCTAAATTCCCAACAGATTCGCCCCACCCCAGATTGATCATATGGCCAGAATCTACTTATCCAGGACCGTATCTTAAGGATATCGCGTTACAGTCCGCGGTAAAACATTTTGCCAGTTTCTATCAAACTTCCGTGTTATTACATTCCATTGACTGGGACGAAACTTCTTCAGGTCGCAGATTTTATAGTGTTGCTCTCCTCATAGGTACTGACGGAGAGGTAAAAGGACGTTATAATAAAATTTTCCGTATTCCCTTTGGTGAGTATATTCCAGCCGCTGATTTTTTCCCCTCGTACGCTAACTTGGTAAGGAAACATATCTCTCACCTATCTGAACTTGAAAAGGGCAGAGAGTATACTGTATTTCAACTATCTGACGAGCTATTGTTCTCGGCTCCAATATGCTTCGACGTATTTTCCCCAACGATAGTCCGCAACATGTCTCGTAATGGTGCTAAACTTGCAGTCAATCTCAGCAATCTGATATGGTTCGGCAAAACCACGGCTAGCGACCATTTAGAGATGACCATTCGCTGGAAAGCTATCGAAAATCGGATTCCTGTTTTACTTGTTTCAAATAACGGAAAGAGTGTATTTATCAATGCCCTAGGCGAGAATATCAGTGAACGGTTAGGATTATTCGACAAGGGGAGTCTATCTCACACCGTTTTCTTGAAGTACCACTTTTCTCTATACCGTGAATACACGTGGTTGGTTCATATAACATTCGCACTGTTTCTCACGGTTGCAATAATTTTAGGGCGTAACTCATTTAAAATAGTAAATTGTCAATAATAAATAGCAAAATGAACCGCCCACCCCCAAAACCGCATTTTTACCGTGGCTTAATTATTTTTTGTTCTTCAAATACTTTCCCGCTTGGATAATCAGTGAAAGTTACTTTGACTACCAGCTCCTTCTCGTCGCCGGTGATTTTGTCGGCTACGTCAAAAGGCAATCTGTAATTAATTGTTATCAGTGTGGCAAACCAGAGCTTTTTCAGCTGACTTGGCGTTATATGCCACTGGCCGAGTTGCGCTTGGCCGTCCTCTTTGTTCAAGTCCCAGAGCTGGACGTCCACAGCGCCGGTCGCCTTTACTATATCACCCTCTTCGTCGATTGGTTGTATGTAAACAAGCAGCTCTTCTTTTTTGCCGTCTTTGTCTTTATCATAAAGATTAGTGTATCTGGTAATCCTGATTTTTTGCAGGTTGTAGAGGTCTTCGAGCCTGACCTCAGGCGGTAAATTGGAGAGAACATGTACCTGGTTTTTCAATTGTTCAGCCTCTGATTTGGATTGCTCGATTTGGCTTTTCAACTCCGCTTTTTCCTGTTTGAGTGTCTTGACCTCTTTTGCCAGCTTGCCGCTCTGACAGCCTGTGGCGAAAAGGCAGAAGACAGAAAACAGAAAACAGAAGACAGAAGGCAGAAGACAGAAAACAGAAGACAGAAGGCGGACGACCCGGCTTTGCCAAAAGGCTGCCCGGCTACGTTGAAGAACTGCGCCGAGGTGAACACCGAGGCGGTCGGACGATGGACGACTTGTGTACTTATACATTACTACTCCTTATCCTTGTCCCTGACGATTTCGGGCGCTTTCTGCAGTATTCTATCGACCAATCCGTAGCTGATTGCTTCCTCTGCTTCCAGCCAGAGATTTCGGTCGCAATCCTTTTCTACTTTTTCGGGGCTTTGGCCTGTATGTTCGGCCAGTATATTATAAAGCCGAGCGCGCAATCGCAATATCTCCTTCGCTTCAATATCCAAATCGGTAGCTGTCCCCTCCAGTATGCCTGCGATTAGCGGCTGATGCAAAAGCACCCTGCTGTTAGCCAAAAGGAATCGCTTGCCGGCTTTGCCGCCTGTCAGCAACACTGCTGCCATACTTGCTGCCTGGCCGACACAATAAGTTGCGACATCACATCGCAGAAACTGCATCGTATCGTATATCGCAAACCCTGCTGTGATTGAGCCGCCTGCTGAATTTATATAAAAATGGATATCGTTTTTACTGTTTTCATTGCTCAGAAACAGCATCTGGGCGATAATTAAATTCGCTGCAGCGTCATCGAGCACTCCGCCCAGAAAGATTATTCTATCTTTGAGCAGTCTCGAATAAATATCGTAAGCGCGTTCGGTTCGGCCGCTTTTCTCAATTACTATGGGTACTAAATTTTGATTAACTGCCATATTTCGTATCCTGTATTGCGTTTTTATCAGCCTCAGGCTGATTTACTTTTTATTTTTTACTTTTTTTTCTTTGTCTTCTTCGTGCAGCACCTCATCGATAAGGCCGTACTTACACGCCTCCTCTGCGCTCATCCATTTGTCTCTTTCTGTCTCTGCGGCGATTTTCTCAATCGGCTGACCGGTATGCTTTGAAAGAATCTCGTTTATCATAGTTTTGGCTTTCAGAATTTCCTCTGCCTGGATTTTGATATCGGCTGCCTGGCCGCTGACCCCGCCCCAGACCTGATGCAGCATAACTTTAGCGTGCGGAAGGGCATAACGTTTGCCCTTTGTGCCGGCTGCCAGTATCACAGCAGCTCCAGACTGAGCCCTGCCGATACAATAGGTCGCAACAGGAGAGCCGACAAAGCGTATAGTATCATAAATAGCCATTGTATCGTCAACACTGCCGCCCGGGGAATTGACGTACAAGCTGATTTCGCTGTCGCGTTTGAGATTGTCAAGGTACAGCATCTTCATAATAACCTCAGCAGCTCTGGCGTACGATATCTCACCTATCAGAAACACAATGCGGTTCTCCAGCAGCATATCATCGAGACTCATCTGGCGGTATCGCTGATACTGGCCCCCAGTGCCGTATTGGTCATACACTTCCAGGTGTTTCAAAATCTTTCTTTCGGGACGTTCAATAAACATTTATTACTTCCTTCATACAATTGATTATCGAATTTACCCCTGCCGGCAAACGGGAGGGGATATCAATTATCAATATTCAAATACCTTATCGGGTATTTTTACCCTTTGGTTTTCTTTTTTGGGCGGTTGTTTTGCGAGTTTGAGACCGTTTCTCCTCTGTGGCTGCTGTCTTCTTGGTTGTTTTTTTAGCAGTTTTCTTCTCAGTTATCGTGGCGGCTTTCTTTTTGGGCTCGATTTCTGTTATCCTTGCCGATTCGAGCAATTTGGCGATGCATTTATCTTCCCGGACCTGTAATCTGAACTGCGCCAATGAGCCGTCGCGTACCATTTCTTCTCTCATCCTTTCGGGACGCTGTCCCCGCTGAACAGCCAATTGGGCGATATAACCGTTAATCTCCTCTTCGCTGACGTCAATCTCGAACTTCTCGGCAATTTTAGCCATTATAAAGAATGTTTTGAGCTGCTCTTTGGCCTGTTGTTCACTGCCTGCTCGCAGTTGTTCCATTTGTTCTTCTATCTGCTCACGTGTCAAGCCCCTCTGCAGCATACTGATATACTGTCTTTGCAGCAGCGCTGTCGATTGCTCCCCAACCACATCCACAGGCAGGTCAAATTTGGTATTGTCGAGCATATATTTGTAAATCTGTTCGGCCATCTCTGTTCGCACCTGCTGCTCCAGTCGGCTCTGCAGACTATCTCGTAGTTTCTCCCGCAGCTCGTTTTCATTTTTGACGCCAAGTCTTTTGAAGAAAATTTCATCTAACGCAGCAGGTTTGAGCCATTTTGCTTCCTTAACGGTAATTCGAATATCTACCTTTTTGCCGCGATACTCCTCTCGGAAATACGTTTTTGGGACCTCTACGCTTGTTTGTCTGGTGTCCCCAAACTTGGTGCCTACAAGAAGCTCATCAAGCTTCTCTACGGGGATTGCTCCGACAAAACCATTCTGCCTCACATATATCTCGATATTGTCGAGCTTCTGCTCTTCCTCGACGCCCTGGGCTTTTAGAACCACGTCAGCTATTATCTGGTCGTAGAGCTCAACCTCTCCGCCATCTCGCGGCGTCCATATACCCGACCACTTTTGTAACTGCTCAATCTCTCTGTCGATTTGCTCGTTTGTAACTTCCAGCTTTCTCTTTTCTACCGGTATACCATCCAGGCCAGGCAAATCAAACTCCGGACGGACTTCGACCTCGAAGTCAAACTTCAGCGGCCCTGCAGCCGGCAGCTCTATCTTTTTAAAATCAATATCCGGGTCGCGAAGAACATCCAGTTTATTATCCTTAAGGGCTAAATCGCTTGCCTCGGCTAATAATTTCAGTTTAATTTGCTCAGTTGTTTCTTTGCCGAACCTTTTTTCCAGAAGCCGGCGGGGCGCCCGGCCTTTTCTAAAGCCTGGCATTAAAGCTTCCTTGCGCAAAGTCTCATACTGCTCGTCCGTGGTTTTTCTTACCGCCTCTTCCGGAATCTCTACGACGACTTTTTTCTTACAAGGTCCTGCATCTTCGATTGTAACTGTGTTTTTCAACTCTGTGATTTCCTGCTCTTTGGCCATTCCAACGCTCCCGCACAACTCTGCTTTTACTACCTTAAAATAATAAACAAAAAGGGCGTCAGCCCCGCCGTTTTGCTTCGCAAAAACGAAGCAGCGGGCCTTAGCCAAATTTCAGCATTTTTTAAACATATCGACGACCAACGCCAAACTACTGCTTAGCCGGTGACTCATCGATACTATATATACCCTATAATCCTTTATAGCAGTTCTGTAAAGCGGGTGATGAGGGTCGAACTCACGACATTCACGTTGGCAACGTGACGCTCTACCACTGAGCTACACCCGCGATTGTCGAACTTAAAGTATAAAAGCTATCGCCCTGTCCTGCAAGGGGTTTTTTGCAAAAGTTTGGTGTTTATATCGGCTGGGTTGCCACCAGGCGATAAGCTTTGCTAAAAAATAGACGTAGAGCTGGGAAAACCTGCAAAAATCCAAAAGCAGACGCTCTTAGGAGAGAAATTCCCTTGCGGCTCATCCTGCCGAATATGATACAATATCGAACGCTGACACCTGGGAGGCAACTACCGTTGGAGCGGTTAAAAATTCACTAAGAGGCAGTAAAATGGCTGCAAAGTATCCAAGATTGTTCAAAAAATGGGTGTATGTTGCCCTGTCTTTGCTGATTCCACTTCTTTTTCTTACAATCATCTTTGCTTCGCAAAACAAAGAAGGCGATGCAAATCAAGCACCAGCCGATGTAAACGCCGAATCGGAGCGGAAACAAAAAGCCTCTGAAGAGAAAAAAGTATCACGCCCGGAACATAAACACGCTGCTTTTGCTGAACGCATCAAAGAACGAGAAGAAATGGTTGCCACGCAGATTCAGGCGAGGAACGTCAATGACCCGAATGTTCTAAAGGCGATGTGGATAGTACCCCGGCACGCTTTTGTTCCTGACAGCGAGCAGCGATACGCCTACGCCGACCATCCGCTTCCAATAGGTTTCGACCAGACCATAAGCCAGCCATACATTGTGGCGTTTATGACGCAGGCTTTGGGGCTGAAACCCGATTCGAAGGTATTAGAAATCGGCACCGGCTCCGGTTACCAGGCAGCGGTCTGCGCCGAGATTGCCGCCGAGGTCTATACCATTGAGATTGTCGAAGGGCTTGCAAAATCTGCTAAAGAGTTATTGGGCGAGCTTGGCTACCCGAACGTATTCGTCAGGGCCGGCGATGGGTATTTCGGCTGGAAAGAAAAGGCCCCGTATGATGCTATCATCGGCACGGCCGCCGCCGGCCGCGTGCCTCCGCCTCTGCTCGGGCAGTTAAAGCCGGGCGGCAGAATGATTCTGCCTGTGGAAAGTCGCTTCGGGTTTCAGTATCTGGTCTTGATAACAAAGGACCAGAAGGGCAATCTCAGCAGAAGAAATGTTATGCCCGTCCAATTTGTTCCTATGACCGGCGAGGTAACAAAGCCGGAGGGGAAATCTCCAAAATAAATTACGTATTTCGTTGAGCGACAGCGCTATATGTTCTGGTTTAAGAAACGGCGACGGAAGCGGCTTGGCAATCGGGAATTTCCCGAGGAATGGTTAAGGATTATTGAAAAGAATGTGCCATTATACAACGGCTTACCTTCCGAGGATAAAACTGAGTTGCGGCATCATATACTTATCTTCGTCGGTGAAAAGCGGTTCGAAGGCTGCCGTGGACTTAAAATAACTGATGAAATAAAGGTTACTATAGCTGCACAGGCATGTATACTTCTTCTCCATCGGAAAACCGACTATTATCCGGGCCTTTCTTCAATACTGGTATATCCCCGTGCTTTTGTAACACGCCGAGCCGAACACTTGGCCTCCGGAGTAGTGGCTGAAGTTCCGCAAGTTCTTCTTGGTGAATCGTGGCATCGGGGACCAGTGGTTCTATCGTGGGATGACGTAAAACATGATACCGCTGATATCAACGATGGTCACAATGTCGTATTTCATGAGTTCGCACATCAGATAGAAAGCTCCGGCGGCAAGGGCGATGACACCATCGTTCTTAAAAGCAGCTCAAGCTATATTGCATGGGCGCGTGTGTTACAAAAAGATTACGAAAAGCTCAGGCAGGCAACTGCTCGACATCATCCGACTTTTTTAAATAAATATGGCGCCACTAACCCGGCAGAGTTTTTTGCTGTTGTCACAGAGTTCTTTTTTGAAAAACCCAAAGAACTAAAAGAAATTCACCCCCAGTTGTATAACGAGTTAAAGCAGTTTTACCAGCAAGACCCTGTCAGCTACTTAATTTGAACACAAATTGATTCGAAATCAAATAGCTTGAAACAAAGTTTAATAAGGTTATAATGCTCCAATAATTTCTCAAAGGAAGATGAGCTATCTCTAATAGGGAAAATAATCATGGAGAACCATCGCAAGAGCAAAATTAAAAAATTACGGAAGAGCGGCTTTAGGGCCCGGATGCGAACCAAAAAAGGGCGTAAAATACTTAGCAGTAAACGCCGGGCAGGACGCTCAGTTAATTGTATTTAGAATTCATATATGACTGATTACTTCCAAAGAATTTGCGGTAATCCACAATGGTCTGCGATGTGCTTTTAGACGGTCGGATAAGAGCAGAAGCTCTCTGGGAATGTAACAAGTAACCGCCGTCCAGCAAAAGTCTTGTTGCCTTTCTGTGTTCTGTTAATTTCTTTGAATCTCGAACAAATTAGGAACAAAGTACCAGAATTATTATATGCCAACAATTAAGTCTAACAGTCCGAACCTTTTTCTTCCAACCACTCCCGAAGAAATGCATCAGCACGGATGGAAACAGGCTGATATTATTCTTATTACCGCTGATGCCTATGTTGACCACCCCACCTTCGGGGTTGCATTAATCGGCAGGTGGTTAGAGAAGCTGGGTTACAATGTAGCAATACTTGCCCAACCTGACTGGCGAAGCGTAAACGCCTTTCAAATCCTCGGACCTCCGAAGCTGTTCTGGGGCATTACCTCCGGGGCTATAGATTCACAGTTTAATGACTATGCTTCTATGGGGCATCGTCGAAAAAAGGATGTGTATAGTCCCGGCGGGGTTTTAGGCCTTCGTCCGAGACGTCCCTTGCTTGTTTATTCAGCCCGGGTGCGCGAGGCTTTTAAAGGAATTCCTTTAGTTTTAGGTGGTCTTGAAGCCAGCCTTCGCCGACTTGTTCATTACGACTTTATTGAAAACAAACTCAAGAGGTCCATCTTAATCGACGCCAAAGCTGATTTGCTGGTTCACGGAATGGGAGAAAGTGCAATTAAGGAAATTGCGGAGCGGCTGAGTAACGGCGGGTCGATTGATGATTTAGCAGGGGTTGCGGGGACAGCATATTTAGTCAGGCGTGAAACGGCTTTGCCGAAGGATGCGGTCCGCCTACCTTCATTATCACAGCAGGAGGCCGACCAAAGTTTGGTTATGTCTTCCCAGAAATTATACCAGACCCAAGCCTACCCGAAGGGTCTTCCTGTAATCCAGGACCAGGAGCCTGGTACGATTGTTGTAATGCCGCCATCTGAACCTTTGAGCACCTTCGAAATGGACCGGCTATACGACCTGCCTTTTACTCGCAGATGGCATCCCCGCTACGACAAAGCCGGCGGCGTGCCAGCACTTGAGCCGATACGTTTCTCGATAACAACCCATCGAGGTTGTTTTGGCGGCTGTTCATTCTGTTCCATTTATTTCCACCAGGGTAAGCAAATCTGTTCCCGTTCTATTGACAGTTTATTGACAGAAGCCAACTACTTCACAAAACATAAGCAATTCCGCGGCACTATCAGCGATATAGGCGGTCCGACAGCCAACATGTATGGAATGAAATGCGACCGTTGCGATAATTGTCGCCGGCTCAGCTGCCTTGCTCCTTCAGTATGCAACCATCTTAAATCCGATGCCGAACAATTAATAAAAATGATGGAATCTTTTCTAAAATGGCAGGGGAATCAGCCTGCTCGAACAAATATATATGTTGCTTCAGGTATCCGTCATGACCTGGCCCTTCAAAATAAGGAATATATCAATCTGCTGGCTCGGCATTTTGTGGGCGGCCATCTCAAGGTTGCTCCCGAACATTATTGTCCTAAAGTGCTCGAGCTGATGAGCAAACCTCCATTTGAGCTCTTTGAAGAATTCGAGGCGTATTTTAAGGAGGTTTCTCGTCAGGCAGGCAAAGAGCAATACCTTGTGCCATATTTTATAAGCTCACATCCCGGCTGCACCGCTGAGGATGCGTTGAAACTAACCGAGTACTTAATCTCGCATTCCTGGTATCCTCGTCAGGTTCAGGATTTTAGTCCCATACCCTTAACTACCTCAACAGCGATGTATGTATCCGGTCTCGATACAAAAGGTAAAAAAATCTATGTTCCTCGCGGGCATAAGGAAAAGATTCTCCAGGCCGCATTGTTACAATACTACGAAAGTAAAAACAAAAAGATAGTAACCGATTTTCTTCGACGCCAACACCGAACTGACTTAATTAGTCGAATTAATTATCTGCAGGCGCATAGACCACGTTCTAAATCTTTCCGAAAAAAGTATGAATTTTGAAAAGATTTGGAAAACTTGCTCAAATTCGGTTAATATGGTCGAATATAAATGTTTTGGAAGAGACTATTATAGTACATACAGTATTGGAGTCTGAATTATGAAAATCAAAGTCCCGTTAGGGATGGCCAAGTCCGTTTTGCTTTATTTACTATTGTCAATAGGAACCCTCATAATTGGGTGCAAAGCCCCCCTGAAGAAGGCTGTTGCACCACCTTATGATAAACCTCTACTGCCGGGACAATCGGCACTACGTAAAGTAACAAATCCATCGGAGGTTCCCGACTTTTCTTTAGCTTGTTTTGACGTGGAGGGTTTAAAGCCAGCAGCAGAAAGGAGCCTTAATTACCTCAGCAAGCCATCAAGTAAAAAGTTTTTCCCCGTCAGCGGTATAAGCCATGAAATGGCGGTGGACAGTTTAAGGGAATTCTCATCGCTGCTGGATTCAAGTCTGAAAGGTGCAGATTTGAACGCCACTATCAGGGACAGATTCGATGTTTATATGTCTGTAGGCTGTGACGACAACGGCACGGTACTATTCACCGGTTATTATACGCCGATTTTCGAAGGCTCGTTCGAGACCAGCGAACGTTTCAAATACCCTCTTTACAAGCAGCCGGGCAACTTAGTCAAAGACCCTAACGGCGGAATACTCGGGCGACGCATGGCTGACGGCAGTATTACACCGTACCCTCAACGAGCTGTTATTGAAGATGCGATGCTGCTTAGGGGCCAGGAATTAGTCTGGCTCAGCGACCCATTCGAAGCGTACATAGCGCACATACAGGGCTCAGCCAAAATAAGACTGCCGGACGGTAATTTGGTGACGGTAGGCTATGTTGCACATAACGGCCACGAATATAAAAGTATGTCGCAAGCTCTGGTGAAAGACGGCAAAATACCCAGTTCGCAGCTGAGTCTGGCTGCGATTATAGATTACTTCAAGAAGCATCCTGAGGAGGTTTCGTATTATACCCGCTTGAATCCGAGATACATCTTCTTCGGCAAGCAGGAAGGAGACCCTCGCGGCAGTTTGAACGAGCCTGTAACGCCGATGAGAACTATTGCTACGGACAAATCAATCTTTCCACGCGGCTGTTTGGCCTTCATATCCACGACCCTGCCCAGGAATGAGGCCGGCAGCGTTGTTCTGCGGCCTTATAGCGGTTTTATGCTTGACCAGGATACAGGCGGTGCAATTCGTGCCCCCGGGCGTTGCGATGTTTATATGGGCGTTGGAGATACGGCAGGCAAGCTTGCAGGGCAGACATACCAGGAAGGGAAGCTGTATTACCTGTTTTTGAAGCAGGCATCCAAATAATAAAGCGTCAAAGCCAGACCAAAAAGGGGCATTATAAATGGCTATGAAGCTCATAAGAAGAGTTGCTTTCTATATAGTGGCTTTGGCGTGCCTTGCTGCAATAGCATATATAGGACACGGCTGGTTTTACGGGGCCGCTACTATACGCGAGCTTTTAACTGAGAACAAACAGCTTAAGCAGGCGATAACCAACCTCACACTCGAAGACCAAATCGGTTATGCAAAAGTAATTTCCCAGGAATATCGTAATGGAAAACTGTTTACAAATGTAAGATTCGTTGAAACCGCCAGAGACGATAAGTTGAAAAAAGTGCTTGAGAAGAGTTACATAGTCGAGGGTGACATAGTTCATTTTGACGCATTAATCGTGAAGTTTGGCGACAAGATGGTAATGAACGGGAAGGGAAAGGCATTATACCTGTGGCGGAGGGTATATGGTGAAAATACTGCTCCGGAGGACGGCCTAACAATAGAAGAGCCGGGCAAGGAACCTCAAAGATATAAAGACC
>Ga0315274_10001809_pt1 | contig 32727 bp, 21 predicted proteins | sample YL17G02_20_MG_FD_203700 | JGI IMG/M metagenome (GOLD analysis project Ga0315274, IMG submission 203700) | Sediment microbial communities from Yellowstone Lake, YNP, Wyoming, USA - YL17G02_20 | ecosystem: Environmental > Aquatic > Freshwater > Lake > Sediment | place: USA: Wyoming | collected...
CCTGGTTCTCGATGCTCCTGCCCCTGAGCCAAGAGAATCGAGGACGAGGACGAGGGACGAGGACGAGCACGATAAGAGAAGCGAAGTGGGTCACAGGATTGGGGGCCGTACTCCAGCGGCAGCGCCTCTCTTGACATCCCCGCTCCCTCGCGTATCATTGATGGCGGCCCGTGCGATCGGGCCTTCCCCGGACCCCTCCGTCCGGCCAACATCCGATTCCAGGAGGGTGCCCAATGGATCTCACGTCGGTCGAGTGCGGCGAGTGCCACTACCGAAACAGGGCCTGCATCACCCACTTCTACATCGAGAATCCATACGGCTATTGTGAGACGCTCCACCTCCTCCAGTGCGACCGCTGCGGCGCGTTCACGATCGTGACCTTCGAGGACTCCTGGTACGACGAGGGGCACGTGTACCACAGCGGCACCTTCATCCCCGAAGAGGCCGAGATCATCTTCCTGTTCTTCGTGGCCTGCGACCGCTACAAGCAGTGCACGTGCGAGATCCACGAAGCGGTGAAGACCTGGATCGGCGCCAGGAAAGAGGGCGACTCGCTCTTCGCCCGCACGGCCCTCATCGAGAAGCTCAAGGCGGACCCCCGCTACCCCGAGTGGCAGAAGTCATGGCGGCGCGCCGTGCTGCTCCGAGGCGAGCTGGAGGCGGCCTACACCGCGGCGCGGACCGCCCTGACGCAGAGGGACTTCGATGCCTTCGCGGCCGCCGCGTTCACCCTCACCCCCCTCGGCGACGACGCGCGGGCCGGCTTCCCCCAGATCGCCGACACGCTCCTCGACGGCCTCCCCGACCTGTCCGCGACCCACTTCGTGAGACTCAGGTCCGAGGACGACGACCTCGCCGGCTACTACCACTTCGTCAAGGGGCCGGCCGCCGTCCGCGTCCTGATGACCCGGTTCGTGAACGCCGACGGCCGCTGGCGGGTCGTGCCGAGGAGCGAGGTCTGCTCATTCCAACTGGAACCGGGCGAGGACATCGAGGCCAGGGCCTGGAAGGCGGAGGAGGAGCAGGAGGAGGAGAGCCTCCGCCTGCGTCGGCCGGACGAGGACCCTGGCTACATCGAGTGGGAGGCGCGATGGCGGAGGGGGGCGCCTCTTCGAGCCGGTCTGGAGCCGGTCTGCAAGTTGGAGCCCGCCGAGCCGGGAACCGACCTGGGCCCCGACAGAGCCGGGGACGAGTCGGTCAGGGCCGTCATCCGCATCAGGGCCTGGGGCTACGACACGCGGGTCTCCATCAACGGGGCGGTGTTGAGTTGCCGGGGGGGCCAGTTTTCGGAGCGACTCGTCGGCGTGGCCGAGGGGGCGGGGCCGGCGGAGCCGGCGGTGCTTCGCGCTGGGGAGAACCAGATCGAGATCAAGTACCGCAAGACCCGTGGGCAGGAGGCCTCGCGGCTCACCGTGGAGGTCATGGTCCTGCCCGATCGTTGCGCGTTTCGACTCGTCACCGCCGAACGTCAGTGGGGCACGGTCGCCGCCACCTTCGCCGTCCCGGCCTCCGAGGCCGACGAGATCCCCACCGTCGAGATCAACGGCGACGAGCCCCAGGCGTGAAGCAGCAAGACTGCCGAGGCGGCAGCTTCGGCGCCCTTGGGCGCGTCGCGGGCTGGGCCGGAGTGACCTTCAGGGGACACCCCAGCCATACTTCGGCCACAGACCGAAATCGAAACACGGGAGGGCGGGGCGGTGCCGCTCGCCGGCGAGCGGCGCCCCGCAATGGCCGGGGATTCCAAAGGGGGGGCCTCGCCCCCCTTTGCGGCCGCGAGGACGGATCGGAAAGCGGAATGCCCCCGCGTTGCGAGACGGGGAAGTCTGCCCCCCACAACCTTTCCCCTGATGGCCGGCAACCCGAAGACGCACGCCGGCCCAGCGAAGTGCCCCGCGCGGTCTCTGAGAGAAGAGGGACACCGGGCCGACCCCCTGGCCGGCGCACCCGATGACTTGCGGCGGGCGGGGGCGGCCGCGTATGATAGTTCCTGAAGGAGCATCGCAAGTGAGAAAGAGCCGCGTGGCTGTAGGCGTCCTGTCTGGGCTGCTGTGGAGCGTGTGCGCCCTTCCCGCGTTGGCAGGCCAGGCGCCACAGGCCTGGCAGGATAACGAGCGGAAGTTCAAGAGCGACGACCCGAGCTACAACATCCGGCGGTCGGAGCACTTCCGGATTCTCTGGGGCAAGGGCGCCGGCAAGAAGAAAGAGGAGAACGCCGACTTCCCCAGGGCCACCGAGGAGCTGGCGCAGGGCAACCTCCAGATGCTCGAACAGCTCTGGCACAAGCTCCACGACCCGGCGCCCAAGGGGCTGGGGTTCCACATTCCGGGCAACTCCTGCAACCCGAAGCATCAGGACGGGAAGCTTTACCGGGCCAACCTGGTGATGAACAACACGGGCATCTGGGCCGGCGGCGCGTGGGGCGCGTGCGACGAATGGGGCTTCCCGCTCTACGCCTTGCCCCCCACCTACCTGAGATTCGACCCGCCCTCGGGCGCCACGCCCCACGAGTACGGCCACACCGTGATCATCAACGCGGGCGGCTTCAACGAAACCCCCTACGATGGCATGTGGCACGAGGCCACGGCGAACTGGCTCCAACTCCAGTTCAACAACAGCTACCCCGGCCCCGGCGGCGTCGGCACCCAGCCGTACCTGTCCGTGCCCCACGGGCGGAACTACTACGATTCCTGGCAGATCTGGGAGTATCTCCGGGAAGACCCCCGATACGGCCCCGCCTTCATCAGCAAGGTCTGGACCCAGGCACGGGGCACCCGGAGCAAGGGCGCCGAGTACATGTTCGATGCCATGGCCCGCCTCGACACCTCCGGCTCGCCGGACCCCTACAACGCCATCAAGGACGCTCTGGGCCGAATGGCGGCGCACAACGTGATGTGGGACTATGAGCGGCAGCCGTTCTTCCAGAAGCATAGCCCCCGCACGATGGATCCCTTTGCGGAGATCTACCGGCGTGCGTACACGGAGCTGACGAGGCGGGGCGGAGACTCCACGTGGTTCCGCGTCCCCTTCGCGCACGCCCCGATGCAGGGCGGCTACAACGTGGTGCCCATCGCCCTGGAGAGCAAGACCGGCGGCAACTACACGGTCACCGTGAACTTCCAGCCGCTGTGGGACGCCACCCGGCGCTCCGACTGGCGGGCCACCCTGGTCGCCGTGAATGACGGCGGCGAATCGCGCTACGGCACGATGTGGAGCGGCGGCCTCAACTCGATCACGCTCGCTGCGGACGAGAACCAGCTCTTCCTGGCGGTCGCCGCAACGCCCGATTTCATGCCCTTCAATGGCTTCGAGCGTCCCCTCATCTCCGACCTGCCGCTCCAGCCCCAGGCCTACGAGGTGTCGTTCGTGAACACGAAGGCCACCGCGTATGAGAGCAAGCCTGCCCGGCCCAAGGACGTATCGGGCAAAGCCCATAGCAACGGCGGCGGCTTCGTGGCCGACACGGCGAAGGTGGAACCCACCGCATACGTCGGCCCGAACGCCATGGTGCTCGACCGGGCCAAGGTCCTCGGCGACGCACGCATCGAAGACTACGCCGTGGTGAGAGGCAACGCGATTGTGAAGGACAACGCAAGGGTGAGCGGCCACGCCCTGGTCAAAGACGACGCCCAGGTCTACGACAACGGCAAGGTCCGCGACTGGGCGACCCTCCAGGGGCGCTGGAAGGTCTACGAGAACGGCCGGCTCCTGGAGCGCGCGTTCACGTGGGACCGCGGGGAGCTGCACGGCAACGCGACCATCAAGGGAAACACGCAGGACTTCGGCGCGAACGTCCGAGGCTACGCGATCAAGGACGGCGACTGCTCCAACGGCGCGAACGTGGACCACCAGGTCCTCATGTGCTGGGTCTGGGGGACTGACCAGAAGTACGCGGACGGCCGCCCCGACTCCGGCCAGCTCTACTGCAACTACACCTTCAAGCGCCAGAGCCCCATCTACGCCCTCGACACGAACGGCGTGATGCACGGCTACCTGATGGGCGCCCCCGAAACCGTGGCCATTGACGACAAGGGCTGCCCTGGAGCCCTCGCGCTCAACGGCAAGGACCAGTATGTCGAGCTGAAGCGGGATGTCGCCGACTTCAAGGACACGACCATCGCCGTCTGGGTCAACTGGGCGGGCGGCCCGGCCGACCAGCAGATCCTCCATTTCGGCGACGGCGCCAGCAAGTACGCCTCCCTGACGCCCAAGGACGCCGCGAAGGGCGCGCTCAAGTTCGCCCTCAGCACCACCGGCAGGGGCGGCGAGCAGGCGCTCGTCGGAACGGCGGCGCTTCCCGTCGGGACGTGGACCCACGTGGCCGTCACGCTGAAGGGCGACACCGGCACGCTCTACTTGGACGGCAAGGCGGTCGCGACCAGCGACGCGTTCAAGCTCGACCCTGACCTGGTGCTCGCGCCCAACACGCTGGCTGGCAACGACTGCACCTTCCTCGGCCGCGGCCCCGGGGGCAACTACTTCAAGGGGCTCCTGACCGACTTCCGCGTGTACGTCCAGCCCCAGGAGGCGCCGGCGATCTCTGCCCTCGCCGACCAGATGAAGAACAGGAACGCCTCGGCCGTGGCGGCACCCCGCGACAGCACGCCGCCCAAGGCCGCAGCGCCCGGGTTCCTCATGAACCCGACCGCGCTGGACGGCTCCGCGGTCGCGATGTCCGCGCCCAAAGGCACCGACGACGGCAACTGGGTCGAATACTCCTTTGCCTGCAAGAGCGGCGGGGGCCACGACAGTGGCTGGATCTCGAGCAACCGCTGGACCGATGCCGCCCTCGCGCCGGGCAAGACCTACGCCTACGCCTTCAAGATGCGCGACAAGTCCGGCAATGAGACGCCCGAGCCGGCGCCCGTGGAGGTGACGCTCCCGAAGGACACCGCCGCTCCCGAGCCGGCCGAATTCGAGGTCGGCCCCGCGGGCATCAGCGCCAGCTCCATCAGGATGACCGCGAAGAGGCCCTCTCGTCCTTCCGCTCTGCGGAGGGACGCCTCTTCGAACGCTCCGCGTTCATTGCCGCCTGGCGGAGTGGGGACTCCGGAAGGGGGGAATCAACGCGGAGCGTTGGAAGATCCGTCCCCACGCGGAGCGTGGGGACGAGTGGAATCTGGGCTGGTGGAATACCAGTTCACCCGCGACGACGGCAAGGCCAGCGGCTGGCAGTCCAGCCCGACCTGGGCCGACCATGGCCTCGCCGAGGGCGCGAAGCACTCCTACGCCGTCCAGGTGCGGGACGGCTGGGGAAACGTCAGCAAGACATCCGCCGCCAGGCCCGCCGTCGCGAGAGACGACACCCCGCCGGCCCGCTATCGCATCGGCGAATGGCAGTCTCTCCCCTATGCCACCCTGTCGAACACCGTGGCGATGAGGGCCATGTCGGTCACGGGCGAGGACGGTTGCCCGAAGATCGAGCCCTCGACTTCGCTCGGGCCAGGGCCGGCGCCCGTCGAGTACTCCTTCCACTGCGTGAGCGGGAAGGGGCCTGACAGCGGGTGGGTCGCCAGTGCCTTCTGGCAGACGCCGCCGCTTCCTGACGGCGAGTACCGCTATCAGTTCAAGATCCGGGACAAGTCGCCCCAGCACAACGAAACCGCGTATTCCAGCGTGGAAACCGTCGTCGTTTCGGGGATGACCGGCTACCACGAGACCCCGCTGCCGCGCCTCGCCGCCCAGGCGGAAGGGACGCTCGTGTTCTTCCAAGGCAAGGTCACCGCGGTCGAGGCCGATGCCTACGTCGTGTCCGCCGACGGGGCCAACGTCAAGGTGATGCCCCGGACCGTCGCCAGCGCGACGAATCCCGAGCTGGAGGGTCGCGACGTGACGGTGAAAGGGTGCCTGTGGACTTGCCTCGGCCAGAAGCGCGTCGTCTGGGCCGAGGTCAAGTAGGCGCACGGTGGTCGTTGCGCGTTTCGACTCGTCACCGCCGAACGTCAGTGGGGCAGGGTCGCCGCCACCTTCGTCGTCCCGGCCTCCGAGGCTGGCGAGATCCCCCCGTCGAGATCCACGACGACTGAGGAACGTGCGGGTTGCCGTAACTGGGGGCCACACTAAACCCGGATGTGCCACCGATGAGGAACGATGCTCCGCCGAGCGACGAAAGCCCTTCCGTGCGCTATCGCAGGGGCATGCTGCGGTTCGGCGACATCTGGACCGCCAGCCCCGCGATGAAGCTCTGCCTCCAGACCGCCCAGAGCGTCGCCGCCCTGGACATGGCTGTCCTGATCCTCGGCGAGACGGGGACCGGCAAGAACCTCCTCGCCCAGGCGATCCACAACGCGAGCCCGAGAGCCGATGGGCCGTTCGTGGAGTTCAACTGCGCGAGCGTCCCCGCGATGCTCGCCGACAACGAGCTCTTCGGCCACGAGGCCGGGGCGTTCACGGGCGCCACGTCGAAGCGCCTCGGCCTCTTCGAGCAGGCCCGCGGCGGCACGCTCTTCCTCGACGAGATCGGCAACATGTCGCCGGAGGTCCAGGCCAAGATCCTCTCCGCCGTGGAGACCCGGCGAATCCGCCGGCTGGGCGGCCAGGAGCCCGTCGAGTGCGACGTGCGGCTCCTGTGCGCCACGAACACGAACGTGGAGGGCGCCATGGCCCTGCGGGAGCTTCTCGCCCAGGCTCACGCGGCCAGCCAGGGCCTCCCGCCCGACGACCAGGAGCGCGTCTCCCGCGCGCTCGCCCGCATCAACCTCGCCAGCCGCGAGCTCGAACAGCGCGCCACCCGGGGACAGGACGCGGCCGACGCGCGCCTCGAGCTCCAGCGGGCAGAGAGGGACTACGACGCGCTCATGGCGGAGCTCCGCAAGCGGGACGAGCCGATCGCCACCACCGAGGCCCGGCTTACCCTGAGCTCGGAGGAGGCCCGCAGAAGCCCGGCGCTCCCCGAGCGGGCCGCCCTCGTCGGCTGGGTCGAATGGCGCGATTGGGCCTGGGGCTACGTTGCTCGGCCCGAGGGCGTCTCCTGGGTGGACCTCTCCAGCCTCCGGCCGCCGAAGGACGTGCAGAAACGGGCACAGCGGGCCGTGGAGCTCCTCGGCTCGGGGACCCCGTCCAAGGAACTGGCCGCCGAGCTGGCAGAGCTCTTCCGCTGCCGCTTCGCTCCCCTGGAGCCACACCTCAATGGGGTGAGCCGCGTCATCGTGATCGCGCAGGACTGGGCCGCGCTCTTGCCGGCCGAGGCGCTCCTCACCGGCGAGCCGAAGGACGCCCAGGGCAGCCTCGCCTCCTGGCCCTGGCTGGCCGAGCGCTACGAGATCAGCTACGCCCCGTCAGCCACGGCCCTCGACCTGCTCTGCCGACAGCGCGCGCGCCGAAAGGACAGGCCGTGGGAGCGGCCGCTCTTCGCCCTCGCCGACCCGCCCTTCAGCTCCCAGCAGCTCGCCGAGATGCGATCGGAGCGGGAGCCTGTGCTCGCTGCCGGGAGCCCAGGCCCCCTGCTGGCCCTTAACCGGCTCGTCCGCTCCGACCCCACCGCCATCCCGCCGCGGCTCCCGGGCACCCGCCGCGAGGCGGAGCTCCTCGCCACCACCCTGGGAGCCGAGAAGTCGCTCCTCCTGGTCGGCCCGGACGCCACCGAGCGCAAGCTCTTCGAGGCCAGCGAGCGCGGGGACCTGAAGAAATGCCGTTACGTCCACCTGGCCACCCACGGCCTCGCGGATGGCGAGCGGCCGGAGCTCTCCGCCCTCGTGCTGGCCCGCGTGCCCGAGGACAAGGATTACGACGGCCTTCTCCAGATGCGCGAGGTCTTCCACCTGAAGCTCGATGCCGACCTCGTGGTGCTGTCGGCCTGCCAGACCGGGCTGGGGAAGGAGCTCCGAGGCGAAGGCGTCGTCGGCCTCTCGACGGCCTTCTTTTTCGCGGGCACGCCCTCGCTCGTGATGAGCCTGTGGAACGTGTCCGACGTCTCCACCGCGCTCCTCATGCGCCGATTCTACGGGAATCTGAAGGCGGGGCAGACCAAGGCGGCGGCGCTACGCGAGGCCAAGGCCTGGCTCCGCAATCTCAGGAGAAGCGATCTCGACCAGCTCGGCAAAGGGGAGCCAGCCCTGAGCGAACTCACCCGCGGCCTGGGGCTGGACAGCGTGAAGGTCGAGGAGAAGGGGAAGCTGGCCGACGAGCGGCCATTCGCCCATCCTCACTACTGGGCCGGCTTCATCCTCACCGGCGATCCCCGGTGACGCACCCCATCGCCAATCGCTCCGTCCCCGCCGTCGCTGTCGGGTCTCTGGGGTCCCTCGCAGGGGCAGCCCTGTTTTGGCATCGAGGGTCCTGGCTGCTGCGATTGGCCGCCTCGCCTCCGAGTGCGCTCCGACCACCAAGATCGAAATGACGGAGGCCGCCGCAAGGGCCACGCAGTGACCCACATGCGTCTTTCCAAGGTGCCTGGCACCTTTCTCTGTTTCTCTGTTCTCGAAGGCGAACGCCTCCCCCCGCCCGCCGAAATCCTCGCCAGCATCGCCGAACGCGAGCGCGAAATCCTCAGCATCGTCCAGGAACTCGGCCTACTCCTGGGCAACAACGATGACGCAAGAGAATGATACGGGGTGCTGGAAGTCCTGACCGCCATGCGGTATAATACCTGGTGAGGAGAGCCCATATGGGACGCACGTTCGCAGACGTGGAAGTCGAGAACTACGATGATATCGTCCTCCGGAGGGCCGCGGGCAACGGCCGGAAGAAGGTGCGCAAGGTGAAGGTCCGCGCCCTCGCCGACACAGGCTCGGCTCTCCTGTGCCTCCACCGGGACACGATTCGCAAGCTCGGCCTCCAGTTCGGCAGGTCCGCAGGGGTCCGCACGGCGAGCGGCGAGGTGGAGCGGCGCATCTACCAGGTCGCACGGATCACCATCCTGGGCCGGGAGTGCTTCGCGCAAGTCATGGAGATTCCCGACAACGTCCCGCCCCTCCTCGGCTATATCCCACTGGAGAACCTCGACCTCGTCGTGGACCCCAGGTCGAAGAAAGTCATCCCCAACCCGGAGAGCGGGGGGAAGTACACGCTGGACCTCCTTTAGCGCCGCCCGCCGACACCCACCCATAGGGTCATCCCGTGCCCGACGGCCCGCGGAAAATCCCCGACGGATGGCGATGGAGCACGCTCGGCGAGGCATGCGAGGTGAACCCACGCCGCCCGCCCCTGGATCGCGAGAAGGACGCTCCCACTTCATTCCTCCCGATGAACGCGGTGGACGAGGTCACGGGCACGATTGCGGAACTCCAGACTCGCCCATACGGCGAGGTGCGCACGGGCTACGCCTACTTCGCCGAAGGCGATGTCCTGTTTGCCAAGATCACCCCGTGCATGCAAAATGGGAAGGCGGTCATCGCTCGGGGCCTGACAGACTGTTCTTGACGTGCCGGGCACCTGAAGTTTCAGGCACCTCAAGTTCCACTTGGCCGGCTCGCCTCCGAGCGCGCACGGCCCGCCAAGATCGAAATGACGGAGGCCGCCGCAAGTGCCACGCACGCACCGACATACGTCTTTTCAACGTGCCTGGCACGTTTCTTTTCCAGATGGGAGAGGATGAGGAAGCCAGGAATCGCAACCTTGGGTGCCGCAGCGGCTTGCATGTCAGCGGCGTGACAGGCCCCGCGGCCGCCTAAGCGCGGATAACGCCTCAGCGACTTCTCTGCCCTTGGCCTCGATGATGTCCATCAGCTCTTCCGGCGTGCGGGTGTCCACGACCGGCTTCCTGTGCGGGTTGACGGCCTTGAGATCGTAAACAGCATCCTCGATCTCTTTGGCCTTGGCGGCCAGGATTCTCGCCTCGCGCGACAGTTCCTTGACCATGGCTTGAGCGGCCTCGATGGCCTGATCGTCACGCGGCTTGGCCTTCTTGAGATCGGCGACCCGCTGTGACCACTGACCGGCTTCCCTGCCCTTCGCCGTGCTCTGATCTTTGACCGGCTGGGCCTCCTCGGCGGCGACCCGCTTGCGCTCGTCCATGTCCACGGTCCAGGATAGCTCGCCGTCGGCGCGCGTCGGGAGCAGGCGAAGAAAGTCCTCGAAGTGCTTGAGCGTCAGCGGCGTCTTCTTGCGGACCTTGACGTCCGTCAGATCGTAGTACCAGATCTTCCGCGTCGGGTGGCCCTTGGTGAAGAAGACCAGGTTGGTCTTGACTCCCGCGCCCGCCGCGGTGAAGACGCCGGCCGGAAGGCTGACCAGGCACCACAGGTCGCAATCGTCGAGCAGTTTCCGCTTGGTCTTGACGAAGGCATCTTCGTTCGTGCGGAACAGAAGCCCCTCGTCGATCACGATCCCGCACCGGCCGCCCTCTCGTAGGCTGCGGATGACGTGCTGGAGGAACAGCACCTGGGTCGCGCCAGTCTTGTAGTCGAAGTTGGTCTGGGCTTCCTTGCCTTCTTTCCCGCCGAAGGGCGGGTTCGTGAGAATCACGTCGAAGAACTGCGGCGCGCCCTCGAACAGGCCGCCGTAGGTTTCCCGCCCGGTGAGCGTGTTGCCGTGCCAGAGGTTCGGCTTGTCAATCCCGTGGAGCACCAGGTTCGCCGCCGCGATCGGGTATGCAAGGTCTTCCTTCTCCCGGCCCCAGAAGGTTCGTTGCTTGAGGGTCTCCAATTCCTCAGCCGTGGCCGCGTTGCCGAGGCAGGCCGTCATGTGCAAGTAGCTCTGCGCCAGGAATCCGCCCGTGCCGCAGCAGGGGTCGTACACGGTCTCATCCGCCCTGGGGTCAACGGCCTGGACCATCGCCTTGATGACCTGGCGGGGGGTGAAGAACTGGCCCCCGTCGTTGCCCTTCTCGCCCATCTTCAGGAGCAGCCCCTCGTATACCTGCGAGAGCGTGAAGATGTGCGTCGGGTCCACAGCCTCGGCGGTGAGCTGGTCCACCTTGTCCAGCACATCGAGGAAGTTCCGCTCGGTGTCTATCCGGACCCGCTCGACGCCGGTCATGATCTCGCTGATGACCTTCTGGCGCGGCGAGGCGTCGGGCCGGTTCTCCAAGCCCTTCAGGTGCGGCAGCAGTTCCGTGTTGACGAAGTTGAAGAAGGCATTCTGCGGCGCGTTCTGAAGCTCGACGCGCTTGTTGGCCTGACCCTCGGTCAAGGTCTCCGGCGGCGCGGCCCAGTCCCGCCAGCGGAACGGCGGTTCCAACGAGGGCCGAAACGGCACGCCCAGCGCCTCAGACTCCTGCTCCTCGCGATGCTCCTTTTCGTCGAGGATGCGCAGGAAGAGAATCCAGGTCAGTTCGGGCACGTACTGCATCGCACCGGCGCAGTTGCCGCGCCGCATGATGTCGCAGATGCTCTTGACGGCCTGGTCCACCGATTGCTGGGTGGCGTGGCGCTTGCCGTTGCCAGGGTTGTTTCGTATTGCCATTTCAGTCTCACCTTGATTGGCGTCGCCGGGAGCGTTGCCGATACAGCCGCTCGGTGAAGCCGCCCTCTTTTTCAAAGACGTCGGCCTGCGCCTTTAGTTGCCGGCCCAGAAGATAAATGCAGAGATTCAACAGAGAAAGCACCCCGTTCGCGACGAACACGGACGGACACGGACTTTCACGGAGGCCGGGGTTTGTGTTTTTCCCCGCCCCTGCTTGTCCTTGTTCGTCCGTGTCTTTCTTCTCCCGCTTGACCTCTTCCCCAACCCAGGCGCGAAATTCCTCCAGGTTGGCGCAGCGGCGCGCCTTGAAACGCTCAAGCACCGGGTGGTCGGGTTCCCATTGCGGCAGGCTGCGCTGGCGCAGGAAGTCCTCGTAGTCGAGGCGAAGCTCCTCCAGGCTTCCCTTCGCCACTCCCGTAAGTTTCATCTCCATCTTCTTTGAAGTGGCGGAGTCCACGCTTCCCTCCGCGATGTTCTGGCGGCCGCTGCGCGCCGCCTGAACCATCTGATCGTGCGTCCGGCTGCGCGGATCGATGTACTTGTCGCAGAATCGCACCGTCACATCATAAATGACCTCGGCGAGTTGGAAGGTCTTGAGCTTCCGAAATCCGCCGTGCTTCGGTATCAATCCCTCATCCCCCGTCCGTGCCGGTCTGTGTTCGTCCGTGTCCTTCCCGCGCTTCTCCACGGCTCAGACCTCACCCTTGAACGCCCGGCGCAGCAGGGCTGCCGGCAGGGCGTTGATCGTGTTCAGTTCTTCTTCCGCCGCCGCGCGGGCCTTCTCCACCGCCACCATCTGGTCACGCAGCATTGCGGCAATCCGCCGCTGCTCCGGGAGGGGCGGCAATAAGGTAGGGAAAGCCTTCAGAACGCGTTGGTTGATGGTTGCGATGCCCGTAGTCTGCTTCGCATGTCTCAGGAAGTAACCCTTGCCATAGGACGACCCGATCAGTGCAGCAGCATATGTCGGCTCAACCAAGTCTCGATTCAGCCTGACTCGGAAGATATGGTTCTGATGAATGCATTCGGGGAGTTGTTCTTCCCACAGCGTACCCCGACCGAGTTTGTCCGCATCGCCTCCTTCAGTCAGAAGCAGATCGCCTTGTCTGAGCTTAAGAGCTTCAATCTCGCCCGGAGTTGCGGGAGTTGTGGTCATGTCCGACAGGTCCAGATCCCCATCTTTCACATTGGCGACTCGCAGGTATGGCACCTCACGAATGCCCTCACCACTGACCGCTCGCCCTATTGTGACACCTGAGACTACATCTCCAGTGTCGCCCAAGGGCAGAACCCGCCAGCCATCGGGGAGGGGTTGGCCGGGTTGGGGGAAGACCTGGCGCAGGAAGGCGGCGGGCAGGGCTTTGACCGCCGCAAGCTGGGCCTGTGCCGCCGCGCGGGCATTCTCCACCGCCGCCATCTGCTCGCGCAACACCCCCGCAATCCGCCGCTGCTCGGAAAGGGGAGGGAGCGGGATTCCGAGATTCGCGAGGTAATCTTCTGGGAGTCTTTGTTGTCCAACTGCCCCTGTGAAGTGTTCGGTTGCTTGGATAAGAACGCTGGGCTGCCGAACAAAACACCAGATGAACTCCGAGGTGATGGCCTCACTTGGTCGGAGGACGTGAAACTCCGTCGTGCCAAAACCAATGCCGCCAATGAGGCCCTGTGCGACGATGTGCTTGCCGTTCTGCATGCATGGCGTTATCTTGGCAAAGAGAACGTCGCCTTCAGCGAAATACGTATAGCCCTTCTTCACCTCTCCGTATGGCCTGATACGCAGATCGGAAACCACTCCAGATACCGCGTCAACAGCCTCCATTGGAATGAACGATGTTGGCTCACAGTCCTTCCGTTGGATAGATGGGCGGCGTGGGTTCAACTCGCACACCTCTCCCAGCTTGACCCACCGCCAGCCGGCGGGGAGCGGGTTCTTCGTGTCTTTCCTCGTTTCCATCTTCGTCATGCGGCGAACATCCTGGTCTTGGTCTCAATGAGCAGGTCGCGCGGGTTGCCCGCCATTTGCAGCGCCGCCAAGCCGCCGGCGTCCTTGACTTCGGGAGTCTGGAAGATCTGCGGGTTCTCCAGCCCCTCGGTGCCGCCGCGCTCGAACTGGCTGGCGATGGCCAAGATGGTGCCGGCGGCCTTGCCGGGCAGCGCGTTGATCCAGTCTTCGTGTTTGTAGGTGAAGGCCAGTGTGCGGTCGCGGCGGGTGCGGGGGTTCATGCCCCAGCCGAGTTCGGCCAGCACGTCGTATAGGTCGTAATCCTGCCGGTCGTCCACCATCCGCACGACGGTTGGCGAGTAGCCGGAGGTCACCAGAGCGTCAATGAGTTCCTGGCGCGACGGCGGGTCGATCCACCGGCGCCGGAAGTCGTCCAGCGTGTGGACCTCCTGCACGAGTCGCGCGGCGAGGCGGGCCTTGTAGTCCTCGATGGGGACCGGCATGGCCCGGCCGTCCACGTCGGCGACGATGAAACGGCCGGCCTCCGTAATGTGAACGTCGAAGCCCTCGACCCTGAGGGTCGGCTCCGGTGGCACAGGAGGGGGAGGAGGCTGGGGGCCGTCGCCTGGTTCGCGCGGCGGCTTCGAGATGAATTCTTCCCCGAACAGCCGGGTCGCGTCCGTGTAGTCGTAGACGCGGAACATCAGCTTGTTCGTGGGGGCGTCAATGCGCGTGCCCCGCCCGACCATCTGGTAGAAGCTGATGGGCGACTTGATATACCGGAAGAAGACGATGTTACGCACGCAGGGCACGTCCACGCCGGTGGTCAGCAGGTCCACCGTCGTGGCGATGAAGTGGCTGCGAGAGGAGGCGCGCAGGTCGGGGAGCTGGTCGTTGCCGCTGCTGGCGGCGGTGCACTTGAAGGCGTAGTAGTCCAACCGCTGCTTGCCATTATCGGCGCACCAGTTGGCGTAGAGGTTGTTCATGCAGACGGCCACGTCGTCGGCGTGGCGGTCGCGGGCGCAGAAGATGATGGTCTTCTGCTCCGGTCCGCCGGTCTCCAGCAGGTAGTTGAAGAGGTCCTGGCACATGGCGAGGACGCGATCGGGCAGCAGGATGCGGTCCTCGAACTGGTAGCGCTCGTACAGGTCGTCAATCTGCTCGGGCGTGAGGGGCTGGCCCGTGATGGCGTCCACAGGGTTGCGGCGGATGATCTCGTCTTTGGTGATGCCGGTGTCGTCGAGGTTGACCCGGCCCTTCTGGATTTCGCAGGCGGCGAGGTAGCCGTCCTCGATGGCCTGGGCGATGTCGTACTCATAGACTGGGGAACCGAAGTAGCGGTGGTTGTCGGCGCAGATGCCGGCGTCGCTCAGCACTTCGCGGGTGGCGACGGTCTTGGCGCCGTAGGGCGCGGGCGGCGCGGCAACGACAAGGGGCCCGTCGCTCACTGGCTCCTCGGCTTCATCGCACAGTTTCCTCAGTTCATCAGCCAATTGGCGCGGCGTGGCGGTGAGGCCGATCTGCGCGGCGTTGCGGTTTCGGGTGAGCACCTGCGACCACTTGCCCCAGGCCGAGCGGTGGCACTCGTCAATGACGATGTGGGTGAAGTAGTCCTCGGGGTAGTAGGTGGTGAGGAAGTTGGCGTCGCCGTTCTCGTTCTCCACGCCGAGGGTCTGGTAGGTGGCGATGTGGATGCGGGCGTTCTTGGCGTTGTTGGTGCCGTCCGGCGTGCGAAACACTTCGGCGGCATCGGCGCCAAAGACGTTCTGGAAGGCTTTGAGGGCCTGGGTGCGTAGCTCGTCGCGGTCGCAGACGAACAAGGCGCGGGTGAGTTGGCCCGCGTCGGAGATTCGCTTGAGCAGGTTGACGGCGATGAACGTCTTGCCGCAACCTGTCGCCATGGGAAGCAGCGCGCGCTTGGGTTTGCCCAAGACCTGGCACCGGGCGATCTTCTCCATGACGGCGCGGATGGCGGCGTCCTGGTAGTAGCGCCGAGTGCCTTCGCCGCCGGGGTATGGCTGCAACAGAGGCCGGGCAACAGGGGCATCGAGGGTGAAGCCCATTCCGCGTTCGTAGCGGGCGCGGAGTTCGGCCGGGGCGGGGAACTCGGCGATGGGCTTGGGAGGCGAGGTCAGGCCCGAGAAGCAGTCGAACTCGACATACTGGTGGCCGTTGGACGAGAAAACGAAGTGGACATTGAGCCGCCGGCACTCGGCGTAGCCCTTGGCCTGGTCCAGCCCGTGGCCGGCAGGCAGGCTTTCCTTCTTGGCCTCAATCAGAGCCAGCGCGACGGGCTGTGTATCCACGTTCACCTTCACCCGAAGGACGTAGTCGATCTTGCCCCGGGAACGCCGTCGCGGCTTTCCGTTGATGATCTCCACCGTGCCCGCCGTCTGCTCGCGCCGGATAAGGTCCTCTGTCCAGCCACGCTTGTGTATGGCTGGGTCGATGACCTTCGCCCTAGTGTCAGCTTCGTTCAACATGGTTGGGGAATTCCGGGGAAACCATACGTAATTCCGCGCTGGGGAGCGCGTCTCGCACGACGCCACCGAGTCTGGCCATGCTCCCATCCTAGCCCGGGGGAGCTGTCGCGTCAAGAGGTCGTCACGCACGGCCGGTTGACAGGGGGTGGCCCCACTGCTAGGATGGCGGGTCAGCAAGCGAGGTCATCGAAGGGGCGCTTGGGAGAAGGAAGCCATGGACGTCTGCTGCCTGGGGATTCTGGTGGCCGATGTGTTCGGGTCGCCGATTGATGAGATTCCGCCGAGGGGAAGCCTGCGGCTGTTCGACCACATGGAACTCCACATCGGCGGGTGCGCGGCCAATGCCGGCATCGCCATGGCGAAGCTGGGGCTCAAGACCAGCGTGCTGGGGAAGGTGGGCGACGATGTCTTCGGCACGTTCGTCGTCAACACGCTGAAGAACGCCGGGATCGATGCCCGAGGCGTGGTCGTGGATGGGAAGGCTTCGACCGCGTTCACGTTCGTCATCGTCGGGGCCGATGGGCAGCGGCGGTTCCTGCACACGATGGGAGCCAACGCGACGCTGTGCGAGGGCGACGTGAGCCTGGACATCCTGAAGCAGGCGAAGATCCTGCACGTGGCGGGGACGATGGTGATGCCGACGTTCGACGGCGAGCAGACGGCCCACGTGCTCCAGAAGGCCCGGGCGGCGGGCGTGACGACGTGCATGGACACGGTGTTCAACGATCGCATCAAGGACTATATGCCCGTCATCGGCCCGTGCCTGCCCCACCTCGATATGTTCCTGCCCTCGATCGAGGAGGCGGAGCGGGTGGCGGGGGCGTCGGACCCCGCGCAGATCGTGCGGAGGATCCACGAGAAGGGCGTGGGCATCGTCGCGGTCAAGCTCGGGCCGAAAGGCTCCTACGTGTTCGGCCACGGGGAGGAAGCCTACGTGCCGTCGTATCGGGTGAGGGTGGTGGACACGTCGGGCGCGGGCGACTGCTGGGTGGCGGGGTTCCTGCTGGGACAGTTGCGCGGCTGGCCGCTCGTGGAGAGCGCGCGCTTCGGCAACGCGGTCGCCGCTCACTGCGTCCAGGCCTTCGGCTGCACAGCGGGGGTGCGAGACCTCGAAACCACGCGAGCTTTCCAGAAGACGGCCCAGACGATCGCCTGAGGGCCTCGGGCCTGGGAGGGGTCGCTCTCGCGACTTGCAAACAGAGCAGCGCGCATGTATAATCTGGCTTCCGTCTTGTGGCTTCCAGGTGGCACGAGCGCCGCCGATGGAGTTCCCCGGGCTTTCCGACGGGTGAAAGGGGTGCAGTTCCGTTGTCGATCAAGGTGAGTGCGAACGGGAACGAGCCGCTGGAGAAGATCCTTAAGCGCTTCAAGAAAAAATGTGAGAAAGAGGGCTTAATCAAGGACATCAAGCGCTCTTCCTATTACGAGAAGCCGAGCGAACGCAAGCGCCGCAAGGTCCGCAAGATGATCAAGCGGGCGCAGAAGGCCGAGGCCGCCGGCCCATTCATCAGGTAAACGGTGCGGAGCGGGCGCGGCCTTGGCTGTGTCGCTGCGGTGACGGCGGGCCGCCCGGCATCAGGCCACGGGGGCTGGGTGCCAGCGCCCGGCTGGGCGCCGCTCGGATTGGCCGCTCGGTGACCACTGCGGCACTCGTCGAAGGTCTCGTGACTAAGGTAGACATCCACAGGAGATCGATTGCCCGCCCCGACACCACTCGACCAGTCGTGCGCATTTCGAGATGCAGTTCCGTCGCGCGGGCCAGTTGGCGTTTCCCCTCATCACACAGGTGTCTCGCGGGGAGAGCCTCCCGTCGAGAGGCTTTCGGCGTTCACATGCTCACTATCCCCGACCTCAGCGGAAGGAGAAGATTGTGCGTAGGTTGACATGGGTGGCCGGGCTACTCACACTTACCCCTCTCGCCGCCCTGGCGCAGGAGGAGGAGCAGGTCGCCAAGACTCCCCCGGAGCTTTGGCTCTGGTGGGGCGTGGGCCTCATCGGCGCCGTGATCGCGTTGCTGTTCGCGTGGAGATTCTTCAAGACGATGATGAAGGCGCCCGAGGGAGAGGAGCGGATGCGGGAGATCGCCGGCTACGTCCGCGAAGGCGCCATGGCCTACCTGCGCCGCCAGTACCGCGTCGTCGCCATCATCTTCGTCGTCATCTCGCTGATCTTCTCGTTCCTGGCCTTCGGCCTGAAGGTGCAGTCGGTGTGGGTGCCGTTCGCCTTCTTGACCGGCGGCTTCTTCTCGGGCCTGTGCGGCTACCTGGGGATGAAGAGCGCGACGTGGGCCAGCTCGCGGACGGCGAATGCCGCGAAGACGAGCCTGAACAGTGCCCTCCAGGTGGCGTTCCGCAGCGGCGCGGTCATGGGGCTGGTGGTCGTCGGCTTCGGCCTCCTCGACATCTGCCTGTGGTTCCTCATCCTCCACGATCTCGTGCCTTGGGTCTACAACGCGACCGGGTGGGAGTTCTTCCATCCGATGAACCTGGTCGAGATCACCGTCACGATGCTGTGCTTCGGCGTCGGCGCAAGCACCCAGGCCCTCTTCGCACGCGTCGGCGGCGGCATCTTCACGAAGGCCGCCGACGTCGGCGCCGACCTCGTCGGCAAGGTCGAGGCCGGCATCCCCGAGGACGACCCCCGCAACCCCGCCGTCATCGCCGACAACGTGGGCGACAACGTGGGCGACGTCGCCGGCATGGGCGCCGACCTCTACGAGTCCTACTGCGGCTCCATCCTCTCCACCGCCGCCCTCGGCGTCGCCGCAGCCTGCACCGTCACCTCGATTGCCGACACGGCCCTCCAGTTGCGCTTCATCTTCTGCCCCATGGCCATCGCGGGCATTGGCAACCTCCTCTCCGTCCTCGGCGTCTTCTTCGTCCGCAGCGGCGAGAAGGCCACCCAGAAAGAGCTCATCAAGGCCCTGGCCCGCGGCGTCAACGTCAGCGCGCTCCTCATCGCCATCCTCTCGGGCGTCGTCTGTTATCTCCTCCTCGGCAACAGCCCGCTGGGCACCAGGGGCGCCCTCGGCATCTGGGGAGCCATCCTCGTCGGCCTCTTCGGCGGCTGGCTCATCGGCAAGTGGACCGAGTACTCCACCTCCGCCGACTTCAAGCCCACCCGGGAGATCGCCGCCCAGGCCAACACCGGGCCGGCCACCGTCATCATCGCCGGCATGTCCCAGGGCATGCTCTCCACCTGGCTCCCCGTCGTGATTGTCGCGACCGGCATCCTGGCCAGCTTCGGCCTCGCCGGCGGCTTCGCCAACGCGGCCCTCGGCCTCTACGGCATCGGCATCGCCGCCGTCGGCATGCTCTCCACCCTCGGCATCACCCTCGCCACCGACGCCTACGGCCCCATCGCCGACAACGCCGGCGGCAACGCCGAGATGACCCACCAGCCCCCCTACGTCCGCGAGCGCACCGACGCCCTCGACGCCCTCGGCAACACCACTGCCGCCACCGGCAAGGGCTTCGCCATCGCCTCCGCCGCCCTCACCGCCCTCGCACTCATCGCCGCCTACATGGAGGAGCTCCGGGCCGGCATGGGCTTCATGGCCCGCGACGCCGCCCAGGCCGTCGTGGCGCCCGCGGCCGCAGGGCCGGCCGGCGACCACGTCTACTTCGTCAAGACCCCCGACAGCAAGACGGGCCGCGCCGACGTCAAGACCTACGTAGACCTCACCCGCAAGCTCAACCTCACGACCCCTGAGGCCATCAACGCCGCCGTCGAGCGCAAGGAGGGCGACCCCAACCCCAAGCTCACCTCCGCCCGGGACGTCTCCCTCAAAGACTTCATGCTCTTCTACGACGGCAACCTCATGAACCCGAGGGTCATCGGAGGCATGCTGATCGGAGCGATGCTCGCCTTCGCCTTCTGCGCTCTGGCCATGAAGGCCGTCGGACGCGCCGCCGGCCGGATGGTCGAGGAAGTCCGCCGCCAATTCCGCACCATCCCCGGCCTCCTCGAGGGCAAGGAGACCGCCAAGGCCGACTACGCCAAGTGCGTCGAGATCTCCACCGCCGGCGCCCAGCGCGCCATGGTCCTCCCCTCGCTCCTCGCCCTCATCGTCCCCGTGACCGTTGGCCTCGTCCTCGGAGTCGCCGGCGTCGTCGGCCTCCTCGCCGCCGCGCTCGCCACAGGCTTCGTCCTCGCCGTCATGATGGCCAACGCCGGCGGCGCCTGGGACAACGCCAAGAAATCCATCGAAGCCCAGGAAAAAACCTACGCCCCCGACGACACCGCCCACACGACCCCCCTCACCGGCAAAGGCTCGTTCATCCACAAAGCCGCCGTCGTCGGCGACACCGTCGGCGACCCCTTCAAGGACACCTCCGGCCCCTCCCTCAACATCCTCATCAAGCTCATGTCCATGGTCGCCGTCGTCTTCGCCGGCGTCACCGTCAAGTACGCCCCCGTCATCGCCAAGTGGCTGGGCATGTGATCAGCCGCGGCGGGGGGCGGCCCACTCGCCGGCCCCCCGCCGCTGCCCCCCAGGGTCACACCCGTCCGACAGGTCCCACCCGTCCCACAAGCCCCGCCCGTGCCATTCTCCGCTCGCAGCACCGTGTGGGCTTCGCAGCCGCTGTCCGCGGAAAGCCCTGCCTCAGTTGAAACACCTGCTCGCGCGGCGTATGCTCATGTGCGTTGCTGAGGCTGAGGAGCCTTGCGCTTCGCGCCAAGGCTCGTCGAGCATCGTCATGGAGGGTGCACGATGAGACCCGCGCTGAAATCCCCTCTGGCCGCCGTCGTTAGCGCGCTCCTTCTGGCATGCCCCTGTGGCCGGGGTTTCGCTGGAGCCCAGGAAGAGCCGCAGAAGGATGAGAAGTCTGTTGACCACTGGCTATTCCAACTGCGCAACGGGACCCCAGCCCAGCGCGCCGAGGCCGCGGAGGCGCTGGGCAACATGGGTCCCAGGGCCGCGCCCGCCGCGCCCGCGCTGGTGACGGCTCTGGCAGACGCGGACAGCTCCGTGCGCGCGCGCGCGGCGCTTGCGTTGGGGCGGCTTGGAGCGAGGGATGAGAACACCATCGCCGCGCTAATCGAGCGCCTTGGGGATGAGCATTACAGCGTATCCTCCTGCGCTGGCCAGGCTTTGGGGGAGATCGGACAGGCGGCGGTCCCGGCTCTCATCAACGCCTTGGGCCGCCACGGCCGCGAAGTGCCTGCCCTAGCCGCCCACGCGCTTGGCACGATTGGCAAGCCGGCGCTCCCGGCCCTCCTCAAGGCCCTCGAGCGCAACGACGCCGAGCTCTGGTCGCGAGCCACCGAGGCCTTGCTCGCGATGGGCGAGGAGAAGAAGTGTGTTGACTACTGGGTGGCCAGGCTGCGTAGTGGGGACTCAGGCCAGCGCATCTTGGCGTCGCGCGAGCTCGGCAACCTGCGAGAGAGGGCCGCTTCTGCCGCAGGAGAGCTGGCAAAGGGCATCAGCGACCCGGACGAGCAAGTGCGACGCGAATCCCTCGAAGCTCTCTGGAGGATCCACTCCGTGCCGCAGGAGGCGCTTCCCCAGGCCCTTGGAGCAATCCCGCAGATCGTCAAGATGCTCGAAGACCAGGAGCACACCTGGGAGGGCCGCTACACGGCCGCGAGCGTGTTGGGCGTCATAGGCAGAAGCGCTAGGGGCACGACGCCGGTTCTGGTCAAGGCCCTGGGGGACCGAGACTCATTGGTGCGCGCTGAGGCGGCGGAAGCCCTGGGGCGGATAGGCGCGACCGCAGAGGAGGCCATTGCCGCGCTCACCCAAAAGCTGGGGGACGAGGATCTCTACGTGCGACGCGCGGCAAGCGAGGCCATGGGAAAGCTCGGCGCACCAGCGATCCCGTCCCTTCTCAACGCCTTGGCCCATGACGACGCCGAGGTGCGCTTTCGGGCCGCCGAGGCCCTGGGTGCTATAGGCGCGGCGATTCCCGGCCTGGCTAATGCCCTGAGCGACAAGCGGGCAACCGTCCGCGCGGGAGCCGCCAGGGCACTCCACTCCTGGCGCTGGAAGCAAGCGAGAGAGAAGCTCCCCGATGAGGTTCTGCCGCCGCTCACGGCTGCCCTCAACGACACAGAGGCAAGCGTACGGCTCTATGCTCTCTGGGCTTTGGCGTCCGCAGGGCCGGTCGCGAATCCACCGGTGCCCCAGATGATCCGCCGCCTCGGCGACGAGGACGACGACGTGCGTGATGCGGCTGTGTTCGCGCTGGCGCGTGTCGGGCTGCCGGCTGTGCCCAAGCTCCTCGATGCCCTTCGAGACAAGGCCCCCGAGGTGCGCGCCCGGGCCGCTGAGGCCCTGGGCAATGGTCCCGCCGCGGCCACGGACGTCCTCGAGCCACTGCTGGCCGCACTGAAGGATCAGAGCCTCGAGGTCCGCTTCCGCGCAGCGGACGCCTTGCCGGGTCTGGCCTACAGGGCAATTGACAGGCTCATCGCGGCGCTGCGCGACCCGGACCCTCGGGTGCGCTGCGGCGTCACCTATGCTCTGGGGATGTTGGGCTACTACCGGATTCAGCAGAGGCGGCTGGCTTCGGAGGCGTTCGTTGCAGCCTTGGCGGGCGCGCTGCGCGACGCCGACCCAGACGTTCGCCGCACCGTCGCGTACGCGTTCGGCCATCTCGCTTCCGCGCTCTGCCACCCCACGGGACAACAGGATCTTCTACAGGCGGCAGTCCCGGACTTAACACGGGTGATGAAGGAGGACCGAGATCCCACGGTGCGCTACCGGGCCGCCCTGGCGTTGATGAGAGTCAGCCGGCAAGAGAAGAACATGTACGAGCAAGAGGCCGACAGGATCGCGGCGACGGCGGAGATCCCGCCCTATTTCGGCTTCGAGGTTGACTTGAGCAACCTGCGCAAGTCGGCGGAGATCGAAGGCCCCAAGTTGATAGGATCATCCGGGATAGCCATACACGCAGCGAAGACGGTCTTCCACAACATGCCCTGGAAAGGCAGGAAAAAGGAGGATGTCCTCAAGCTCCTGGGCGACCCAGCGACGATCCCAGGCTACGGTAAACGGGCCGGTCCGGGGCATGACGACCCGCTGGAGTATCGCTTCGACGGTGGCGACGCCGGTCGCGTGGTTTACACTCTCGAGTTCAAAGGCGGGCGGGTCACGCTCGTCCACGAAGCGGCTGACTGACTGTTCCGGAAGCCAAGAGGGGGAAAACGGGGCATTCGGCTTTTCCGCAGACCCGTGGAGCTCGGTGGCTGGGGATGTGAGCAGAAAGGGAACAGACGGCCGAATACTCAATATCCAACGCCCAATACTCAATGTCCAAGTATGACCACCGGAGGCCTGGCTCCTCTTCTACTTGATCATTGAGGATTGGACGTTGAGTATTGGATATTGGGCTTTCCGTTCTCGTCCTCGTCATCGAATTCCGCAGGCACCCGTGACCCCGCGGGTGCCTGCTTGACTCCGTCCCGCCCCTCCACTACCATACTGGCCGTTGCTGGGCTTGCGGCGTGTGAGCGACGGGGGCCAGACCGTGGGATTCAGCGAAGCCATCGAGCAATCCGGCTGGGGCTCCGCGCGTCAGCGGGAGGCCCGCCGGCTCTGCGGCGAGCTGCGCAAGAGCCTTCGATGCGCCGAGTACGCCCCTGACGTAGACCAGGTCTACAAGAACCTCGACTCCGACACCCTTGTCCCCGATACGCCGCCGCCATCCCGCCCCGCCAGCCGCGCTGACCTGCTGGATGGGCTACTGCGTAGGAAGCCTGACCCGAATGGCGACCTGAAGACTGTGGCAGACGAGTTCTGCCACAGCCAGAAGATGGAGGGTCCAGAGGACCCGGAATCAACCGGCCACGTCCTCGGGCGCGTCTGGACATTCGATGGCCTGAACAAACTGTACCAGAAGTCCGGCAGAGCCGGATCGCGTCGAAGACCCGGAACCCTCGACCGTATTATCAGCAGGGCATCGTTGAGGGACCAGCAGGATGCGCTTGGCGACATGAGGCTCGCGCCTCCGCACGTAGACGCGATGTGGTCATTCTACGATCCATCGGCACGAGACGACCCCCTCCGCAATCTCCCTGCAAACCGAGCGGGAGCGGTTGACATTCTCGGCTTGGGGAAGTACCATAGCTCCAAGGAGCGACTCGTCCAGTGGGGGCATCGCCTCCCTGGCGGACACAAGGCCAAGAAGCCGACCGCTTGGGATGCCGGCGTCGGGGACCCTCACTGGCGCCCGGGTGGTCGCACAAGGCCCTTGTCAGCCAATGGTGGCGGAACCGGCGCGTTCTCTGCCGCCGATGGTCGGCCCGAAGTGGTCCACGCCGCCGTGACTGGCCGTGACTTGGCGGTCAAGATCAGCTTCGTGGTGGACTAAGCATGGAAGAATGGCTTGTCAAGGCGTCAATCAACAAGCTCCGGGAGTTCCTCCGCGGCCGCTTCCAGGGCATCGGCCCCTACGCCGCCGCTTCCGCCACCCGCGAAGCGGAACTGCCCCCCGACCTGCCGCTCGTTCTCTGGAAGGAGGCCGATGAAGGCCTCGAGAGCCGACTCGTTCAGGCCACGGTGGGCCTCCTGGAGGAAATCCCTGGCCACGGCTGGACCCCCGACGCCATCGAGTGGCTCTGCTTCTTCATTGACCTCGCTGACATCAAGGACGGCCGCTTGATGGACAGCCTGGTCGGCATTGCCCGCAGGGGCCACTGGCTCAAGAGAGCCAGCGATGGCGCGCGGTGCCACGTAGCCCTCCTGCGCACTCTCCTCGACCTGAACTGGGTGGCAGAGCCCAAGTTCTGGCTGGACCTCCCGGCGGAGGTCCACAAGCGGTATCCGGGCCTCATCTTCCGCGGCCTCCTCGTTCACGACACCGCCGCCGCATTCGCCTATCTGCGCGGAGCAGTGAAGGATGCCAAGCACGCGCGCCAGATCCTGGATGTCCTTGGCGATGTCATGGACGACGCCAATCGTCGGGGCCAGATGATCGATCAGCTTCGGTGCGCGCTCCCAGAGCTTCCCCCCGTTGTCTCGGCTCACTTCACCAAGTGGTTCCGCATCTATGAGTGGGGCGACTTGGCCCAACAAGAGCCACAACCGCGGCCGCGTCCATCTCCACGCTCCCAGGAATTCGCCTTGGACAGTCATGTCTGCTGGCGCCGCGAAGAACTCCTCCCCGCTGCCGCGGTGGCCTGAGCGAGGGCGCCATGACCAAAGTCGTCACCTTCTACTCCTACAAAGGCGGCGTCGGCCGCACGATGGCGCTCGTGAACGTCGCACACGTCCTCGCACGCGACGGCTGGCGCGTCCTCATGGTGGACTTCGATCTCGAAGCCCCCGGCATGACCCACTTCTTCGCCGAGCAAGTGCGGAACCGCCCCGAAACCGTCAAGCACGACGCCCTCGACCTCCTCCTCCACGCCAAAGGCACCATCGGCTGGGACCTGACCGAGAAGAAGAGCAAGCCCCTCGAGATCCCCAAGTCCCTCGCCGAATACATCGTCAACATCCCCCTGCCCGACAAGTGGAAGGACAAGGTCATCCCCTATCGCAGCGGCCGCCTCGACCTCTTGCCCGCCACCCTCGACCCCGTCGAGCGCGAAGATGCCCCCGAAGCCGAGCCGAGCCGCAACTACCTGCGGCGCATGGACGAGCTGGACCTCCAGGGCGTCTTCGACGTGGGCGGCCCGCGGCACTGGTTCGGCAACCACGTCCGACAGTACTTCGTCAACGCCCGCTTCAAGGCCACGGGCGACATCCTCTTCACCCTGCGCAAAACGGTCTGGGCCGCCTACGACCTCGTCCTCGTGGATTCCCGAACCGGCCTCAACGAAGTCGCCGGCCTCTGCATCGGCCCGCTCTGCGACGCCCTCGTCATCTGCTGTGGCCTCAACGACCAGAGCATCTACGGCACCAAGTACTTCATGAAAAAGGCCGGCCTCTTTGACCGCGACAAGGCCAAGCCCTACACCCTCGTCGCCGGCCCCGTGCCCCCCTGGCACACCCGCGAAGCCGACGAGCGGATCGGGCTCCTGAGCAGAGAGCTCCGTGCGGGTCCAGTTGTAGAGGTGCCGTACCACCCCGCCGCCGCCTTGGTTGAGAAGACGTTCGTCCTCGACGAGCGGAAAGAGCCGATCACCCATGCCTACGAGCGCCTGGCCCCCGTCGTCGCGGGCCTGGCAGAGCCCGGGAAAGAGAGGCCACTCGACCTCCGGGGGATCCGCCTCCTCCTGCAAGCCAGGGAGCAGGGGTTGGGGGGGGCCGAACTAAACCAGCAGGTGGCTCGGCGACTCAGCGTATGTCGGCTAGCTGAGGAACTGCGCCGCTTCTGGCCATTCGGCCTCTTGGCCTCATTCCCCACCGCCGCCAGTGTCGCCTCGCTGCCAACAAGGGAGGTGCCCACCGAGACGGGGAGAGGCTGGGATCTAGTCCCCTTCGCTGCCGCCGTTTCTGCCTATCGCATGCATTCCGACCGGCCATTCCGCCGCGCCTGGAAGCTCCTTCCTCATTGCGCCCTGAAGAAGGAGCGAGAACACCTGGGTGTGCGCCTGGTTTTCATGCAACTCCGCGTCGTGGGGACATCGCCAGACAGGGAGGTGGCATACGGACTCATTAAGTCCGCCTGCGACAATGTGAATGCGATGTCGAAAAGCGAAGCGATCTACTTTGCCGAACCCGAGCGGATTACCGATCAGTTGATGACCATGCGGTCTCTTGCCGGGCGTGAGGTACCGTGGTCACCTGAGGGCGCGGATGGAGCTCTCAATGAGTGGGAACGACTTCTTGAGGGCACCCTGGATCACCAGGCGCAGCACTGGTTCCGTTCCCCGGGGTGGTACATGGTGGAACAGAGCGGCGGCGGCCTTTCGGGTGAACTCGTGCTTCGTTCGGCCGCGGCTCTGGCCAAGAAAGCGCCCCGGCGTGAAGGGCTCGCCGACTTGGAGCGCTTGGTCCACGCGGTACGGCTGTCGGAGCGCTTCAGGGAGATGGCGAACGTACCGCAAGACAGCCGGTGGCAGATGATCCGCGACAGGATCATGGATGGGATGATGTTCGAGGAAATGTATAAAGGCGGGACTTGGTTCCAGATGCCCCTCGGCTTTTGGCCTGAGCCGCTCATGGCCTCGGCGGTCGCTCTGGTCAAAGGCCCCGAAGCCGTCGAGGAGGTCATTGGTTGGCTGATGCTGGCAAAGCTCGTCCATGGCTATGCCTGGCGGGTTCTGGTGGACTGGCGGCACCTGGAGTCGGTGAAGGACCATCCGCTCTTCGTCGAGTTCATCCGCCAGGAGGATGAGCTGGTGAATGAGATCGAATCGGCGATTGACCGGGGGGACTATACGCTCTGAGGGGGAAGAAAGGGACGAAAGGGGCCTAAGGGACCAAAGGCCCGAGAAGTCAGGAGCCGCGGAGAGATGGGCAGGCGGCCATGCCTTTGGTCCCTGGCAGCCTGCGGTGCCTGGCACAGCACGGAAGCAATGAGCCTGGCCCACCGTGAGTTGTGGCGTCCCCTGTTGGCCCTCGCCCCGGCAAGGGACCGGCGCGGCCGAAATGACATGCGGAGCCATAAACCACACAGCACCAATGCCTTCCGCCTCCGTGCTGTGCCAGGCGCCGCATCCGTGGCATCCCAGACCCCTTGGGGGCTTTGCCCCCAACCCCCAGGATTTATCGCTTTACGGCGAGGGCAGCATGTGCTACACTCGCTTTGCCGCTGAGGAGGATAGGGCTCCGGTGGGAACCGACCCGTTCGGCTTCGCTCAGAGCCTGCCCCGAGCGAAGTCGAGGGGGCAGGCCCGAGCGCCTCAGCGGCGGGAAGTCAGCACGCCTCGACTGGCTCAGCGTGCCCTGAGCCTGCCGAAGGGCAGGGGGTGATTCGCCCAAGGCGGTCGTCCCCTCTGTATTCTGAGGGCGCTGCCCTTGCTCCCCCCAACCTGATGCGGGAGATCTTCAATGTATGGTGCATCAAGGGTCCTACTGGCAGGCTGGGCTCTGGCCCTATCCGGTTGGCTGACCATCGTGATGGCGGGCACCAGTCCGGGAACGAACGGGGCAGGGGACACGGGCAAGGTGGCCGGAGTGGCCGCGAGCGGCGCGGTTCTGTCCCAGACGCCTGTCAGTCCAGACGAGCTGGGCTTCGAAGAGATCGTCTTCGTCAAACGCAAGCCGTATTCCTCAGACCACTACTACACGGACATCAACAACGGTACCAGCCCCGACCGATTCGTTCCGGACAACGGCATCTGCATCTACAACCTCCGCACGCGGTCGGAGCGGCCCGTCGTCACGGCTGCCGGCATGCCCGGCGGCAAGGGCTTCATCGGCAAGACCAGCCTGTCGTTCGATGCCAGGAAGGTCGTGTTCGATTTCCGTCAGGACCCCGGCTCTGGGTTCCGCATCTGGGAGGTGTGCACCGACGGCACCGGCCTGCGCCAGGTGTCCTTCCCGCCGAAAGACGAGGCCGAAAAGGTGGCGCGATGGGCCAGGGGCTGGCACACGGACGACGTCCACCCCTGCTATCTGCCGGACGGCAAGATCATCTTCTCCTCGACCCGCTCTGAGCACACCGTTCTGTGCGGGGGATCCTCCCACCTTGTGGCTCCCACCCTGCACCGGATGGACCCCGACGGCACCCACGTCGAACAGCTTACGCGGAGCCCGGTTAGCGAATTCTGTCCCGTGGCTCTGGATGACGGCCGCGTCATGTATCACCGTTGGGAGTATATTGACAAGGGCGCCCGGGTCGCCAAGACCGTCTGGTCCATGAATCCCGACGGCAGCAGGCCCCAGGAGCTCTACGGCCTGGCCGACGACGACACGACCATCTATATGTACCCTCAACCGCTTCCCGGCAGCCACTCTCGCTTCGTGTGCGTGGGCACGTGCCACTTTCCGCAAGGAGGCTGCCTGGGTCCGATCCTGCTGGTGGACTACGGGATGGGGGTGCGCGAGCGCGGCCCTGACCCGAATGAGGCGGGCTACGTCCGAGGGGATGGCCGATATCCGGTCGTCAACATCACACCACACGTATTCATCCCACGCCGGTCGGAGCCAGGGTGGCATTTCCTGACGAAAGATGGCAAGTATGGGGCTGACGGCGAAGGCCGGAAGGGGCACCTTTACACGCATCCCTATCCCGTCAACGGCCGGCAGTTCCTGGTTTCGTTCAAGGTCAATCCCTCGGATCATTACAAGGGGGTTGCCAATGCCTACGCTCTGTACCTGATAGACACCGAGGGAGTCCACCGTCTGGTTCACGCGGACGCCAAGCTCTCCTGTTGGCATCCGCTGCCCCTGGTCGCCCGGCCGGTCCCGCCGCAGGTGCAGCCTCTCGTAGATCCCCAATATGCCGCCAGCAACCAGGCCCTGTGCGTTGTGGAGAATGTGTACCAGGGCATGGACGGGGTTCAGCCGGGAGAAGTTAAGTGGCTCCGGATCAATGAGGCGCTGCCGCGCTACTGGTCCACCGGCAGACGCTGGAACCCGTCGCTGAGCAGTTCCAGTTGGAAGGCCGCCCTGTGGCCGCGAGTGCAGTGGGGAGTCGTGCCCGTCGAGAAAGACGGCTCGGCCCACTTCCTCGTGCCGGCCGGCCGCAGCATCTTCTACCAGGCCCTGGATGAGAACTTCAGGGAAGTCCAGCGCGAGAGGACGTACGTGAATTACGCGCCGGGAGAGGTGCGGTCGTGCACGGGCTGCCACGGGCAGCGCAACCGCACCGCGGCTGTGCGCGCCTCGGGAACGCCGCTTGCGCTGGCCCGACCGCCGAGCATCCCCCAGCCGCAACCGTGTGATCTGAAAGGCAAGGGCGGCGACGACCGCGCCGGCCAGGTGATTCACTACCCGACCGACATCCAGCCGATCTTCAACGCCAAGTGCGTCTCGTGCCACGGCCCGAAGGACCCTGCCGGCGCGCTGAGGCTGACCGGCGAGATCACGCTCTACTACAACACCTCCTATGAGGAACTTGCCAGCAAGGAGCTGGCCGGCCCCATCATTCCCGAGTTCACCTCGTTCCGCCATGGAGACCGGGGCAACTACAACGGCGCGTATCTCCCGCCCAGGAGCCTGGGGTGCGCGAAGAGCATGCTCATTGCCATCCTGACCACCCCCGCGCACCCCAAGAACGCCAAGGACGACCACTCCAAGATGCTGACGGAAGTGGAGCTGATGGTGTTGAGCCGGTGGGTGGACAGCAACTACCAGTTCTACGGCAGCTACTTCGGCCGTCATCATCCGCGATGGACCAACTCCGACCCGGCCGTTCCCGCGTATGACCCGGCCGACTTCCGACGCAAACCAACGTTCGAAGAGGCAATCAGCTTCTCCGCTCCGCAGTGGCATCGCTAGCCGACGCTGGAGCCCTCCTGGAAGTTCAGTGGTCGCCGCATGCCGCATGCCGCGCATGCGGTGCCTGGCACCGCATCGCCGCATCGGCATCGGCCGCATCGGTCGAATTCCTCCGCCAGGAGGATGAGATGGTGAATGAGATCGAATCGGCCATTGACCGGGGGGAGTATACGCTCTGAGGGGGAAGAAAGGGACGAAAGGGGCCTAAGGGACCAAAAGGCCGAGAAGCCAGGAGCCGCGGAGAGATGGGCAGGCCGCCATGCCTTTGGTCCCTTGGGTCCCTTTGGTCTCTTCCCTCGGCGGGCGGCCTGCCGGCCGCGCCAAATGCCATCGCCTAAGCGTCGCGGGTGTCTGTGGCGCGATGCCTGAGCCGGGCGCGGGTCATGCGTTCCCGCAGGCCGCCCTCCTCGACGAAGGCTCTCTCCAACCTCGCAAGCTGGCCGTCGAGGAGGCGGCTGCTCACCTTGATCAGCCCAATGATGACGTTTGTGCAGATGGCCGGGTCGGGGTGCTCGATGCCCTTCCTGAAGGTCTCGTAGCTGGCTCCGGGCCGCCGGCACAAGGCCCCGAGTCTCCTGGCGTAGGGATGGTCCTTGGGCCATTCCGCGATGCCCTGGAGGCGCAGAAAGTCTCGGTAGTCGGCGAGCAGCTCCTCGAGGCTCGCGCGGGCGACGCCGGTGAGCTTGATCTCGGCCTCTTTCGATGTTCCGGAGACCTGGCTGCCCTCGATGATGTTCTGTTTTCCCGAGCGGGCGGCCTGGATCATCTGGCCGCAGGTGCGGTCGCGCTTGTCGAGGAATCGGGCGCAGAAGTGCACCCTGGCGTCGTAGACGATCTCGGCCTTCTGGTAGGCGAGCAGCCTCTTATAGCCGCCGTGCGGCGGAATGAAGCGCTCAGGCATGGAACGCCCCCTCAAGAAAGCGACGAAAGGGACCAAAGGGACCAAAGGGACAACAGCAACGAACAAAAAACCAGCGCCGGCCGCCGGCACGCCCCCCACAGAGCACCACCCCTTTGGTCCCTGTGGTCCCTTGGGTCCCTGTGGTCCCTTCGGTCCCTTCGCCCATCATGCCCTCCCTCCCACCCGTCTCATTCTGCCCCCGCTGCATGCGCCGCGCAACCCCTTCTTGACTCTGCCTTGCCCACTCACCATAATGTAGACGACTTCGACGGAACGCAGGCACTGTAGGGCGTGCATACCTGCACGCGGAATCCTGTAGGGCGTGCATACCTGCACGCGGAACTGGCGACAAGCGGGCCGCTTGCCGCTACGACAACACGGATTAGGAGACGCGTCCTGACCCCCCAAGACGTCGCCATCGCCTGTGCCCGCATCGCCCACGACCTCAAGGCCGAGGACATCCTCATCCTCGACCTCCGCACCCTCACCCAGATCACCGACTACTTCGTCCTCGCCACCGGCGCCAGCGAACGCCAGCTCAAGGCCATCGCCGACAAGCTCCAGAGCGACCTCAAGCAGCAGCACGTCGGCAAGCTCGGCATCGAAGGCGACCCCGTCAGCGGCTGGGTCCTCCTCGACTACTGCGACGTCGTCGTCCACCTCTTCGGCCCCGAGGCCCGCGCCTTCTACGAGCTCGAAATGCTCTGGGGCGACGCCCCCCGCATCCCGTGGTGAGAGCTGCTCGACTGCCAGGATTTCCTGCGACAGCGTGGCCTGCCTCTATGGCCCAAAGATCACCCAGAGGCCATCGCGATTCGCAGACTCGCCCGGCTCCCCAATCGGCCCTATCCGTCCTATCGGCCCTACATCGAGCGCGGCACCCCCGACGTCGCCGCCAACACCCTCATCTGCCTCATCCACCAGGCCAACTATCTCTTGGACCAGCAACCGCGCCAGCTCCAGCAGCGTTTTCTCGCCGAAGGCGGCTTCCGCGAGAGCCTCCACCGTGCTCGCCTCGCCGCGCGCCAGTCCCAGCGCTCCCACCCCCCGCAATGGCCCGCGGCCCTATCGGTCCTATTCTCCCGCTCGTGCCGCGCGCCAGTCCCAGCGCTCCCACCCCCCGCAATGGCCCCCGGGCCTATCGGTCCTATCGGTCCCATCGGTCCTATCCGTCCTATCCCTCCGTCGCGGAGCCGGTGCCTGTCACGCTGGATGCGGAAGCCGCGGACACGCCGGCCATTGTGGATGACTCCGGCGTCCCACCAGCCCCGCCCCGCTTGTTCGCGCCGCTTGCGGCCCCGGCAACCATGCGGTCGGAGGGGGGAGAATGCGTCCCTGTTGTCTTGAGGGCCTTCGCCCTTCGGGAGGTCGGCGCCCTGGTCTGGGGCCTGAGACGCTCTGCACTCTCTCCCTTCCAACCGCAAGACCCAGAGCCGCTGCAAACCAGCGTGCCGAAAGGGAGCGGGGCTTGGACCTCCCCCTCCGAACTCGCGACTCCCCTTAGCCACGGTACTGTCAGAGAAGACCCGGCGAGCCGACGTTGGCCTGCCAGGTCGCTGGACGGTTCGGAGGAAGCCACCTCTCAAAGAGCCCGGGGCTCTCAGGAAGTCCCCGCATCCGCCGTCACGCCTGGCGGCGGATGCGGCACCACCGTGGTGGAGGTCTTGATTCCTCGTAACACTTCAGACGGCTGAAGTGGCCGCCGTGCGAAGAGGAGTGGCCCCCACCGAGCTTGCCTCGGTGGAGCCGAGGACTGACAACTAACAGGGCGACCCACACATTCCCTCCT
>Ga0315274_10001810_pt1 | contig 32715 bp, 35 predicted proteins | sample YL17G02_20_MG_FD_203700 | JGI IMG/M metagenome (GOLD analysis project Ga0315274, IMG submission 203700) | Sediment microbial communities from Yellowstone Lake, YNP, Wyoming, USA - YL17G02_20 | ecosystem: Environmental > Aquatic > Freshwater > Lake > Sediment | place: USA: Wyoming | collected...
GACATTGAAAAAGCCTTGCAGAGCATCTTGGGTCAATAAGCCTTCATATACCATCCGATCCCTTTAAAAATGGGATGTGTGAGTGTTTACCAAAATGTCATTCTGAGGCGTCGGCCCCTGCCTTCCGGCAGGCAGGGAAGAATATTTATCCCTCCCACGGCATAGCATCCCAATTCAAAAATTGGTGGACAGCTTCCTCTGCTATACTATAACCGTGGCCCTTCCTATTGACCCGTTTGAATCCAACCCCGGCGTCTTTAAAAAGTTGTTCTGTTATCTTCAAAAGTGGTTCAATCCCATTTTCTTCATCATGCTCGGAAGCGCTTTCGAAAATAGAAGACAATTGCCTTGCTTTTGCATTCGATTCTTCTCTCTCTTGGGCTATCTCGTATGCTACTTGCAGCATGCTGGCAACGACTACAGAAAGCCGATGAGTACGGCCGTATGGAACGAGTCGTTTTAGCATCTCCAACCACACACTATAGTTTTTCGATCCCACCACGTCTTTTATCATTACATAAACTCTTCATATGACGACTGAAATCAGCGGGGGCTATCAGCCATCCGCTGGAGTGTTATGCCTATTCTTCTTTTTTCTTTTGGTGGTCGGATGATTTTTGTTTGCGAAGTGTTTTGATTTTCTGAAGAACTTTTGGAATTTTCGTATCGTTCCAGTCGATCAGATTTCCTCCGTGAACAAGTTGACAACCGTCGGCAATCATCTCCTCAAGGTATTCAACCAACTTCTCGTATTCTTTTTGCAACATGTGTATCTCCCCTCCGAATATCAATTTGATTGTGCATGTTCGGGGTGTTTAATATGCATTTCGATTACCGAAACTATTCCCTCGAACCAATCGAACTGGTCTCCAATCTTATCCTCAACTATCTTTAATTCCTTATCTGTTAGATCGCGACCTAACTCCTGTTGAGCAACATTCTGTACATCTTCGATATTAATTGAGTAAATAATTTTATTCTTTCTCATGGTGTTCCTCCCATTATGTTTCGATTTGTTCAAACTCGATTTCCAGTTTACTGCAAAGGTTTCCCAAAACTTGGATTCCTCGGTCTCGCGAATAGTGGCTTTCCATCGTGAATCCTTTGTATCTGACCGGGTAGAAAAAGCCCTTACCGTTGGGGTGCTTCGGCGGGTCTTCGTTCGTTATGATATATCGCTGATTGCTGGTTCCCCAAGGCATTGGCAATCTGGAGAGTAGGTCAGTGTCAACAAGATACTTGAGCACATCTTCTATCAGTTGCTTCAGGGTCTCATTTGAGAACACTCGGCCATTGATCTTCACTGCGATTCGCCCTGACTCCCTCCCGGTGCCAGTGACAATATCGGAAGTGCTATAGTCAATTGTCCCTGTTGAGACCAGAGCGTCGTATATCGAGTCGAAGACATCGCTGTACTTTTCGTACAGCGCCACCGCCATTCTTTTTTCTTCGTTTGTGATGGCCATTTTTATCCCCCTGTACCGGATTTTCAGATTCTTGACATACTGAACTATGAAAGGCTTGACCTTGTCATTCAGTGTCGGGTGATCAAGCAATGGGAGCAGCAACTTGTCGTTGAGCAACTGGTAGTCCAGACAATACCACCGGTCATCGCCAGTGGTTGCCTTTGAAGTATCAAGCAGTTTCGGGGTCAAGTAGATCAAAAGATTGACATCTTCCGCATGTTTTCTGAAGAGCCAATCGGCATACTTCTTGGACTGCTGTTCGTTTGGCTTCGAGTCAATCTTGAGTTCAATGATAACATTAAGGCGGCCTTGGTGGTTCAGACTATCGGTGAATTTAGCTGTCAGGTAAATGTCAAATCGCCCCACTCCTGTTACGCTGGTCTCATTGGATGTGTTCTCGTTGGGCGTCACCTCAATCTCGGAAAAATCAATGGTAGGCAGTACGTCCCACAGGTTCTGCTTTTCGTGATCCTTCGCCTTGAGGCACTTGTCATCAACAAGTAGAAACAGCAGGCGGATTAACGTATAGTCGGAAAGCAGATGTGATCCGTTTGCGTCCAAGAGCCAACCCCAAAAGCAGGAATGCCATCTTTCATAGTGGGTTCTGCCCACGATTTTGAAGATGTTTGGCTCGCTCAGCATGTGCTCAAACTTGATGAACTGTGGTTCTGATATAAGTTCAACAAGCCGGTGAGCAAAAGTCTCTTTTCGTTTTTTTCGCACTTATTGGCTCTCCGATAGAAGATGCTATGCCTTCACGGCGAAGTTGTCAAGTGTGTCCGTTATTTGTTTCTCTGACATAACATTATTTTTTAAGTTTATTCAATATACGGAGGAATTATATGTACGTAAAAGAAAACTGTCAAGCTATTGTTTGGCTCAAAACCGCTGGATGGAGGGCATAATTTCGGTATAATGCTTCAAATTTAATTATTATACGGAAGGTTTATAATTTTGGAGTTTATTATGTTAAGGGCTTATGAAGCGATCCTGACCAAAAAACGGACAGTAAAAACTCAATAAGAGAGCGATGGATGGAAAACCCCTTGCCCAGGGGGTAGAATGGCGGCATCTCGAGCAAAGATACTTTACAACTCGCGTGCTCAACCTATCGTTGGTCTATTCCAATCTTCTACGTGCTGGTCTGACTTGGTAAAGGACGGCATCTTCCTTAACCATGAAAGCTGGTTTTTCGGAAATTGCCTCCCCAAAGGCTATTTCAACATCACTAAATAAATTACAACTTTCTGCCTTCAGGTAACTTGCTGCTGTCCGGCAGTACTCAGGGTCGATTTCAACCCCGATGCTGTTCCTATCGTACTTGAGCGCTGCGACCATCGTTGTCCCAGTGCCGCAGAAAGGATCTAAAACTGTATCTCCGACAAAGGAAAACATACGTACCAATCGAGAGGCCAATTCAAGGGGGAATGGGGCGGGATGTCTTTTTAGAGAGGCTCCGGGGATATTCCAGATTTGTTGAAACCATTGCTTGAAGTCTTTCTTATCGATCATGCTTTTTCGCCTTTGTTCCTCGGTCGGCTTGCGATAGCCTCCGGGTTTACGCTGCATGAGTATGAATTCCATATCATTCTTTATAATCGCATTTGGCTCATACGGCTTTCCCAAAAACTTTGACCCGTTGGATACCTCGTAAGATGCATTTGCAATCTTGTGCCAAATGATTGGGTTGAGGTTATCGAAACCAATTTTCCGGCATATCACACTAATATCCGAATGCAGGGGAAATACCAGGTGCCTGCCGAAACGACGCCTTGCAACACAAACGTCCCCTACCACACAAACTAATCGTCCTCCTGGAACAAGTACGCGGAATACATGCAGCCATACCTTCTTCAGCTCACCGAGAAAAGTTTCATAATCTTGGATGTGCCCCATTTGATTAGGAATGTCATTGTACCTCTTGAGGCTCCAATATGGAGGAGATGTAATAACGAGATGTACCGATTCATCAGGAATAAAAGACAAGTCCCTGGAGTCTCCATTAATTAGTCTGTGGCTTGTTTTTGCCATATCATTCATACAAATCTAGATGCATGGGCTACGAGAGACTTTGCAAAAATTTCAAGTGAAAGATCCGCTGCCGGTGTCTCATAGGTGCCTCGCTCTCCGTTGATTCGGTCAGACATAATAAAAGCCGCGGATGTATAATGGCGCTCTAATACCAACTTCCTACAGAAAAGCTCATAGCGCTTTATATACGATGAATTAACAAATTCCGGGAATACCTTGAAGTGCGGCTCCTTAACTCGGACAGGAGTATTAGAAGCTGGACAGGTTTCTAACATGAAAAAATACCCCAGAAACGGCTGCGGGCTTGACAGAAAAGCACCTTCACGGTAGGCGGTCCAGAGGTCCAAAGCACTGCCCATGGCTTCTTCAGTTCGGTTGTTAAAGTTGTTTCCAAAGGAAGGGCCGACCTGTGATTTCGCCTCAATGACTCCAATAAGGGTCCCCTCCTTAATAACGAGAAGGTCCCATTCTTTGGTCGGGCGGAAGAAGCCAGGGAGCTCAAGGGCCTTCTTCCGGTAGATGAATTGCGGGGAAAGGCCAGAATCTGTAATAAGGTCAGTAAAAAGCTGAATAAAACCGTCCATCTGGGCGCCTCCGGTAACTGCGCCTCGAAGCCCCTGATCCAGACGGCCGCTTTGCTGTTGTTTCTTCTGTTGTGCTGCCCTTGTAGTCCAATAGTGAGCGACGGCCTGACTGGTGCGTGAATCGATTTCGTTTAGCGCTCGGTTCTCTTTCATAGCATGCATATTAGCATGTTTGCGAATCTATTTCGAGAGGAAGAGATGATTGAAAACGTATATCAAGGTGATATTTTTTTGTCAAATGGTGACTTCCCTGATGATTTTATTAAACGTGGTTCCGCAATTGAAGTTCTAAGGGGTGCGGATTTAGATAAATCTGTTCTTTAAGGTAAGGCTGATTATACTTTCGAACGTAATGACTGATGAGAGTGATGGGAACGATCAAAGGGATATACTCCTGCCGGTAATTCTCGATCACTTCTAAAAGCTCCCTTTTCTCATCGGAAGATAGTTCTTCCTTAAAATAACCCATCATATGCATCAAGACATTTGCATTTTTCTTAGGGGTGGTCTTCAGTTGCAGGAATTCCATAAGCAATATTTGATATTGTCGATAAAGCTCTCTCAATGAAAGCTCTTTGGCTCTCGCTACCAACTTTCCCATTGCCTGATAATGCTTTGGGCTATGGGAAAGAATCAGCGATTTATGTTTTGTATGAAAATCCAATATGTTTCCTTGGTTCTCTTTTCTCTCCAGAGCTTCTCGCCATCTTTTTAGAGTAAAAATGCGTTCGATGAAATTCTCACGAAGTTTTAGATCATGGAGACGCCCCTCGTCTTCTACGGGAAGGAGAGGAAAGTGTTCCATGAATATTCTGGCAAACATGCCTACTCCCTTTTTGACCGGCATCCCTTTTTCATTATAGACCCTGACTCGCTCCATGCCACTGCTCGGTGAATCACTCTTAAAAATAAAACCACAAAGACCCTCTTTCTCTAATTCTGAAACTCGGTTCCGTGCCCACTGGACCATACGATCCGTCATATCCTGTTTGGTACGAGTCGTTACAAGGCGGGGAGAATCTGGATCTCCCTCCAGATGCATCGATTCCCTGGGAATAGGAAGACCACATTCCACCTCAGGACATACAGGAACATACTCCACATATTGTCCTAAAGTATCCGTGAGAAAACGATCCAGTTTATGACCACCGTCATAACGGACGTTCTCACCCAGCAAGCAAGTGCTGATACCCAATTTAATTTTTTCCATTGAATTCTCCTCCTCTTATTATATTATTATAAATAGGATGAGTTCTAAATAAAATAATGAAGGCAGGTAAAAATAGCTGAAATTTTTTCTATCGAGATAAAATCATTCCAGTTATTGGATGCTGTAAAAGATGCCTTTTTTGAGGCAATAGATTGAAGTTCGTCTGTTTGAACATAAATTTTTTAGACAAATTAGATAGAAAAATTCATTTTTTTATCTAAAACAACCCCCCTGTTTCAATAAATTAAATTTTAGTTGACATTTTAATGCCAAAAGAGTATTAATAATCGCTAAAATTAACTCAAACTAAACTATTTTCCAACTTAAATAAGTTAGGATTAAAATGACGACTAAAATATCCTCAGGAATTGGTTACTTAGACCATCTTTTGGGTTTTCTTAAAACCGGTGATAATGTCATCTGGGAGGTGGAGGCTGGGACTTACATTGAGATCTTTCTTCAAAGGTTTATTGAACACAATTTGAAAAATGGATATAAGGTGGTCTATGTCGGTTTCAATGTCTCCCCTTCGACACTCACGAAACGGTTAAACTACCTTCCCAATTTAGAGAATCTAACCATCTTAGACTGTTTTACGTCTGGTAAGGGTAACAATGATCCTCTCTTCACCCAGTTTTATGGGAAAGATAAAGAGGGATTTGAAGGGAGTGTGGTAAAGGTTGAAAACCCTAAAGACCTATCCCAGTTTCGCGTTGCCTTGGATCGGGTGGAGATTGAGAAAGGAGCAGGTGTCCGTTATATCTTCGATAGTCTTACAGGAATGCAGGATATCTGGGGCGATGAAAATGTCACATATAAATTCTTCACTTACTCATGCCCCAGGCTCTATGATCTTCAGACCGTTGCCTATTGGGTCTTGGAGAAGGAAGCGCACACACCATCTTTTAAAGCCAATCTCAGACATATCACGCAGGTGGCGATTGAACTGGAAAAGCAGAACGGTGAACTTTTTTTCAAAGTGATCAAACTCGAGGGGAGGTTTTCAAGAAGTGCCTTTCTCCCAAAACATTATGAAGTATGGGATCAGGAAGTCATCTTCCCCTCCATTGGAGGCCGAAGGCCCAGTAAGCTGGGCGATAAGATGAGAACATTGAGGAAGAAATTGGGAATGACACAAAAGGAGTTGGCTGAACAGGTTGGTCTGACCCCAAGTTTTATCTCTCAATTGGAGAAGAACTTGATCAGTCCTTCCCTCGATTCCCTTCTCAAATTGAGCGAGAAATTGAATACCCAGCCCATTTATTTTTTGACGGATGGGGAAAGCGGACCGCTGCAGAAGATGGTGATCAAGCCGAATGAGAGGCAAGATATTCATCTTCAGGAGATGAAGGGTAAAGAGGTGAAACTTCAACTTCTGGTCTCCGATGTGCTTAACCGAAGAATGGAGCCTTACCTTTTAGTTATGAAGGAGGGTGCCGTCATCGACGGGCATTTTTATAGTCATAAAGGGGATGAATTTGCCTATGTTATGGAAGGAGAATTAGAAGTTGAAATTCAGGATGAAAAGCAGTTATTAAAGCAGGGAGATAGCCTTTATATAGGCTCCACATTTCCTTCTAAATGGGTGAATATAGGGAAGGGAGATGCAGTTCTTTTATGGGTTCTGAGTCCACCGAGAGGGGGGTGGTAATATTAAGTAATAATTAAGCAATAAATTTTTTTGGCGAGTAAATTAAGTATAAATAAATTTCACAGTGAAGTACCCCGCAGCAGAGCTGCGGGGCATCTAATTCTCTAAAAAACTTTCCTCCCCCTTGATGGGGGAGGATTAAGGTGGGGGTGATGATTAGATCATTTCCCCCTCACCCTACCCTCTCCCCCCAGGGGAGAGGGTAGGTCATTCATCCCCCCAGCAGAGCTGGGGGGTATTCTGGCATATTTTGATAAAAAAATTAATTAAGATTTACCTTGGAGGTGAAAATGGACTTCGAACATGTGGAAAAAATAATTGACAAATATGAGGAAAAGAGGACGGCTCTTATCAGCATTCTTCATGAAATTCAGGATCAATATCACCATTTGCCTGAGGGGGCTTTGAGAAAGGTGGCCTCAAGGCTGCGGATGGACCTCAATGACATTTATGGAGTTGCTACCTTTTATAAATCCTTCAGCCTCATTCCTAAAGGAAAACATTCTGTCACCCTTTGTCTTGGAACCGCATGTCATGTGAGGGGAGGGCCAAAAATTTTAAGGGAGATGAAGAGGCAATTGAATATCGAACCCGGTCAGACCACTGCGGACAAACAGTTCTCTTTAAATGTGGTGAACTGTTTGGGAGTCTGTGCAATCGGACCCGTGATGTTCGTTGATGGAAAATTCTATGGTGAGATGAATTCAATCAAAGCAAAGAGAATCATTGAGAAGATCAATAAAAATAATAATAAGAGCAATAAGAATAAGAAGAGAAATGGGGTGAAGTCATGAGAAAGGTTAAATCCATTTCTGATTTAGAAAGATGGCGGGAAGATGTCATTAAAAAAGAGAAGGAATATGAGACCATCGTTTCAGTATGCGGTGGAACTGGGTGCCAAGCTTATGATTGTCAGAAGGTAAAGGCTGCCTTCCAAAACGAGATGAAGAAGAAAGGGATGAGAGAAAGGGTGGTCTTGAAAGTCACAGGATGTCCGGGTTTTTGCGAAAGGGGACCTCTCGTAACAATCCTTCCCCAAAACATCTTCTATCAACGGGTCAAGGCACAGGATGTTGCTGAGATCATCTCTGAGACGATTCAAAATGGGAGAAAGGTGGAGCGTCTTCTCTTTGAAGACTCTGCTGCCCATCATAAAATCACTTCCTCGCAGGATATTCCATTTTACCGAGCCCAGATGAGACTCCTTCTCAGCCATAACGATCTTATCGATCCAACACGAATTGAGAATTATATTGCGATAGGTGGCTATCGTTCATTAGCCAAGGCATTATTTCAAATGAGACCTGAAGAGGTGATTGCAGAAATAAAAATCTCTGGTTTGAGAGGAAGGGGTGGAGCAGGCTATCCAACTGGAAAGAAATGGGAGAACTGCCATCATGCAAAAGGGGAACCCAAATATGTCATCTGCAACTGCGATGAGGGAGACCCGGGTGCTTTTATGGATAGAAGCCTGTTAGAAGGAAATCCCCATGCCATCTTGGAGGGGATGTTAATCGGTGCCTATGCCATTGGGGCAAGCCAAGGTTTCATCTATGTCCGACATGAATATCCCCTGGCCCACAAAAATGCAGGGGTTGCTATCACGCAGGCCAGAAAGGTTGGATTATTGGATAAGAATATTTTGGGCTCCGGGTTCTCCTTTGACGTGGAGATGGCAAAAGGAGGAGGAGCCTTCGTCTGTGGAGAATCGACGGCATTGATTGCGTCGATCGAGGGAAAAGTTGGAGAACCCAGAAGTAAACAGATCCACATGGTTGAACAGGGGCTATGGGGAAAACCCACGAATCTTAACAATGTGGAGACCTGGGCTAATGTTCCCTTGATCATTAATAAAGGAAGTCAGTGGTTTTCTTCCATTGGCACCGAGAAGAGCAAAGGGACCAAGATTTTTTCATTGGTTGGAAAGGTAAAAAATACTGGATTGGTTGAAGTGCCTATGGGCATCACCCTGAAAGAGATCATTTTCGATATCGGAGGCGGTCAACAGGATGGAAAACGAATTAAGGCGGTGCAAACAGGAGGCCCTTCAGGGGGCTGTATCCCTGCCTCGTTATTCGATCTGCCGGTAGATTTTGAAAGCCTTTCGCAAGTCGGTTCGATGATGGGCTCCGGCGGTATGATCGTCATGGACGAAGGGACCTGCATGGTTGATGTGGCAAAGTACTTCGTCCATTTCCTGCAAGAAGAATCCTGTGGCAAATGTCTTCCCTGCCGTGAAGGGTTAAAAAGGATGGGCCAAATTTTGGACAACATTACCGAAGGAAAAGGAGATGAAGAAAGCCTGTCACTCCTCGAGGAACTGGCAGAGGTGGTGGCGGATACTTCCCTTTGTGGGTTGGGAAAAACAGCCCCCAATCCAGTCCTCTCAGCCTTGAGATATTTCCGTTCTGAATTCGAAGCACATATTTATCAAAAGAGATGTCCGGCTGCTGTCTGTACGCATCTCATCCAATATTCGATCTCAGAGACGGATTGTACAGGATGCGGTGCATGTGCAAAGATCTGTCCAACTCAAGCGATCAAAGGCGAGAAAAAGCAGAGCCACTTTATCCTTGCAGAAGTATGTTCAAAATGCGGATCCTGTAAAGATGTCTGTAAAGCCAGTGCTGTATTGGTTCAGTGAACCCCCAAACTAACACCCTCCCCCTCGACGGGGGAGGGTAAAGGGTGGGGGTGAAGAAGAAAGGATTCTTCCCCCTCCCCTTTACCCTGTTAAATCACTTGGGGTTATATTCCCCGCAGCTTGCTGCGCTTAGGATTCTCCGGGTCTCCAGGATTTTGATACCCCGCTGCTTGCGGCGGGGTTCTTCATTAACAGGGTGAATCCCCTCCCGCCAGGGGAGGGGAGAAGTAAGGTAGGTAAAGGAGAATAAAAATGGAAAGAAAAACTGTCAATGTTACGATAGATGGGAGATCGATCGATGTTGAGGGAGGGAGCACCATTCTTCAGGCGGCCCATCAATTTGGGATCCACATCCCTACGATATGCTATATGGAAAACCTCACTCCCTATGGGGGGTGTAGAATATGTGTGGTTGAAATCAGTAACAATGGAGGGAGCAAGACTTTTATAGATACCTCCTGCACACACGAAGTCATGGAGGGGATGGTGATTCAGACCAAATCCCCACGAATCATCCGTGCGAGGAAGATGTTAGCTGAACTCCTGGTGGCCAGCGCTCCAAATGTTAAGATAGCTCAGGACATCGCTGCCCGGATGGGGCTCCTCAAAGTTCGATTTCCCATGGAAGATAACCGGTGTATCCTCTGCGGTCTCTGCATCCGGATGTGTTATGAACAGATGGACGGAAAAGCGCTCGGATTTGTTGGGAGAGGAATGGGTAGAAAAGTGAGTATGCCCTTTGAAGTCAGGCCCGAAACCTGCCGTCTCTGCCGGGGATGTGACTATGTCTGTCCTGGGATGATTGTTCCATGCCAGGGAGTTACAGAACCCGGAGAATTCTGCGGAAGGTGCGTCCGTCTCGAGGAGATGCCTACTTGTTGCCCTACCGGAACCTTCGGCTGCTTCTGTGAACAAAACCCTTTGTAGAGGAAAAGTTCCTTCACCTTCACCCTTCCCCATTTAGAGACTGTGTCGCAATCAACGAGAACGTACTTCTGCTTTAACACGGAACAGGCGGTCGGGTGACGAACCTTAGAAGAAGGTTTTATACCCGACGGTGATAAAGATCAGAACCAGGGTAGAGAGGAGAACCAGACGGAGAGATTTCACGTGGGTTCTTCGACTGATAAAAGCACCGAGGAAGGCCCCGATCACCGAACCTGAAATAACGAGGAGGGTAATCAGTAGATTGACATGCCCGATTTTGAACTTCGCTCCAAGCGTCCCCAGGGATGAAATGAGAATGATCAGCAGAGATGTCCCGATCGCCACCCGAAGAGGAATCTTGAGAAAATAAGTCATGAGGGGAATAATAATGAACCCTCCTCCCACTCCCAAAAGGCCTGCTAAGATACCCGCTCCAAAACCTATTGTAATTCCAAAAGCCTCATTGAAATTCCCCTTCTTGTAGTTTTTATCCTCGAGCTTTAAGGGGATGAAAAGTAGAATCATGGCCAACCCGACCACAAAAAGAAAGATGATTTCGAGGATACGTATTGACAGGGGTACTGAAAGTAAGGAACCTGCAAACCCTCCTGCGACTCCTGCAATCCCCAGTAAAAGGCCAGCCTTTAAATCAACCAATCCTCTTCGGTAATGGGGAAGCACACCTATCGCGGCGGCAATGAATATCTGTATCAGCGTTGTCCCTGTAGCAAGCTTCAAAGGAACTCTTCCGACGAATGCTAAGAGGGGTAATAGGATCACCCCTCCTCCTAATCCCAAAAGTCCAGAAAGGAAGCCGCCCATTAGTCCGATGAAAGGTAAGGCTACCCATATTGTATTTTCCATCGGGGTTCAGCAGTCCTGTTCTATCTCTCCTTCTGCATATTTATACATATTGACGTCGGCCTTTTCTTCAAGGTGCTGGTAATAATCCATCAGGATATCCAGTACTTCTGGCCGGCTAAATCCTGCCGGAGGTTTCTTCCCTTCAGAAAGCATCTTCCGGAGCTTTGTGCCACTCAGAGTCAGACGATCTTCCTTCCCATGGGGACAAGTCTTTGGTGACGCCATGGTCTGACACTTGTAACAGTAGAAGGTCCAGTCAATTTTCAGGGGTTTGATCAGGAGGGCATCCGGTGGAATACAGTCAAAAATTTCTTGGGCTTCAAAGGGACCATAATAATTTCCGACTCCGGCATGATCCCGTCCGACGATCAGATGCGTGGCCCCATAATTCTGTCTGAAGATGGCATGAAGGAGTGCCTCCCTTGGACCAGCATAACGCATCTCTAGTGGACATCCATTCTGTATGACCCGCTCTTTCGGGAAGTAGTGTTCAACTAAAGCATCAACGCATTTGACCCGTATTTCAGCCGGAATGTCACCCTCTTTCAGCTTTCCAATAAGTTGATGGATGAAAAGGCCATCAGAGACTTCCAGGGCAATCTTGGCAAGATACTCGTGTGACCGATGCATGGGATTTCGGAGCTGTAAGGCAGCAATGGTCTTCCATCCCCTTTCCTCAAAGAGTTTACGGGTCTCTTTCGGGGTTGCATAGAGGCCTTTGAATTTTCCCGGGTATTCGCCCTCACTGAATACCTTCACCGGGCCTGCAAGATTGACCTCACCTTGCACCATCACCTTTGCCACCCCTGGGTGCTTGATGTCATCGGTCTTGAAGACCTCCTTACATTCATAGACTTTATCGATGGTGTATTTTTCCTTAATAACCATGCTGCCCATTAATTCTTTATTCTCGTCGTCGACCAACACTACTTCCTGCCCCTCTTTAAGGCCCTTGGCTATTTCCTTGGAGACCGATAAGGTGATGGGAATGGGCCAGAAGGTCCCATCCACCATCTTCATATCTTCGCATACTCCCTTCCAATCGGCTTTTCCCATAAACCCTTCGAGAGGGCTGAAGGCTCCGATTCCCATCATGATCAGGTCATCCCTCTCCCGGGTGGTTATCCGAATCTCGGGAAGAGATTTGGCCTTCTCTATAGTCTCCTTCAACTGTCCCCCCTTGAGCAGTAATGGTTTGAGCTTTCCCCCATGGGGTAACACTAACTTTGTCATATCCCAAATCCTTTCTTAACTTGATATATCTTAGAAGATGGCTAAGCCTCCTTTTTCTCTGCTGCTCTCGTTGCTCCAATACCGAATCCTTCAAAGAGATACATGATTGAGAACCCGTACCAAACCGTGTAGAAAATGTAGATCACTAAAAGGAATGCAACGATACCAATATTTTCAGAAATATTTTTCGACTCTATCCCTGCAAAGTTATAAGAAGGCTCAAGGATCCTCGTTGTCATAAACTTCGTGAATTCGGCCTCAGAAGGCCTATTCAACTGGACGTATCGCCTGATCAGATCATCGAAGGCTGTCCACCAGTAATAGATGACCTCCTTTCCACTCAGCCCATACTTGTTCTGGAGTACTTCCTCTTTACCCTTAAAGAGAAGAGCTGCATCCGTCGAAGCGGCGAGGCTCAAGAGTTCAAGGTCGCCCTCAATTCTTACTCTTCCGTCCCCAATCGCGCTTGCTGAAATTCCATTGGTAGTCACAATCTTTGCGACTAACTTATCGGCGCCTGGCCATCTTGGATTGACACTTAAATCTACGGTTACTCCTCTAAATTTCTCGGCCTTTTTCGGTACCAGAGGTATGTAATAAGCAGAGTTCTTGGCGAGTTGATTGAATAGGTCGTCAGCCCATTCAAGTCCTGGCTTATGATCTCCCACTGGAAAGATCCAAAAAGTGAGTGCGATCAAAAAAAAGAGGAGCCCTATCAAACCAGTTAAAAATTTCTTCTTATTTCTCACTATCATTATGGCAACACCTGAAAAATCATTGCCGGTTACTCTTGAAGATAGCTTTGTCTATAAACCAGCGCAGTTTAAATTTGGCAGCTGCGGATGGTCCTAAGGTTCTTAAAGAAGATGAACAGAATCCACACACCAAAGATACTTATCAACAAAAAAAATACAACCGTACCCGTCATCTCAATTGGCACAGTAATTTCTCTTGGTAGCGAGATATAACCCGTTTCAGCGAGTTTCCTGAGGAGTGCACAAACACGATTTGAAAACCCGGCCAGAATGGTCAGGGCATAAAAGGCTCTGATCACTGAACCCGTTACCATCTTGGTAACGATTGCACCAATCTGAACGCCCACCAACGAGCCAAGGAGCATGCCCATCGCCACTGTGTAAAAAACGAACCCATAGATGGCATACTGAAAGATCGAGGAGTAGAAGGTTGTAAAGATAATCTGCAGGATGTCCGTACCCACAGTTGTGAAGGTAGAAACCCCCAGGCCATAAACGAACATCGGAAAAGTGAGAAAACCGCCACCCACGCCCATAATGGCCGCGACCAGCCCGACGATGAAGCCACAGAGGATGACAGGATAAACAGAGAGGCTCCGGCCGCCTATGATGATATCTTCGTCAAACCGCACACGCGGCTTCCAAGGAATGCTTTGCAATTCCTTGGCAAAGCCAGTGGTAGCCTCCTTAGCCGATATAGCCGCAACTTCTCTCTTTCTCAATCGGAGCCAGTCAGCCAGGGAGTAAAAGCCAAGAATGCCCAATACGACTACATATACACTGCTAATCAATGCATCACTGAGGGCAGGATTAAACTGGTAGACGGTACGGTTGATCATTCCACCCAAGGTAACACCGAAAAAGGAACCCACAACAAACCAGACTGCAAGCTTGAAGTTGACATTCCCCAATTTTCTGTGAATAGTCGTACCCATAATCGCCTTAGCAAAGAGGTGGAATTGGTCTGTCCCTACTGCCATGATCCCTTTGACACCGAAACTCATCAGAGCAGGGGTTAAAATATATCCACCACCGGCTCCAATGACACCTGTGATCAGGCCGGCAAGAAGACCAACGAGGATGGACCCGTAGAACATGGTCGGTGTTACAAAGGCAGGGATATAGGCTTTTGATCCACCGAGGATTGGGATCTTTGATGGAATGGTTTCAGCAAATGCCAACTCCAACCCCATGGCACAAAGGACAGGTAATAAGGCTATGAACAGGGTCTTCTTCCTTTGCGAAAGGATAAGGGTACTTGTCTCTAATTCCCATCTCGCCTGTACCTGACTGAGGTTGTGGAAGAAATAGCCAGTGGAGGTTAGCATCTGGCTCACTTTCTTAAACATGATGTCTCCTAAAAGAAGGGCGATCCCACTGGATCGCCCCGAAGAAACTAGTATATGGATTCCAAATTAACGTATTAATGACGTTTGTAGCCGCAACCTTCAGGTTGCGCCATTTTCGCAGGCTAAAGCCTGCTGCTACCGTTTATGGTTTGCAATTGTATTTTGGAATCGTTCTACTAGCTCTTGATGAGTAGGTTAAAGGATTACATATATCCCAACTTCCTCATCCGCTCCATGGCCTTTTCTTTGTCCTGCCGCCTCCCAGCTCGCTCCTCAGTATTCTCTAAATCCTGTTCCCAGGCTGGGACACCTTCAACAGATATTAAGCTGGTCGTCTTGGCTCCCAAGGACCGATAACCACGCTCATAAAGCACGCAATAGGGAATCTTAAAGGCCGCATAGGTATCCCATAGGTCTTTTTCAGTGAAATGGAGGATGGGACGGATTCGGGTATGTTCAGGCACCAAATCACCTCCCTCCTTATTTTCAAAATATTCGTCATTGAACCGGGCCGGATGTTCATCCCAACGAAGACCCTGGAAGATACCCTTAATGCCATTTCGTTCTAAAAACTGGTTAAATACAACTGTTTTCATCAAATGATTGCCCGCATAAGATTCTGCCTCAAATGGAAATTCCTCCTCATCAAAACCAATGCGTTTTAGCTCTGCCCGGTTCCGCTCATTCAAATCTTTTACCTTTACAGGAGCATTCAATGTATAATTCGCAGCCCTGAGGACATCCTCATTTCTGCAGATCTCAAGGGGGACATTCCACTCATTTTTGATCTTATCAACGAACTGCTCAATCTCTTCAAATTCATCTCCCTCTCCAATGATCATTGTCTTCGGAAGAGGGATACCTTTCTCCTGACAGACTTGGCGAATGACCCAGAGCGTTAAACCGCTGTCCTTTCCACCGGTCCAGGTAATCCCCAGCTCCTCCAGTTTAAACCGATCAAAAGCCTGCCTGACGATATCTTTGGAGATCTCGACGAGTTTCGCACATTGTCTCTTTCGTTTTTCACTGATCTGTTTGTCCATTGCCATGCTTTTTCCTCCTTTTCATCAGGATATTTCATCTCTGTATATTTGCATTTTTTAATTCTAAGGGATCATTTACTTTGTGGTTATGGGAGGTGAATGTGTTTCAGTGCTTCGATAGCCTGAATTCTTTTCTCCGCTAATAGAAGGGCTGCCTGATGAGTGGAGATATTTTGTTCTTTGCTGATACGAAAAATTTCCAACAGCCGATGATAGATATCCGCAGTTTTTCGGAATGCGCGTTCCTGATTAAAACCTTGCAGTTCGTCAGCCACTTGAATCAATCCTCCACTATTGATGATGAAATCCGGGCAATAGAGGATGCCTCGTTCCATCAGCATCTCTCCATATTTTTGTTCTGCCAATTGATTGTTTGCTGCGCCGCCAATAATTTCACATCTTAGCCGGGGTACGGTTTGATCATTCAAGATGGTGCCGACAGCATTGGGAGAAAAGATATGGCAGTCCACATCGTAGATCCATTGATGTTCCACTACAGTCACATCGGGAAATTTCTCTTTGGCTGCTTCTATATTTTGAGATACGATATCGCTGATGATACAATGAGCGCCATCCTTAAAGAGATACTCTAATAAACAGTAGCCAACCTTACCTACCCCCTGAACCGCCACACGCCTGCCTTGAAGAGAATCGTTCCCCCAACGCCACTTGGCAGCCGCTTTAAGACCATGCCAAACACCAAATGCAGTGATGAGAGCGGTATCACCAGAACCTCCATATTCCTCTGGTAAGGCGCATACATAGGGTGTTTCCTGTCTGGCCCAGACGAAATCCTCCTTCACCGTTCCTAAATCGGTCCCCGTGGTAAATCGCCCACCAAAGGTATGAATGAACCTTCCCAAAGCCCTGAAGAGAAATTCGCTCTTATCCCTGTTTGGATCGCCCCAGATGATACACTTCCCTCCCCCCAAGTTCTCACCGGCTGCTGCGATTTTATAGGTCATCGCTTTTGAAAGGCGCATAACATCTTCGATCGCCTCTTCTTCCGTCTGATATGGATACATTCTACAGCCCCCAGTGGCTGGCCCCAAGGTGGTATCATGAATGGCCACAATGGCTTTAAGGCCCGTTGATTTATCATAAAAAAATACAACTTCCTGATGACCTTCCTGTGCCATTCGCTCGAAAATTCCCATCTCATCCACCTCCTTTTAATATCAAAACGATTTCACATTACCTTCAAAGCCAAAATTCCCCCCCCTAATTATTTCGTGGCAACTTCAAAGCCAGATTGAGTCTTTTAGACGGGGTTCATCATGACATTTCTTTTGAAGACTTTCCCACTATTATTGATGGAAAGTCGAAGTTCCGCGAAGGTGGCTCGATGTGGAACTCTGACCTCAAACATATCATGGGTCCAGTCGTTTGTTCCGGTAAAGTATTCACCTGATGGCATCCTGGTAATATCTTGATAAACACTTCCTCCTAGGCTATCAAAGAAATCTATCATCAGACAGGCCACTCCTTTAACGTCCATCGTCTTAAGAGATGCCCCCACTCGATAAGTCTCTCCCGGTTTCACAGCAATGCTCTGCTGAAGGAAGAGAGCACCTGGCCTGTCAAACTCAAGACCTGGACAGGGAGAAGGTTTGTTATGAGTGTCCCAGATTAGTTTCCCTCCCCCTTCAGATAATTGTGTGGCCAATACCCAATGCCCAGGTATTCCATCCGGTCCGATCTCTTTGAAAAAACCATTGGTCAGTCTTGCATAAATCGGGGCTGGCCTTCGATAGTTTCGGAAGAGCCATACAATGTTACCCGTTCGGTCTACCTCAATCACCTGATGATGGCCGGTGGTGGAGGAGATTAGAAAAGTCCCTTCCTTCGTGACATGGGCAATGTAAAATCTGTCCACATGTTCTGTTTGAAACATCCACATCTTTTCCCCTTCAGGAGAGACCTCAATAATCCAGTGGTTCTTACTATCCGTGATCACGGTATTTCCGTTTTCCAGCCGAATGGCCCCTCTGGGCCACCACAGGGTTTCAATGGAGCCATCCCCATAGGACCAGACGATCTCCTTCTTTCGATTGATCTCAAGAATTCGATTCCCATCGGAATCCGCGATTAAAATATTCCCGTTGGGCAAAGGATTGGCATTGTGAGGATGATGAAGTTCCTTTTCAAAAGCCCAGAGAACGTTTCCGTTTCGATCTACCTGGATGCAACGGTCATTGTTTCGATCGGTCACCAAAAAGGTTCCATCTTCCAATTCAAAGCCCTCATTGGGATAGTGAAGGTGTGATCCATCCGAAAGCTTACCGGTCCCTCCTCCCCATTCATCAGAAGTCATCACGATCCTTTTGTCGGGGGTGACCTCAATTAAACGATTATTGGTCGTATCGGTGATCAATGTATTCCCATTTTTCAACCGACGACCGCTATGAGCAAATCGGAGGCCTTCATTGTAATTCCAGACGATATTTCCCACAGGATCCACTTCAATAATTTCGCTTCCAAATCCAGCCTCATCTCCAGCATCAGCGATAAGCGTATTTCCGTTAGGAAGCCTCTCGACTGCAAGTGGCATCTCCAAATTCCCCGGGATTCCCCTTGGACATCCTGGGCTGATGATCTCTGCCATAATCTCCTCCAAAAACTTTATGCTTTCTCTGTATTTTAAAGAGGTGCTTTCCAACTCTCGGTAAGCCTTCTTCCTCTTTAAAAAGCCTCAATAAACAACCCATTTGACCTCTTGTTCTTTTTGCTCTCGGGCCAAATGGACTGATAATTTGAAAAGTTCAGAGCGGGTAAAGGTGATTTGAAAGAGGATGGGGAGACTAGTCTCATCAAAAAAGACCCTCTCCATATAGAACAAGGGTGAGCCCATTTCTATTTGAAGAAGAGAGGCGATTCGTTGGTCTGCAGTGGAAGACTCGATCGTCTGTGTGGCTTCCTGCAGAACAAATCCCTTTTTTTGGGTTAAGATAAAATATAAAGATTTTATAGATTTTTTATTCTTTGGTAAAGTCCCAATCAATGATTGAGGTGTATATTCCTCTACCACCATAAATGGGATTTCTTTCAAATACCTTACCTTTTCTATAAAACAGACTGGATCTGCTTGATTCAACTCCAGGAACCGCATGGGTTTGTCAAATCCTTGAATGACTTCTGAACGGAGAACCCTCGTTTCACTCTCCTTTCCGATCAGGAGAAGTTCATCCATTTTCCCTGAGAGTGTCAGACCGATCTTTTCATCCAGATTCTTCTTAACCATCGTCCCTACTCCTGGTTTTCGATCCAACAGCCCTTCTCCCACTAGGGAGGATAGGGCCTGTCGGACGGTCAATGGACTCACTCCAAACTGTTTTGAGAGTTCATTTTCCGGAGGAAGACGATCACCTTCTTTCAACTCACCTGTGAGGATTTTCGATTTGAGAACCGACTCAATTTGAAGATACAAAGGCAATTTCTTTCGTAGCGCCATTTTCATCTCCATTTCACCGCTCTTCCCCTTCCTCTTGAAATGCGTCCTCCCGTCTCCGACGGATCGCTGGGACTGTAACAACGACTAACATGGCGAGGGCCATCAGCAGGAATGCAAGAGACAACGGACGAGTGAAAAAGACCGATGGATCCCCCCGCGAGAGCAGCATGGCTCGTCGCAAGTTCTCTTCCATCATTGGTCCCAAAACGAAACCCAGTATCAGCGGTGCCGGCTCGCATTCAAGTTTTGCGAAGAGGTAACCCAGAAACCCGAGAAGCGCAGTTAACCCGATGTCAAAAGTATTGTTGTTGACGCTGTATAGACCGATACAGCAAAACAGCAGGATGGCAGGGTAGAGGACACGGTAGGGGACCGAAAGGAGTCTCACCCATATTCCGATCAGCGGCAAGTTCAGGATGACCAGCATCAGATTGCCCAACCACATGGATACAATGAGACCCCAGAAGAGCGTGGGATTGCTGCTGATAACCCTGGGCCCCGGTTGAATGCCGTGAATCATCATGGCGCCCGCCATCATCGCTAACACGACATTGGGCGGTATGCCGAGTGTGAGTAGAGGCACGAAGGCGGTTTGCGCAGCTGCATTGTTCGCCGACTCCGGGGATGCGACACCGCGGATGTTACCTTTGCCGAAGCTCTCAGGATTACGGGAGATCTTCTTTTCCAGCATGTAGGAGATAAACGATGCAAGTATGGCACCCCCGCCTGGCATAATCCCCAGCAGGGACCCGGTAAGTGTACCACGAACTACGGCCGGCGCAGCCGCCTTGATCTCCTTTTTTGTCATCCAGAATCCTGAGATTTTACTTTTAAGAATGTCGCGTTTTTCTCTCTGTTCAAGGCTCTTGATGATCTCGGCTATACCGAAGAGGCCCATGGCCAGAGAGACGAAACCAATGCCGTCTGCCAGCTCGGGAATCCCGAAACAGAAGCGCTGTGTGCCGCTTGTAATATCCGTCCCCACCACCCCAAGGAGCAGGCCAAGCACAATCATCCCTACTGCTTTGATCACCGACCCCGAAGCAAATACAATGGAACCGATCAATCCAAAGACCATCAGGGAGAAGTACTCAGCCGGTCCAAACTTCAAAGCAATTTCCGACAAGGGGACAGCCAAGACGGCAAGAAGGAGTGTGGCGAATGAACCCGCGACAAATGAACCGAGAGCCGAGATCGTGAGAGCGGCCCCGGCTCGACCCTGAAGGGCCATCTGATAGCCATCAAGACAGGTCACCACCGAGGATGCCTCCCCCGGCACATTCACCAGGATAGATGTCGTAGACCCGCCATACTGGGCCCCGTAGTAAATACCGGCGAGCATGATCAAACCTGTAACAGGAGGCAAGGCGAAGGTTGCTGGGAGCAGGATGGCGATGGTCTGGACGGGCCCAATTCCTGGTAGAACGCCAATAAGCGTCCCTATCAACGTTCCGAGGAAGCAGTAAAGAAGATTCTGCGGAGAGATTGCCGTCTGAAAACCGAGGGCCAGATTGGAAAGTAGATCCATTTTTTCTCTCCCCGCCTGCGCTAAAGTCGGCCGGCTAAAAATGAGGGCCAGATAGGTATCTGGAATTTGAGGAAGTAGATGAAGATGATCAAGACGATGGCGAGCAACACGAAGGCATTCAGGATGGCCTCCTTCTTCTTAAACTCGTAGCTCGCCATGCTTGAAACGAAGACAAGAATGAATGTGGAAAGTAAAAGACCCAGCGGCCGAAGGAGCAATCCAAAGAGAATAACGGAGGAGAGCACGAGGATGACCGGCTTGACCCGATAGGAAAGTGCCTTTCTCAACCCTTCTCCCCGGGAAAGGCTTCTCAGGGAAATCACGAGGCCTATCACCGTTAGCACGCTTCCAAGGGTGAAGGAAAAGTATCCGGGCCCCATCTTTGCGGCTGTGCCGATCTGGTAACTTGCAGCGAGAACCATTGCCGCTATGCCAAAGAACAAGAATACCAGACCGGCATAGAAATCTTTGGTATTTCTAATGTACATCACAGACCTCATGCATCGTGCTGGGGGATCAATCGACCTTGAACCCTGAGGCCTTGATGATGGGTCCCCATTTCTCCCGATCCTGTTTGATAATCCTTGCGAATTCTTCTGCTATGGTGCCGGTCGCGTCAGACCCAATCTGCTGGAGCTTCTGTGTCACATCAGGCATTTTGATGGCTTTGACGATCGCCTGGCTCAGCTTGTCTATGACGGCCTGGGGTGTCTTAGATGGGACGACAATCCCATTCCAACCCACACCCTCAATGTCCTTGTATCCCAACTCCTTAAAGGTTGGGATGTCAGGGTGTTTACGGGAAGTCCCTGCAGTAGCCAGGATACGGATTTTATCTGGATGATACTGGGACTGGGCATCATAGGTATCTACTCCCATCGGAATCTGCCCACCGATCAATGCGGTGATGAGGGGACCTGAGCCATTGTAAGACACATGAACCATCTCCACCCCTGCATATTTGCCGACCATCAAACCAAAAAAGTGCGGAAGACTACCCGCAGCAGGGGAACCATAGTTGGCCTGCTGCGGATTTTTCTTTATCCACTCCATCAAACTTTTTACATCCTTAATAGGAGAACTCGCCGGAACAGAGAGGACGAACTGATAGACTTGGACTTGGGATACGGGTTTGAAATCGTTGTCAGGGTCGTAGGGCAGCTTCGGGTAGACGAGAGGGCTTACGACGAAAAGTGCAGGGTTCATGACCAGCATCGAACTTCCGTCCGCTGGCTGACCCTTGGCATATTCAGTGCCGATTCGGCCGCCAGCGCCTGGTTTGTTCTCCACAATGACCGTTTGGCCCAAAATATCCTTCAACTTGTCCGCGATTAGACGGCCCACGATATCCGAGGCACCACCGGGCGTATAGGGAACGATAATCTTGATGGGTCCCTTGATCTCTTGGGCTGTTCCCAGGCAAATTCCGAAAACAGTGATGGCAACTATGATACCAACCATCACAACCAACTTTGTAAAATAAGACCACATAATTGCACCTCCTTTTGGATTTACAAAAATAATTTCTTTCGTAGGACTATTGTCATCCTGGTTTCTATGTTTCTACAGTTATACATAGAAATAAATAAATGTCAAGCTAAATTTTTTCTTGACAAAGGGGGGAAGGGAAGTTATGATGTATTGCATACCATAGGGGGGTATGGTATGGCACGAGAAAAGAAGGATGTCTTGCTGAGATTGAGAAGGATTGAGGGGCAACTCCGGGGGCTCCAAAGGATGGTGCAGGAGGGGGTCCCCTGTGCGGATATTCTGACCCAGGTGGCTGCCGTGACCGCTGCCATCAAAAAAGTGGGCATGGTCGTTGTGAAGACCTATATGGAGGAATGTCTGGATAAGACTCAGGAACAGCCCGGTGGCAAACGAGAGGAGACCTTAAAAGATTTTCAAAAGGCGATCTCGAGATATATCGATTGGGCCTAACCTCAATGGGGAATGTGGAATGCGGATTGTGGAATAAATGCTCCGAACCCAAGTGAATCATCACTTCCAAAGGAAAGTTTGTTTCAGGTTGACCCCGTTGAGGAGTCTCAAAGCAAGGAGGAGAATAAGATGGTATCCATTTTGAAAGTGAAAGGGATGAGTTGTCAGCATTGTGTGATGTCGGTCACGAAGGCGCTGGGTCAACTGGAAGGAATTAAGAATGTTCAGGTGGACCTTACGAAAGGGGAGGTTCGATTTGATAATACGAAAGAGGTAGCGCCCAATCGAATCGAGAAGGCCATTACAGAAGCCGGATATGAAGTGGTCTCAAACTAAACAGAGGTTAAGGCTAAGGTTAAGGTTGAGGATTTTTATTTAGGAGTTCAATAGACGGTTCACGAATCACGGACACGGAACACGTTACTTTTACTTATATAAATAAGGAGGAAACAATGCCCATTTATGAATATCGATGCCGGAAGTGCGGGGAAGTTTTTGAGAGGTTTATGAAGGTCAATGAGAAGGGAGACTCTTTGACATGCCCCTATTGTGGAGGGCGAAAAGCTGAGAAAGTTCTTTCCAGCTTCTCCTCTTCGAAGGGATCGGAATCAGCATCCTCTTGTGGTTCTACGGGTGGTGGGACAAGATTCACTTGAGGCTAATTCCTACCGGTAGTTCGCCGGTATTAAGACTGTAACTTGTTTCCTTGATTATTTATTTTATATTTGGCAGATTAGGTCATCCTCAGTAACTTTTACCATCCTTCTCCTCATGCGCCTTCCTGCGGTAAGCAGGGGAGAGGGTAAGCCTGCCTGCCCTGTACCATGTTAGGTTCAGGGCCTGCCGGTAGGCAGGGGTGATGGGGGTAATTTTAATACTCCCTAACCTTCTGCATAAAACAAGGCCTATTCTCAAAAAGAATGGGCTTTTTTGTTTTTCACCTGACACCTTGCTTGCCTGCACGAAGCCTTGGCGTAGGCGGGCCTCCTTCAAAAATTGCTATAAAATTAAATTTTTTGTATAAATAATTAACTTCCAGGGGCACTTTGCCGTATGTCGATAGGACAGCGGTTTCTACCTGGCTGAGTTGCATGGTTTCTTTTCTTTATGTAGTATTAGATTGGAGTGGGTCTTGAAAAGGGTAAATCAAGGTGGAAACACAATGAGAGAAAAAAATCAGATTGAGATTTCTAAAGAAAAAATCGAAGCTTTTTGCAGAAAACATCATATCCGGAAACTTTCTCTATTCGGCTCTGTCCTCCGGGAAGATTTTGACCCTGAGAGCGATGTAGATGTCCTTGTTGAATTCGAACGGGGGCAGATTGTAGGCCTGTTGCGTTTGGCAGGGATGGAGATCGAGCTCTCGGGGATTCTTAAGAGGAAGGTTGATTTGAGGACGCCAGCAGAATTGAGTCGGTATTTCAGGCAGGAGGTGCTCGATTCTGCAGAGGTTCAATATGCGCAGGGATGATCTGATTCGGATACGGCACATGCTCGATGCTGGAAAGGAAGCTCTGACCTTTGCCCAAAATAGAAGTCGGCTGATCTTGATTCAAATCGAATGCTTGTTCTCTCAATAGTGAAATCCATCGAAATCATTGGAGAGGCGGCGTCAAAAGTTACCCAGGAAACGAGAGAAAGGTATACGGAGCTGCCATGGGCGAATATCATTGCGATGCGAAACCGCCTTATCCATGTCTATTTTGATATCGATCTTGACAGGGTCTGGGATACGGTTACGGATGACCTTCCTCCTCTGGTTGCTTCTCTGGAAAAGGTGATTATTCAAGACGATAAAGGTCCTTGATGTAGGGGGGCTCTATGCGCTTTGCGATTTTTTGAGGTAAACCATGCCAGCGATCGCATCTCTTGAAGACTTGAAGATAGCCCAAAGAGATTTTCGATCTATGGTTTTGGCAGTTTCACCTTACGACTTGCCTGCCTGCTCGAAGCCTTGGCGTAGGCAGGCGCTTTACGATCTACGGTAGTTAATTTACGCTATGCCCCATGCCCTTTGCACCATGCGAGTTTCTGTATGCCTTACGCTTTACGACTCACACCTTACGCTTCAGGGTTGAGGATTTACTCTATGCCCTATGCGCTATGCTCTATGCGTTGTGTTGGTATGTGTAACTTGAGGGTGGATGAGGTTTGTGAAAGGAAAAATAAGTGAAAGAATTGAACAACGTTGTGCTGTTTCCTCCAAAGTAAAGGGCTTTTGGATATAATTCATTCCCGTCTCCAGCACCCCATGATGGACAATAGCATTGTCTGTATATCCCGACATATAAAGTACCTTCATCTCAGGGCGAAGAGACTCCCTTTGTTTCACATTATCGGTAAAAACCTCCTAAACACTATTCTTATCATCGGCAAAATCAGGATAAAGTTTTTTCATACATTCAGGACAGATACCATGACTGAATTCTGCTTCGGAATGGTCTCGAATATAGGATTCGATCTGACCCCAATAACCTTTATCATCGCGTATCTTTTTACAGGATGCGCAGATAGGCAGAAGACCGCTCAACATTTTAACCTTTGACAAAGCCCCTTGAAGTTTACTAATCAATTTCTCCCGCTCTTCCTCCGCCCGTTTGCGCCCGGTGATGTCCCTGAAATAAGCAAGAGAAACAGTCTCACCGCGGTAACTTGTCTTGGTTGCAGAAACTTCGATATCAATAGTTGTTCCATCCTTTCGAATCCCCTTAAACTCATATCTATCCGGGACAGGTTCTCCTTTCTTCCTCCTCTCATCGAACTCCATTACCTTTCCCAGATCATCAGGGTGCACTGTGATAGAGTGTGGTTTTCCTATAATCTCTTCAGGTCGTTCATAGCCGAAGATTTGGACCAATTTTTTATTAACATAGAGGTGTTTGTCTCCTCGAACAAGAGCCACCCCATCGTTTGAATGTTCAATGGCAGTACGGTAACGCTCCTCTGATTCGATCATCTGCGCCTCGGTACGCTTGCGCTCGGTGATATCGTTCAAAAAATTCAAAGTGGCGGGCCTTCCTTCCCATGAGATGGGAACAGAATTTACTTCTGCCCACTTAATATTTCCGGCTTTATCAATAATTCTAAAAACATTGACTCCAGTAAGTTCCTCACCTCTGATCCTTTTCAGGTAACGCCCTAAGGCTACTTCTCGATCATCGGGATGCACAAAATTAATAAAAGGAGTGGAGGTTAGTTCTTCTTTTGGGTAACCAATAAGTTCTATGTTTTTGATATTAAAAAACCGAAGCATTCCGTCCTGAATCACAAAAATGGCCTCATTCGCATTTTCTACTAACAGACGATATTTTTCTTCTGATTCCCGCAGTGCCTCCTCAGCCTTCTTGCGTTCAGTGATGTCCCGGGCAGTTCCTTGAAAACCAATTACTTCATTCTCTCTAAAATAAGGGTTTGAGAGAACTTCGACGTAATGCATTTTCTCATCCTTTCCCCTCACCACATATTCTGCAGCTTCATTCGGAGCTTCTCCCCTTAGAATGTCCGCTAGTCTCTTTTTATGGAGATCCACGTATTTTTCTGGCACGATGTCCCAGATCTTCATAGAAAGAAATTCCTCTTCGCTGTATTTCAGTCTTTCACACATAGCTTTATTGACGTCTAAGAAAGTTCCCTGTAAGTCAACAATGAATATGCTATCTGGACTCTGAGTAACGAGGGTACGGTATTTCTTTTCACTCTCTGCCAAGGTTTTATGTGCCATTTCCAGATCAAGCATCTTCTTTTCGAGTTTCTGGATGAGGCGCTTGTTGTACTCGACCAAGTATAGTTCTTCATCTTTGATGAGGGATTCTTTCGCCGTCAGGGCCCCTTTTTCATATTCCTTAATAACCTCCCTGATGGTGGCCAGAAATATCTGGGGCTCGATAGGTTTTGCGATAAACCTGTCAGCTCCAAGGCTTAAGGCAAGTTCCTCGTCTTTCCGGTCGCTATAGGTGGCTGTGTAGAAAATGAAGGGAATATATTTCACGTGGGGATCGCCTTTACATTCTCTGCACAGCTGAAACCCATCCATGCGGGGCATAAGGATATCGGATATGATGAGGTTGAAGGAGCCTTTTTTTAGGTGCTCAAGGGCTTCTAAGCCATCTCTTGCACACACAACCTCATATTTCTCGCTGCTGAGCAAGGCCTCCAAGAGGTCCAAGTTCTGTTCATTATCATCCACTACCATAACCTTCATATAACCCTCACCTTCCTTTCACCCTTATCCGTTAGCCCTCTTCCATCGGGATTTCATAAGTATTTTTTTATCTCCCCTACAAAGGAATCAGGGTTGATCGGCTTCTCGATATATCCCGTGCAACCCGCATCTAATGCCTTTTCTCAATCACCTATCATCGCATACGACGTTACCGCAATAATCGGTATTTCTCTGAGTTCTTCAACCGTTCTTAATTTTCTGGCAACGGCATACCCATCCATATCTGGCAATTGAATATCCAGAAGTATGGCAAGATATTTTGCATAAAGTGCTTTTTCGATCCCTTCCATTGCACTCTGGGCTTCCACCACTCGGAATCCGTTTTTTTCAAGCAAAAATTTCATTAAATACCTATTCTGCTCACTGTCCTCGATAACGAGTAGTGGAGATGACCCGGTATTTTCCGATATTCTCTCCAAACCTTGACTCCACCAAGAGAATGGCCACGACGACTTCCTTCTCCACATGAAACTTTTTTCCATTTTCCTTAATCCCTGGAGATTCTGGCGAAGAAATTTCTTGGAAAGGAGGATCGATTCGGCACTCAAAAATTGTTGATACAATTCTGTGGTTTCCCTTGATTCCAAGGAAATGGTCATCAACCCAGGATTTAACTCCGCCCGAGAGTCCGTCAATAACTTAGACAGAAATTCAGAATCAAATCCATCCTGTAGGAGACGATTGATCAGAGGTTGGTAAAAGGAGGGAATCGCACTGGATTCATTGCCATGGGCTATGGAAGAGAAGATGATCGGGATGATCAGAATCAGGCAATACGTCCCAAGGGTGAGAGAGTTTTTATTCATAGCCTGAAGTCTATCAGGTCCTCCCCTATTTTTCAACCCATGAATCGAAATATGATGTATAATTTATCGGAAGAAAGGAAGTATTTGAAAACACTTTTGTCCAAAATAGAAGTTTCACCGCAGAGCCGCGGAGTGCCCAGAGGAATGATTCTTTTATTTGGCGGTGAGAGGCCGCCAAATAAAAAAGCCCTCTTTTATGTCAGAACAGGTATTACTCGCACCCCCATAGCCAGGATATGCAACTTTGAATCTATCCCCGGAGGGCGAGAGTGTATGATCCGATCGACGTCTCCCGATCGGATCATAAGAACATTCCCTCAGCGTTCTCTGCGTCTCGAACAAGTCATGCCTTGGTGTGACGAGTGGGCGGTGAACATCGTTTAGAATGTTAACTATTTAGTGCTCTTGGTAATAAGACCGAGGATAAAATGAAAACCTTATTGATCCCCGTCATGATGATCTTAATTGTTACTCAACTTCCTTTTGGGCCTTCGACACCGGAGAAACCAGAGGAGGAGAAATCACCGGTCAGGGGCTGGAAGTTGGTCTCCTATTTTGCCGTCCCTCCCACCCAATATTCGGAGGCGGGGAAAGGGATCATCAAGGCGGAGAGCCTGGGCAGCCGGTCCTCACTCTTTAAGGATGTCGATGAGAAGAAGAGAAATCTCCCCATCCTTTCCTGGAAGTGGAAGGTGTCGAATGTTGTCCATTCTGCGATTGAAACGAGAAAAGATCGATTTGATGCAGCGGCTCGGGTGATGGTCGTCTTCGGAAAAGAGAGAGGTTTTGGGATGTTTGGAGGCGGGGAGCCTCGGGGGTTAAAAATCGAATATATCTGGGCGAGTCATTTACCCAGAGGGCATATCTTTGACCATCCCGCGGAAAAATCCTGCAAGGTCTTTGTCCTTGAATCTGGAGAAGGGAAGGCCGGACAATGGGTCTACGAAAAAAGGGATGTTCTCAAAGATTTCAAGACTGTCTTTGGAACAGAACCCGAAGGAGTATTGGCCATCGGGGTTCAAACCGATACCGATCAGAGCAATGAGAGGGTCACCGCTTATTATTCTGAACCCACGCTGAAAAAGAAGTGAATTGAAGGTGCGTTTGAGGCACCGGTCTGAGTTTGGCCACGATGTTCATCGGTCGGTATTTTTTCAACAGTTAAGCAGGAGAACTGGATAGAGAAGAAAAAAGGGATTCCTTAGAAGAAGGTTTTATATCCAACGGTGATAAAGATCAGAACCAGGATGGAAAGGAGAACCAAGCGGAGGGATTTCACTTGGGTCCTTCGACTGACATAAGCACCGAGGAAGGCCCCAATCACTGAACCTGAAATAACGAGAAAGGTAATAAGTAGATTGACATGCCCAATTTTAAACTTCGCTCCAAGCGTCCCAAAGGATGAAATCAGAATGATCAGCAGAGACGTCCCGATCGTCACTCGAAGAGGAATCTTAAGAAAATAGGTCATGAGGGGAATAATAATGAACCCTCCTCCCACCCCTAAAAGGCCTGCTAAGACACCCACCCCTAAAAGGCCTGCTAAGACACCCACCCCAAAACCTATGGCAATCCCAAAGGCCTTATTGAAATTCCCCTTCCTGTAGTTTTTATCCTCGAGCTCCAGAGGAATGAAAAGTAGGATTATGGCCAACGCGACCACAAAAAGAAAGATGGATTCGAGGAAACGTATTGACAGTGGTACAGAAAGTAATGAACCTACAAACCCTCCCGCGATTCCTGCCATCCCCAGTATGAGGCCTGCCTTTAAATCTACCATTCCTCCCTGGTAGTGAGAAAGCATGCCAATTGCGGCAGCAATGGTTACCTGTACCAACGTTGTTCCTGTAGCGAGCTTCAAAGGAACCCTCCCGACGACTGACAGGAGGGGTAACATGATCACTCCCCCTCCCAATCCCAAAAGTCCAGAAAAGAAGCCACCCATTAGTCCAATGAAAGGTAAGACTGTCAATATTGTATTTTCCATCAGTGTTCTGCAGTTCTGTTATATCTTTCCTTCTGCATATTTATGCATTTTGACGGCGGCCTTTTCCTCAAGGTGCCGGTAATAATCTATCAGGATGTCAAGCACTTCTGGCCGGCTAAATTCTGCCGGAGGCTTCTCCCCTTCAGAAAGCATTTTACGGAGTTTTGTGCCACTCAGAATCAGATGGTCTTCCTTACTATGGGGACAGGTCTTTGGAGAGGCCATCGCCTTGCATTTGTAACAATAGAAAGTCCAGTCAATTTTCAGGGGTTTGATCAGGAGGGCATCCGGTGGAATACAGTCAAAAATTTCTTGGGCTTCAAAGGGACCATAATAATTTCCGACTCCGGCATGATCCCGTCCGACGATCAGATGCGTGGCCCCATAATTCTGTCTGAAGATGGCATGAAGGAGTGCCTCCCTTGGACCAGCATAACGCATCTCTAGTGGACATCCATTCTGTATGACCCGCTCTTTCGGGAAGTAGTGTTCAACTAAAGCATCAACACATTTGACCCGTACCTCGGCTGGAATATCTCCTTCCTTCAGCTTTCCAATAAGTTGGTGGATAAAAAGCCCATCAGAGATTTCCAGGGCTATCTTGGCAATATACTCATGGGAACGGTGCATGGGATTTCTGAGCTGTAATGCTGCGATGGTCTTCCAACCTTTTTCTTTAAAGAGTTTTCGTGTTTCCTCCGGAGTTGCATAGAGACCTTTGAATTTTTTTGGATAGTCACCTTCACTGAATACCTTCACTGGTCCTCCCAAGTTGATCTCTCCTTGGGCCATGACTTTGGCTACACCAGGATGCTTGATGTCATCGGTCTTGAAGACCTGCCTGCACTCATAGACCTTGTCAATGGTGTATTTTTCCTGAACCACCATGCTTCCCATCATCCTCTTATTTTCTTCATCGATGAGAGCCACTTCCTGACCTTCCCTTATTCGGGAGCCCTCTTCCTTTGTTATGGAAAGCGTAATGGGAATGGGCCAGAAGGTTCCGTTCGCCATCTTCATCTCATCGCAAACACCTCTCCAGTCAGCCTTTCCCATAAACCCTTCCAGAGGACTGAAGGCTCCGATCCCCGTCATGATCAGGTCATCCCTCTCCCGGGTTGTCATCTGAATCTCAGGAAGAGATCTGGTCTTCTCAACGGCTTCCACCAACTCCTTCCCCCTAAGCAGTAATGGTTTGAGTTTTCCGCCATGTGGCGGAATCAAGTTAGACATCTGTTTTAAATCCTTATTTATAATCACATATATCCCAACTTCCTCATCCGCTCCATGGCCTTTTCTTTGTCCTGCCGCCTCCCAGCTCGCTCTTCAGTATTTTCTAAATCCTGTTCCCAGGCTGGGACACCTTCAACAGATATTAAGCTGGTCGTCTTGGCTCCCAAGGACCGATAACCACGCTCATAAAGCACGCAATAGGGAATCTTAAAGGCCGCATAGGCATTCCATAGGTCTTTTTCAGTGAAATGCAGAATCGGACGAATCCGGGTATGTTCAGGCACCCAATCACCTCCCTCCTTATTTTCAAAATATTCGTCATTGAACCGGGCCGGATGTTCATCCCAACGAAGGCCTTGGAAGATACCCTTAATGCCATTTCGTTCTAAAAACTGGTTAAATACAACCGTTTTCATCAAATGATTGCCCGCATAAGATTCTGCCTCAAATGGAAATTCCTCCTCATCAAACCCAATGCGCTTGAGCTCCGCTCGGTTTCGCTCATTTAATTTCTCCACCTTGACAAAGGCATTCAAGGTATAATTGGCTGCCTTCAGAACATCCTCATTTCGACAAAACTCAAGGGGAACGTTCCATTCCATTTTTATCCTCTCCACGAACTGCTCGATCTCCTCAAACTCATCTCCCTCACCGATGATCATGGTCTTAGGAAGGGGAACTCCTTTTTCCAGACAGACCTGTCGTATGATCCAGAGGGTTAAACCACTGTCCTTTCCACCCGTCCAGGTGATACCGAGATCCTCCGGTTTAAACCGATCAAAAGCCTGCCTGACGATATCTTTGGAGATCTCGATGAGTTTCGCACATTGTCTTTCTCTCTTCTCACTGATTTTTCTATTTAATACCATTCTTTTCTCCCCATTCGTCATCAAGGTTTACAGCTATTGAGATGGAATGCTTCTAAATTTTGTTCAACATCACATTTTTAATGAATACCCTACCTTTGTTGTGGAGAAATAATCTCAGCTCTCCATAGGTAGCATGCCGGGGAACCCTGATTTCAAAAGAATCTGCTGTCCAATCACTGAATCCTGTAAGGATTTCTCCCATAGGCGTTTTCGTAATATCCTGAAACATGGAGCCTCCATAAGCATCAAAGAAATCCATCTGCAGACAAGCAGTTCCTTCAACACCCTCTGTTTTGATTTCTGCTCCTACCCGATAGAGTGCTCCAGGCTCCATAGCGATGGCCTGTTGTAAAAATAAAGCCCCTTCTCTCTCAAGTTCAATCCCGGGACAGGGTCTCGGTTTGTTCTGTTCGTCCCAAAGGAGTTTCCCTCCACCCTCGGAGAGTCGCGTCGCAAAAGTCCAGTGCTCTGGTTGACCATTTTCTGCTCTGTTCTTAAAAAATCCATTGGTCAAACCAGCATAGAGCGGAAAGGGCCTTCGATAATTTCTGAAGGTCCAAACATAATTGCAGGCACGGTCAATCTCAATGACTTGGTGGTGTCCATCAACAGAGGAGGTGAGGAATGTCCCCTGAGGGGTGGCATAGGTAACATAAAACGTATCGACATACTCTGTTTGAAATTTCCAGACTATATTTCCTTCTCCCGTTACTTCTAAAAGCCTGTGATTTTTTGTATCAGTAATGAGGATATTTCCATTCAGAAGACGGATGGCGCTTCGGGGCCACCAGAGCATTTCGATCGAGCCATCCCCATAGGACCAGACAATTTCTTTGTTCCGATTAACTTCAATGATCCTGTTCCCATCTGAATCTGAAACCAGGATATTTCCATTGGAGAGCGGATTCGCATTATGAGGAT
>Ga0315274_10001812_pt1 | contig 32679 bp, 18 predicted proteins | sample YL17G02_20_MG_FD_203700 | JGI IMG/M metagenome (GOLD analysis project Ga0315274, IMG submission 203700) | Sediment microbial communities from Yellowstone Lake, YNP, Wyoming, USA - YL17G02_20 | ecosystem: Environmental > Aquatic > Freshwater > Lake > Sediment | place: USA: Wyoming | collected...
AAACGACCCAGGTCATCCTCAACAACGTCGGCGATGGAATCCTGCGTTGGCAGGCAACCTTCGTGCCCCAGGCCAAACTCGCCGGCCTGCCGCACTCGGCGGTCGTGCTGGCCCCGGAGAACGGGGAGACCTTGACCGACACGGACACGATCACGCTCACGGTGGACCGGACCGGGTTGCTCCCTGGCGTTTACCGGGGGGAGCTGACCGTCGAGTCCAACGGTGGCAGGCGGGTCTTCGACATTTTCCTCGAGGTGCCGGAGTTGGTCGGTGACTTTCGGGGCGTGGCGACGATCGACACCGTGGATGGGAAAGAGATCCGTCTGCCGGCGATCGATCTCGGTTTGAGTCTGTTTCGTTCGCCCGATGGAACCCTTCGCGGACAGATCCGGAGTGATGCTTCAGCGCATTTCCCCTTGCCGATCTCCGTGCAGGGCGAACTGGTTTCAGCGCAGAGCAGTGCCTTCGTCATGGTGGCCAGTTATGATCTGCCTAAGAACGCGATCTTGGTGCGTACGCCGGGGAGTTTGAGCTTCTCGATCGCTGAGGGGCCGGAGAGCGACACGCTCTCGGACGTGAGAACCATCAATCCGTTTCCCCGGCCGGTCTTCCGTGAACTGGTTTTGATGGGAGAACGGAGTCGTGATGACATCGCGCTGACCGGTACGTTCCACGACACCTTGCTGGGGATTACCGCAGACCCGATTCTGGTCGAAGGCACCTTCGAACTGGTCCGCGAGGCCTTGGAACCAGCGGTTCAGCCCACCGCCGGAGCCGGCGCACCGTGCACGATCATTCTGGGCTCTGATCAGTCGATCCCTGACGCGGCGGGTACCGAGAAACTCTTTCGGTTGAATGGGACCCTGGGGTGCAGTTCGATTGTTGATCCCGTCCTCATCGACGTGGTGCGGGTGTACGTGCACCTTGAGCATCCTAACAAAACCCAGCTCCGCATCCGCCTGCTCAGCCCCACGGAGGATCCCTCCGACCCGAGTGCGGGCGTCCTTCTTTACAACGGGCAGCAGGCCGGTGCTCCTCTCTTGCTATTTGCCGACGTGTCGTGGCCGGTTCAGTTCTCCGAGGCAAGCCAGGGGCTCTTTCCGCAAGAAGGACCGACCGCGCTGACCGACGCCTACGCAGGTCAGCGTGCTGACCAGGAAAACGGGGAGTGGCGCCTGGGGATCACGGATCAGGTCGCGGACAATTCGGGAGGACGCCTCACGAAATGGCTCATCTCGTTCGTGGGGCCGATGGTCCATCGCCTGAGCGGCCGGGTGGTTGACTCCGGATCCAGCCCGTTGGCCGGCGTCGTGGTAACGGTGACGGGGGCGGAGGTGCTCCATTCGGCGGTGAGCGGGCCCGATGGTCGATTCGCCTTCGAGAACCTGCCCCCTCATCGTTATCGCGTTTCCGCCCACAAGCCAGGTTACCGCTTCGTCGGCTCGGACAGCCTGAGGGTGGATTTGGCCAGCGATGTGGATTTGGCCGATATCACGCTCGAGCTGATCCCGGCAGCCGAGTCCGACCTGATGATCGTTCCGCCTTGGGGTCGTATCGCGCAGGGGTCCGGTGGCCTCGAGCCGTTTGTCGGCACGTTACGGTACGTGGCGCCTGCCCTTGTCCCTGGGGATACCTATCAATATGTACTGCAGCGCTACGCTAAGGATCCGGCGGAACCGAACCCTGGCGAGGGAGGCTTTGAGGGCGGCCTTCGTCCACCGGTGCCGGTCGGGAATCCAATCTTGATCCCCGCCACTCCGGCCGGGGATCCGTTGGTCACATTCGAATTGACCAACGCAGGAGTGTATAGCGCTGCGGCCGTCGTCTACCGCGGGGGTTTGGAGGTTGATCGAGTCGAGGAGGCATCTCCGAGAAGCCTCCAGCGTTACGTGCTCCAAGTGGAGAGCCAGGCACCCGGAGGTCTGACCGGCGGCCGGGGCTTCGTGCTGGCTGGCGGCCGTTTCTCATCGGGCGGTGTAGTGCCGTTTGACTTCTATCCGCCCACTCCGACGCCCGGCAGCAACCTCGACCAACCCCCGGCTGCGTTTGTACCCGTGGGGGTGGGCAACTTAGCCACTCGGGATTTTGCATACCGCATCGACCCGGCCGGCGCTGCCCAATACCTCGTCCGGCTGGGCGAGGACATGGTTCGGAGCGTGTCGGTGGACTGGAACCGCCCGGAGGCCCGGCCGGCCTGGGATGGACCGCCCTGGGATCCGGCGACCGATCCCTGGCGCGTGAACAATCCCGATCGCAGCGGGACGGATCTCAACGTCGCCGAGCCCCTGGTTTCGAACCCCACGCGCGATTTCGGTCGTGGCCCCGTTCGCAATATCGGATGGGTGACCTACGATCTACTCCCCGGGGACGGCGCCCCGGACCCGATCACGTGTCCGGAGCCGATTCCGGACACGCCGCAGCGGTGTTACGTCCTGACATGCAGTCTCGGAAGCGCGATCTCAGGCAGGAGTACCGGCCCGGGACTGGTGCTTGAGGGAGGAACCCGTCTGACCTGGCCGCGAGCGACCCAGCCTTAAAGGAGAAGGAACCATGAACACACCTCGAATCAGATTCTTTGGCTTGGCTCTTGGGTGCTTGCTTTCCTCTGGAGCCGCGGCGGCTGACCTGCAATCCGCGAAGGAAGATCTCTGGGAGGCCCGCTGGAAGTACCGCTATCCGTTCGTGGAACAGAACGGCCCTTACCGCGGCGACTATGACGCCCTCCGCGACAATTGGACGGCGGCGGGATATGACGTGCGAAACACGCTGTTGCGCGCGCGAGACGGCTTTGCCGAGATCGCGGATCAGACCGGTCTGCAGGAAGCCCGAGCATACCTGGCGGAGACGATCAATGAGTTGCTCTGCGGGCACCTGAGCCACGGCAACTATCTCCTCATCGAAGCCCTCAAGGCCCGGTATCCATTCATGGACGGCACCACGGGCACCGAGCCGGGTCGCCCGGCCACCGACGCGTGGGCGCTGGAGGCCAATGGGAGCGTCGATGATGAGGTCCAGGAAATCGATAAGGCGCTGATTCAGTTTGGCATTGGCATCAAGTCAACGACCCGCCTGCTCGACCGCGAAGACGTCGTTCGCGACCGTTACTCCGGCATGGGCATTCTGCGGGCCGCGTATTCGAATCCCACGGACGGCTACGCCGGGTATCCTTCTTTTGCGCCGTTGCGCGACGGTTTTCGCGATCCGCTGAATGACTTCACGGCGAGACCGCCGGAAACGACTCCGGTCCAGGTCGAACTGCAGCAGTTGACCGCCATCACCGAGCGTCGCGCCCAGACGCTCTTCGAGAAAGGGAACAAGTATTTCCAGGTCTCGGGCCAGAAGACGGGTGAGGACCGTGCCGAACAACGGCGGAAGGCGAAAGAGACCCTCAAGGTGGGGCATCACAGTTCGTATCTGCTCGCTGCCGCCCTCGGCGCCTTGCAGTCGGAGGAGGAGTACGAGGCTAACGACGGCGGTCGCATTGGGGTGTTTGCCGATCAGATGCGCCAGTTCTATCGGAACCTCGAGGACCCCAACTTCCAGCCGTTCGGCAATACGGATCAGTTCATCCCTCCGACCGACAAGCCGGTTTCCCAGTACATCGCGGACGCCCGGGATGCGACCTTGGCTGCCATTGCCAGCGAACAGGACTACCGTTCCCAACTGCGCGAGAACAATCAACGCCAGGTCGAACTCGAGGAGTTCTACGTGCGCGAGGACGAGTTTCTCGATCAACTAAAACGCCTCACCGGTTTCACCGAGACGGAGATCACGGATACCTACGGCCGGCTCCGCACGATCGACGAGCAGCGCGCCTATCGCAAAGAACTGGAATGACGCGTGGGGCAACTGCTCTCGCGCCCGTACGAACCGGGGTTCATCCCGTCGGTCAACCTGGGCGACTTCGGCGTGCAGATCCTGAACGTCCTGGATGCCCAATACCGGATTCAACAGGCTTACAACACGCTGAAACACATCCCGGCTCGCATTCAGATTGAACAGGATCGTTCCGCTGCCGTGATTCGAATCGTCTACGATGCCACCCGCAAGATCAACGCCACCGAGCTCGCCCTGGCCTATACCAGCTCGTTCAACGTGTCGGCGTCGGTCAGCACCGGGCCCATGCCCAGCTTCACCGCGAGCGTAGGTTATAACCCGCTCGCCTGTGTGGTCGGCATCCTCCAAATCATCCGCAACAATATCCAGGCCAATCAACAGGCCGGGATCGAAGGCGCCAACAGCGTGGCCACGGTGCGCAATATCCTCCTCGACATGGACAACGCCGTCATCGAGCTGGATCGCGCCAAGGTCCTCTTCGACCAGGAAAACACAAAACTCAAGCTGCTGTTTGCCGACGTTAACAAGATGACCGAAGACTATTCCGAATGCGTGGCGTTGCGGGAGAACAACGCCCAACTCCATTTCGCCAACCCTGAATACCGCCGCTGGTTGAACGAGTCGTTCAAGCGGGCCGACGCGCGCCGCCAGGAGGCTGCGATCAAGCTCTATGAACTGGGCCGCGCCCTCGAGTTCTGGTGGACGGAAGGGTACGTGAATCCGATCTTTGCCGGGCCCGGTCAGCCGGGTGTCGCGCTGAATCGGTTCAACAGCGCGAACTTTCCCGAACTGGGCAGCGTGTTTTCGATCAGCGTGGCCAACCAGTTGGGCGATTTCTACCTCCTCCTCAAGGAGTGGGATAACCAGTTGCGCCTGATCCGCGGCCCGACGCACCAGTTGACCCAGACCCGCTATTATTCCCTGCGCGATGATATCCTCTTCAAGGACCTGGCCCAGGCCGGCGTCAGTCTGAACCGGCGTATCCGCGACTTCCGGGACTACCTGGCTGCCAGTGCCTACCTCGCTCCCGGCTCAACCCCCGACACCCGTCCCGGGTTCCGCATCGATTTCCCGATCTCGCTCGAAAGCCTGGACGCGCGTCAGGATTGGAACCTGCGCGTCGGCTACCTGAATCAATACCCCGACGGGGTGCAGGCAGGCGTGCGGGTGATGTTCGAGAGCGACGCCGGATTCAACGGCAGCGAACCGGATGCGGTCGTCGATCTGACTTTCTTCGGGGTGATCTCCACCACGACCTACTTCGACGATCCGGAACTGGCCAAGCGCTCGATCATCAAGTGGGAGATTCCCGCGCCCGATTCCCCGTTTGCCGAGAACCGAGATGAGTTGGCCACCACCGTCCCGGCCAGCATTAACGGACGGCTCCGGCCCAACACCAGTTATCTGGCCGTGTCGTTCCGCGGCAAACCGATCGCTGCCACCAACTGGCGGCTCACCGTCGACAGCACGCGCGCCGTCAATCGCCAGGTTGACATCTCCAAAGTCCGAGACATCAAACTGATCATCACCGAGACCCGGGGACGCCCCGTGGACCCCGCGACCGGCAACGCCTACGAGTTCACCGGACTCTGAAAGCACCTGCATGCTCCACGCGCGCAATACGGTACCAGCCAGTCCTCAGGAGAACCCTGAGGATGCAGGTCTGTCGCGCGCCCAACGCCGGGAAACGGCGTCTTCGCCTCGCCGGCGGTGCCTGTTCCGGCTCAGCATCGCTCTGGTCGGGATCGGCAGCCTGCTGAACCTTGCCGCCCAGGCGCCAGGTAAATCGGGAGTCTCACCCTCGGTGATCTCTCTGCCTGGTGGTCCCGGGGCGATCGAAGGACTGGGTCCATCGTTCGAGCCTCATCTGAATACCGGCACCGCCACCTACGGAGTCCCGATCGCCGTGCCACCCGGTGTTGCCGGGCATCAGCCGGAGCTGGCCCTGTCCTACAACAGCGGCAGCGGGAACGGATTTCTCGGCATCGGCTGGAGCCTGGACCTGCCACAGATTCAACGTCAGGTGGACAAAGGGCTGCCTCGTTACACCGGTGCCGGCGAGCCTGCGGCCACCGAGGACGCCTTCCTCTTCGGCGGAGAAGAACTCGTGCCCCTCAGCGATGGCACCTACCGCTGCGAGAACGAAACGGAATTCACTCGCTTCCGCAAGGTCGCCTCCCAGCCGGGCGGACCCGTGGATGCCTGGGAGGCGTCGCTGCCTGGTGGCGGCGTGATGATCTTCGGAGCCGGCCCCGGCGAACGCGTCACTCGACCCGGCGGCGATCCAGCCTCGTTCGCCGACACATACTGTTGGGCCATCAGCACCCATTCCGATACGAGCGGCAATGAAATCCGTTACGAGTATCAGACCTTCACTCCGGATTCGGCCGGCTTGCTCTACCCGCGGCGCATCGAATACGCCCGATTCGGCCCGAGCATCCATCACCGCCTCGAATTCGCTTACTCCGGATCGGAACGCTTCCCCGAGCAACGCACCGACGTGTTCAGCGATTTCCGCTCCGGGTTCGAAATCCGGACCTCGAGACTGCTGCGTGAGATCGCGGTTTACACCGACGGCCAACTCGTGCGCCGGTATGTTCTGGGGTACACCCCGGATCCGACACTCCGGCCCCCGAGCGAGGGCGTGGATCTGGGGTTCAGCCAGGTCCAAAGTGTCACTCAGTTCGATCGAACGGGCGGTGACGCCAATTACCTTCCCCCTCTGCGTTTCGCCTACACCCGATTCAACACCGTCTCCGGCGGGACCACATCCGGTCTGCCCGAAATCAAACCGGTCACCGGCGGTGTGAATTTCCTCCGTTTTGGGCCAACCTGGACCGAGGCCACGGACATCAATTCGGACGGCTTGCCGGACTTCGTCAGTTCGGCGCTCGGAAGCTGGTATGCCTATCTGAACCGGGGACAGGGCCAGTTCAGCGACGAGGTCCCGTTCACTGCGAACAGCGCCGACGGCACCGACCAAGCCAATGGCAAACGGTTGGATGAGGCCGCCATCACCCTTGCCGACCTCGACGGCGACGGCATCACCGATCTGTTCCAGAAAGCCGCCTCGAGCGAACGCATGCTGATGCATCGCAACCTGAACGATTTCCGCGCCCCGTCCACGCTCGATGCCACCGAAGTCGTCCGCTGGGGACCGGAAATCGAGTTCAGCGCCGAACTCGAAACCGTCCAGTTCGGCACCCTTGACATCAGCGCGCCGTCCATCCGGATGCTCGACCTCAACTTCGACAAGCGCACCGACGTGATGCGGCCGTTCGATTTCGGCGACGGCACCGGCGGCATCGAATACATCGTCAACTTGCCGGACGGCTGGCAGAGCGATCTGGCCCTGCCCACCGACCCCCGAATACCCGCCGATTGGTCGCCCGACGAAGCGCGGTTCGATGGTCAGAACCCGGCCTGGCGGGTGACCGGCCTGGCGGACCTGAACGGCGATCGCCTCGAGGACTGGTACACCCTCGCGATCGTGGGCGATCAAGTCTGGCTCGATTACTGGCCCAACGCCAACGGCGGCTACTGGGCCCCACGCCACGCCACGGAACGCCTGACCGAACCCGGAGCCCGCGCCGATGAGTTCCGCCTCATGGACATCAATGCCGACGGTTTGAACGACCTCGTGCTGGTGCGGCACCTGATCCTGAAGTTCTGGGTCAACACCGGGAGCGACCAATGGAGCGACGCCATTGTCCGCACCGACGCGCCGGTTTACATGCAAGGATTCACGGTCCTGCGGATGCTGGATGTCAACGGGAACGGCACCCCTGATTTGTTCTGGGATAACTCGCTCCTGGATCCCACCAGCCTGCCTGCCGGCGCGCCGGTCTATGCGTATCTGGACTTCGTGGGCGACCTCAAGCCGAACCTGCTGACCGTCATCGACAATGGGATCGGGCTGCAGACCCATATTTCCTACCGATCCAGCTCGCAAGATTACCTCCAGGCGCTGGCCGAAGGGCATCCCTGGACCACGAAACTCCCGTTTCCCGTCACCGTGGTTGGCCGGATGGTGGAGAATGTCGGGCTGGACCTCAATGCCGACGGCCGGGTCGATGAATACATCACCGACATCACCTACCGCGACGGGTACTACGATTCCTTTGAGAAGGAATTCCGCGGGTTCGCTTTCGTGCAGGAAATCGAGCGCGGCGATGATTACAACCCGACTACGGGCGCCACCGGTCTGGGCACTGGAACCGTGAGCGGACCGACCCTGGTGAGCCGACATCGCTACCTTACGGGCACGCCCGACGGTGTGGACAACGACGACTATGTGGACGGCTACGTCGGTCCTGTCGCCACCGACGAAGGCACTGGTACCGGCGGATCAGTTGTCTCGTTCACCGACGATCGCGGCGGTCGCGAGGAAGAAGCCCTTAAAGGCTTCACCGTCGTCCAGGAAACGATCGACGGCGCGATCTTGAACGCACCCCCCGACGAAGCGGCGGGGTTCCACGCCTGCGCCCGCGCCGCCGCCCTGGCCGCCTTGGCCGATCCGCTCGATCCGGATGCCTTCCGGTGCGCGCCCGAGAAATACGTTTACACCCGTTCCCGCACCGACTGGAAAGTCCGCCGGCTCTACCGGCCCCAGAATGTCAGCAATCCTCCCGGCCGCTTCGCCGACGGCGACGACCCACAACCCTGCTACTCCCTGGTCGAGAAATCCGTTTCTTTCGCTTACGCCACGGCAACCGAAACGGAGGTCATCGAGGCCAACGGGTTGCTGCGTCAACGGCTGGATGGCAATCCGGTAGGCTACCCGGAGCGTTCACCCAAGACCACCCGGTCCGAAAGCCGCTACGATGACTATGGCAACTCGGTCTTTGCGGCGGAATGCGGAATCGTCGAGCCGGGTGACGTTTCCGCTTACGACGACGAGCGGATCACACGAACGACTTACGCGCTGGATGGCTCGGCGCTGAGTCGCTGGCTCATCCGGTTCCCGACCAAGGCCCGGATCGAAGACGAAAACGGCATCTTCGTCTCCGAGACCCGGTACTTCTATGACGGCCAGGAACTCGTCGGGCTCCCGCTCGGAGAGCTCGGTACTCGCGGCCTCCTCAAACGCACCGAGAGTGTCGTGACGGACGATCCCGGCGACCTGGTCCCTCTCGAGGATTACGCTCGTGGCGGCATTGACCGGCCGGGCGACCCGCGCCTGACAGCCGGCTCGTTCATCGTGGCCTCGCGAACCGCGCACGACGTTTACGGCAACCCGATCGTTCTCATGGGTCCTTTGGGTGACCCGTCGGGGCTTCAACTGCTACCGAGTGCATCAGAGCCTCTCTCGGCGGAGCCGATGGCCGGCAACGCCGGGCATTTCCGGATCATCGAGTATGACGGGAAACGCCATACATACCCGGTCACCGAAACGGTCGTGATCGGCGACGGCAAGGTCGACCCGGCCATGCAGGCGGAGTACGACCCCGGCCTTGGCGTCGTGACGGAAGCCCTCGACTGGAATACGAACAGAACTTCGTTCCATTACGATTCTTTTGGGCGGCTCGTGAAGATCGTCCGTCCCGGCGACTCGGAAGAAAGACCGACCCGACGGTTTGTTTACCGTCCCGGGGACAGCCAGCGCAATCTCGTCTACGAGTACTCGGAGGAGGGAACACTGATCGGCGGCGCGCCGGTGGAGGCGGTCCCGCCCGTGGCCAGCGCCGTCGAAACCCGTCAGCGAGAAGATCTTTCCGAGTCTCCCGAAGTCAACACGTTCAACGCGATTCAGTACTCGAGCGGCTCCGGACAATCGCTCATAAGCCTAACCGAAGGCGAGGAACCTGGACAATGGGTGGTCACCCAGGCCCTCACCTATAACCAGCGGGGTGCCCAGGCGTCAGCTTACACGCCCTACTATCGCGGGAACTCGGACCTTCACACCCCCGGCGAGGAGGGGATCCGTTACGATGGAAATGCGGTCAGCGACACGGATCGAGTCGAGACCCAGCACGATGCCACCGGCCGGACGGTTCTGGTCGTGAACCCGCCGGAGGCTGTGGGGGGCGGCCGGTCATTTGCTCTGGTCCAAAACCTGCCGTTCGAGAAGCGCGATTTCGATCCGGAAGATGCCAACCCCACCAGCGAGTCCTTCGAGAGCCCCCACCTCTATTTCAATGACGGGCTCCAGCGGTTAATCGAGGTGCACGAGATCACCCGTCTAAATGACGATGGCACACCCGGCGGGGAGCTTCGAACCTGGATCACCCGCTACGACTACGACCTCAACAACAAGCTCCTGTGGATGCAGGATTCTCAGGGGAATGTCACCTGGTCACGGTTCGACAGCCTCGGGCGCGAGATCTTCCGGAATCATCCGGATCAAGGCCCGACCTGGCGCCGTTTCGACGATGCTTCCAAGCTGATCGAGATCGTCGACGCCAAACAACAGCGCTCCACGTTCACCTACGACGGCGCCAACCGGCCGTTGACGGAAGACTACCACGATGAGGGCCTGCCGTTCTCGGCAAACCGAGCCTATGACCCGAGCCAGCCGATCGGGGCAGGGAATCAGCCGGACGTCGCCTATTACTACGACATGCCAGATGGCGCCGTTGACCTCGGGAATGGACGCGCCGAGACCCCGACCCAAACACTCGGAAGGCTTTGGAAAGTCATCGATCTAGCCGGCGAATTCTACGGGTCTTTCGATGCCCGCGGCCGCGCCAAATGGGAGGTTCGCCGAATCCCCGATCCCTTCAACGGGACCCCGGTCTCGTACTGTACTGCCCTCACCTACGACGCCTCGGATCGCGTCGTCGAACACCTTTATCCGGATGGGGATCGGATCCGTTACGAATACAACTCGCGCAGCCTCCCGGAGCAAATTACGGGTGGCTCGGCTTCCAATGCGGAGCGGAATCCTTTCATCGTCAGCCGCACGGATTACGTCCCTGCGGGTAAGATTGATCGATTCCAGTTGGGGAACGGCTTGACCACGCAGCACACGTTCGACCCCCGTCAACGTCTCCGCAGCCTGATCGTGGCCTCGGAACAGAGCCCGGATGACCCGTTGTTGGGTTACGAGTATCAGTACGACTCGACCGCCAATCTCCTGCGTATCGATGATCTACGTCAGGCCGGACAGGACCCATCCCGACCATTCCTCCGGAACACCCAAGTCTTCACCTACGACGACCTGCACCGGCTGACTTCGGTTCACTACCCGGCCGAAAGCAGCGAGCCGGATCCGCCGGAAGCGGGCGAGATTCGGTATCGGTACGACCGGATCGGGAACATGCTGGCCAAGACCTCCAACATCGAGCACCGCGAGGAAGGCCTGTCCGTCACCGACCTCGGCGAGATGACCTGCGGCGACAGCGCTGGTCGAGCCAACCGCATCGGACGGAACACGCCGGAGGCCGGCCCCCACGCCTTGAGCCGCACCGCCTCCGGCCACACGCTCGGGTACGATGCGAACGGGAGTGTCACGCAGTTGAACGGCCTGACCTGCACCTGGGATTTCCTGGACCGCCTGGTGGCGGTCGAGAAGGCATCCGCGCGGGCCGAGTATGCCTACGATTTCCAGGGACGCAGAACGGTTCGCAGGATCTATCGGGCCGTCGAGACGGGCGGATTTGAGGAACGCCCGGCGTCCTTTGATCTGTTCGTGAACCCGCACTTCGAGGTGCGCGACCGTGATCAACCCGTCAAGTTTGTCTGGCACGGCGATCGCCGGGTGGCACGAGTGACCGGCACATTGGACCCCGACGCCGCCCGGGTGCAGCGACTGCGCCTCTGGGAAGGCTGGAACCTGGTGAGCATCGCGGTCACTGCGGCGGATGGTCTGGCGCAACTCACCGCTGGCGCGGGCTCAACAATCCGCGCCGTGTATCGCTGGAGTCCCGTGGACAATACCTATGTCAACCTGAGCGAAACCGCGGGCCTGTCGGCCGGTGACGTTCTCTGGATCTTCGCCTTCGCTCCGACGGTGGCGCAGGTCGAGGGCATTTATCGGGACGTCGCTGACACCCTTCTGCTGCCCGGGGCCAGGTACATTGGTCTTGGCGGGCTGGAATCTCAGGCAACACCGGAAGCGTTCGTGTCGGCGGGGCTCCACTACTGGGTTTTCGATGCACGCAGCCGTCAGTGGCTCCACGATCAGAGCGGTGCCCTGATGGAGTTGGATGTTCCGCAATTCCTGAGCCCCGGCGTCACGCTCTTTGTATGCCCTTCCGAGGTCATGGAAATCCCGACCCGCCTCCCGCGGCACCGGATCCACTACTACATCCAGGACCACCTGAACTCAGCGAACCTGCTCACAGACGCCGCCGGGAATATCCTCGAAGAAACTGTATTTTACCCGTTCGGTCATCCGCGGTCCACATTGTCCCAGGCGACCGCCCTGGGCCTGTTGCCTTCCCAGTACGTTTTCAGTCAAAAAGAACATGACGCAGAGAGCGGTTTGGACTACTTCGAAGCGCGGTTCCTGATCGCGTTCATGGGCAGGTTCAACCGCGTGGACCCGGCAAGCGAGGACCCGAGGGCCGAAGACCTCCTCAATCCACAGTTCCTTCATCCCTACGTCTACGCCGGGAACAACCCATGCAAGTACCTGGATCCGGATGGAGCCCAGATCGCGACCGCTATAGGAATAGTCACCGGGGCGGCTGCAGGTGCGATTGTCCACACGGTGAGGTATTTTACCTCGAAAGACTATGCCGCGAGAACATGCATCAAAGGAGGTTTCCGGGGGCAGCTAGCCAAGAGCGCCGGATATGGGGCCTTGACTGGGGCGGCTGCAGGATTAGTGATAGATACTGCTGGAGCATTTGCTGTGGGAGGACTTGGTGTGGCCGCGTTCATGGCAACTCCAGCGGCCGGCACACTGATTGGCTCTGGGGTTGCCGGGGGTGCGGTTGGAGGTGGCATTACCGGATACCGGGTGTACAAAAAGACGGGTGACTGGAAGAAGGCAGCACTGGCCGGGGGAATTGTCTTCACAGCCGGTGCAGTCCTTGGTGTTGGAGGAGGTGCCCTCGCGTCTGCCGCCAGCGGTGGTCTTTCAGTGGGAGCTGCCATAGGCGTTGAATTAGGTATCGAGGGAGGTGCCGCGTTAGCGGAGGAAGGAGTTGCTGGGGTAGCCGAGCACCTGACACGAAAGCCCCTTACGCGACCTCACGCGACAGCAGTTCTCATTTTGACTCACGCGAAGCGCCCCCTTGCAGAAAGAGTTTTCGGAGAGAGAGATTTCCACTCACGCGTGCCTCTTGGCGGGATCGCGAGACAAGCACCCCGTCCCCGTCCCGTCGGCCGGTTCACCCTGCTTCAACGAGCTGCAAGATGAGCGCAAATCCAAGACAATGAGCCAGACGATTCAAGTCGACGGCAAGACAACACAACGAAGTGAAATGCTGAGCCAGGAGACTCCACCAGAACCCGATTTCAAGATGTCAACACCCAGTAGCGAAAGAACAGCAATGAAACGCACCGAACACACGCTGCTCGGGCTCCTGATGCTGAGCCAGGTTCATCTGGCTTTCACTGCGGAGCCACCCCATCTGATCCCATTCCAAGGGCACCTGGCGCGGCCGGTGACGGGCGAACCAACGCAATTCGAACCCGTTCCTGCCGGCCGGTACGACATCCTGTTCACACTTTACGCGGCGCCGGTCGGCGGCGAGAGCAAGGTGTGGGGGCCGGAACGGCATGCCCAGGTCACGGTCGTGAACGGTCTGGTGAATGCCCTCCTCGGCTCGGTCATCGGGTTCGAAGACGCGGTTGCCGCGAACCGGAACTTCTTTGCGCGATCGCTGTATGTCGGCATCACCATCGACGCCGACGGCAATCCGAACACGGCCGATCTGGAACTCCTGCCGCGCCAGGTTTTGTTGCCAGCGGTTTACGCCCTGAACGCGAACAAACTGGACGGTTACGATTGGCACGACGTCTTCAGCAACGGTGATCCTACCGGCACAATCCTGAGCGATCGCATCGCCGACCAGAGCATCACCGCCCAGCAGATCGCGCCTCAGACGATCACCGCCAGCCAACTCGCCCCGGCGACCCTCACCGCCCAGCAGATCGCCCAGGGAACGATTACGGCGCAGCAGATCGCCGCCGGCACAATCACGGGGGCGCAAATCGCGGACAACACGATCACGGCCGCCCATCTCGACTCGAGTCTCCAGAGCGATTCGATTGTGCCGCCGGGCACCATCGTCGCCTTTGGCGGGTCGACGGCTCCGGCAGGCTGGCTGCTCTGTGATGGAAGCGCCGTTAAGCAAGGCCAGTATGCGCGGCTCTTCAACCCCATCGCCATGACCTGGGGCGCCGGCGAGCCGGGGCTTGAGGACGATTTCAGCCTGCCCGATCTGAAAGGACGCGTTCCCGTTGGGGCAGGAGTGGGTGACCTGACCCCTAGAACCCTGGGAGATTCCGGAGGCGCAGAACAATACGCGTTGAACACCGGTCAGATACCGTCGCACTTTCACGCCACCACGTTTGCACACAACGGATATCCCGACGGCTCCGGCGATCGAACAGACGGCTACTACATCATGGAGAGTTGGCGGGGTGCGCCCAGGGCCTACAATACTTCCCCAGCCGGTAACGGCGAGCCCCACCCAAACATGCCGCCTTTCCGAGTCGTGAACTACATCATCAAGGATTGAGAACAGCAAACCAGTGAATGCCATGAAAACTCAAAGTACTATCGTGAAACACGCCCGGGATCTGGGCATAGACCAGATCGGCCAACCTTCTCCCCTGACCCTCAGGCGGCTCCGGCTGCAGTTTGTAGCCGCCTTTGCGCTGCTCGTCAGCGCTGGGCTTCCCTGGACCCAAGCCGCTGACCCACCCCACTTGATCCCTTTCCAGGGACACCTGGCGCGGCCGGCAGCGAGCGACCCGACGCAGTTTGAACCGGTTCCCGCCGGCCGGTACGACATCCTGTTCACGCTCTACGCGGCCCCGGTCGGCGGCGAGAGCAAGGTGTGGGGTCCGGAACGTCACGCCCAGGTCACCGTGGTGAACGGCCTTGTCAACTCCATGCTGGGTTCGGTGATCGGCTTCCAGGACGTGATCGCGGCCAACCCAAACTTCTTCGCGCGGCCGTTGTACGTGGGGATCACCATCGACGCCGATGGCAACCCGAATACCGCCGATCTCGAGCTGGTGCCACGCCAGGCGTTATTGCCCGCTGTCTACGCCCTGGGCGCCCTGAGGGCCGACCGGTTGGATGGCAGCGACTGGCGCGACTTCTTCGTCGGTACCGACAATAGCGGTACGTTCACGCAAGGTACTACCAAGGCCCGTGACGCGGAGAAACTGGATGGCTACGACTGGAGCGATGTGTTCCAGAATGGCGATCCCATGGGCACGATCCTGAGCAATCGCATCGGCGACCACAGCATCACCGGCCAGAAGATCGCTTCTCAAACCATCACCGCCAGTCAATTGGCTCCGGCAACGATCACGTCCAATCAGATCGCCCCCCAAACCATCACCGAAGCGAACATGCATCCCAGCCTGACGACCAATTCCATCATTCCGCCCGGCACCATCTCCGCCTTCGCGGGACCCGAAGCGAACATCCCAGACGGATGGGGGCTTTGCAACGGAGCGGCTGTGCGGACCAATGATTACCCGGGCCTGTTTGCCGCCATCGGTACGAGTTGGGGGGAAGGTTCACTGGGCGCCGCTGACGACTTCAGCTTGCCGGATTTGCGGGGCCTGTTTCTCCGAGGCGTTAACGGAGGCCGCAACGATGGATGGGGTGACCCGGAAGCCGCCACACGAACAAACGCGATTCCTTCTCAAGCCATGGGCAATAGCGGGAACCAAGTTGGAAGTCTCGAAGCCGACCAGTTCCGAACCCATAATCACGACAACGGCAGGTATAACCTGTTGTTGAGGATGAATGTCGGCGAATCGGGAGCCCTCAGATACGCGTATAATTATGACGCTCCTCATCTTTATGATCGAGGCGGGATCCTGCCCGCCGGCGGAACTGAGACTCGGCCGCGAAACGCTTATGTTCTTTACATTATCAAGTATTAGCAGAGCCATGCCCGCCAGCAACCGCATGGTCATGCACTGAACCGTTAACCTCACCCGTGCTTATGAAAAGATATTGCTTAGCTTTCGGAGGGAAAAGGATGGGCCTCCTGGCCAGTCTCATCCTGTGTGCGACTCCCGGACTCAGCCAGTCTCTGCCTGGCATCCCCGAACCCGGGCTCACGCTCTACGGCGACGTCCGGAATGTGGCCGGGGGTGGGAACCTCCGCTTGATCGTGGGCACGTTGCGCTGGACCGTGACACCCGCCGGCGGCACTCCGATCACGGTCGAGTCTCAACTCCGGAACATCAACGACCAGTTCTCGTATGTCGCGCGGATTCCGTACGAGACCGTGTTCCCGGGATTTGTACTGTCGGCGAACACCCTCGAGTTGCCCCAGACGGCCCTGACCTACAACCGGTCCGCCACGGTGGACGGTGTCGCGGCCACGATCGTCATGCCGGCCACCTCGCAGTTCACCTTCTCCGCGCTGCAACGCGGTCGGCTGGAGCAGGTGAATCTTCAAGTGTCGCTGATCGTTTTGGATCGTGACGGCGACGGCATGCCGGACACATGGGAGACCACCTTTGGGCTCGATCCTGACAATGCTGCGGATGCTCAGTCCGACACGGACGGCGACGGCTTGACAGCGTATGGCGAATACCGGGCCGGCACGGATCCCCGGGACGCAGGGTCGGTCTTTGAATTCATCCATGTCCAACCGCACGCGACGGTCGGGATCGTAGTTGAATGGTCCAGCGTCCAAGGAAAGGCTTACACGCTGGAACGATCGACGGATCTGCTGACGGGTTTCGCGCCGATCCACACCGACATTGCGGCCACGGCCCCGAGGAACACCTACCACGATTCCACCGCAACGGGATCAACTTTGTACTTCTATCGACTCCGGCTTCAGTGATTGCGCGAACCTCGAACTTCCAACTTCCACCAAACGACGAGGCACAATCAGTCGTCACATCATCACGGAATGCCTGTCTTTATTGGTCTGAATTGAGCTATCCCTCTTGTGAAAGTTGGCGGAAGGGGTGGGATTCGAACCCACGGACCAGTTGCCCGGTCTCCTGATTTCGAGTCAGGTGCCTTAAACCACTCGACCACCCTTCCCGGCCGCGCAGCGAGAGCATTAACGCATCCGCCAACTCACCGCAAATGATTATTGACCGCCACTGGAGACGGCGAGCCATTGCTTGAGTCGAGCAAGTGCCTGAAAGCGATGGCTGAGCCGGTTCTTGACCTCCTGCCCCAGCTCTGCAAACGAGATGTCGAACCCGTCCGGCACGAACAGCGGATCGTAGCCGAACCCTCCTCGTCCTCTCGGCGCGAACCCGATCCGGCCTTCGCAGGTGCCATCAAACAATTGCGGATTGCGGATTGCGGATTGCGGATCGGCGTCGGCCAGCGCCAGCACGCAATGGAAGCGCGCCGTCCGTTTCTCCCAAGGCACCTCCTTCAAGAGGCGCAAGAGCTTCGCGTTGTTCGTGGCGTCCGACGCGTTGGCGCCTGCGCCGGATTCGTCGGCCGCAAACCGGGCTGAGTGAACGCCTGGCGCACCGCCCAAGGTGTCCACCTCCAACCCGGAGTCATCGGCGAGCACCCGCCAGGGAGGCTGAACCGCTGCAGCTCCCCGGTCCTCGTGGGCTTCAGGCGGCTGCGCCACGAGCCACGTCGCCAACTGCACGGCCTTCCGTGCCGCGTTGGCGGAAAAGGTCTGCCCATCTTCCACCAATGGCGGCGCCGCCGGGAAAGCGGTAAGGGGCAGACACGCGAACGCGGAGCCGAGAATGGTCTGAATCTCGGCCACCTTGTGCGCGTTCCGCGTGGCCACGACAAACGAGATCATGGCGGACTATTCCGGCGGCCTGCCGGGCTGTCACGCTGATTTCCCGCAAACCGGCGTTTGCCGACGCAAGCCGACTCAGCCCTGGGTGATTTGGACCTGGACCCTGTAGAAACCGCGGGCGCCGGTTGGATCCAGGAAAATGCTGGCCACCGCGTTGTTGCCCGTGAGGACCGTGTTCGCCGCCGCGCCGGATTCCGTGGTGGCGAACGGCACGACGACTCCCGGTTCATCCACCGATGGCCGCAGACGAACCTCGTATTTCACGCCTGTCCGCGTCTGGAACTGCAAACGGAACCGCGCATTGGCTCCAGTCTCGACCGTGGTGCCGGTCAGCGAATAGCCGAGATTGGGGATCTCAATGCAGAGGGTGTCCACCCCGTCGAAGGTGATCGGGTACCGGGTCAGCGGCGTGGCGGCCGGTCCTTGAAGGACCGCGCCGGTGAGGTCGAAGCGCGATCCGTGGCACGGACAAGCCGCCCCACCGGCCGGCACGACACATCCCAAGTGGCTGCAGCGGGCGTTCAGGGCATAGAATTGGTTCCCCTGGGTCCGGTTCACAAGAATCGGGTAGAACGCGCCGAGCACCCCCTGGTTGGTAAACCCGTTGAGCGCTACCCGGATCGAGCCGTTCTCAGCCTGTAGAGCCGGAAAGGAGCTCACCAGCAGCTTGAGGATCCCAGCTCCCGGCGCCGTCGGCGTGCAGTCGGCAACCAGCGTGCCCACCCACTCCTTCCCCAGCACCGAGCTCAGTACACTCCCGAGAACGACCTGTTTCACGAACCGACGCCGGGATCGAGCGGTGATGCCAGGAATCCGCGCCCCACCGGCGTGCAAGAGAGCCGAGCGAAGGGGTTGTTCGGCAGCGTCGACCGAGCCGCGACAGGCCTGACAGGAATCATGATGAGTAGTCATTTTGAATTACACCATTAGCGCATAACTCAGAACGCGCAAGGGGCTGTGTGCCTCAACGGCGGGGAGAGGCAGAGACGACGAGGCATCCCCTGCCCTGCCCTGCTGCGGAGCGACGGCGCGCGCGATCAAAGAAAAAGGCGCGGGTGCTGCCACCCGCGCCTTGAAGTCAGGCTCGAACGCTCAAGCCACCGGAACTGTCGGGGGATCGGTGAAGATGTTGTTCACGCTGGGCATCGGCGGTTTCAGCGTGCGGAACGGCCCGAACTGCATCTTCGAGGCGTCCTTGTAGAGCAGCTCGGGACCATAGGCGAAGGTCGAGTTCAACGTGTCGTCCCACGTCGCCGTACTGCCGCTGTAGGCGGCCTCGCGGCCCATGATGGCCGTGAGCGTGCTGTCCGTGACGTTCTTGGTCTCGTTGAGTGCGGTGTTGTTCTGGATGGCACGGATGAGGTCCACGTGCTCCTGAACGTATGGGTTGTTGCTGTCCAGCTTTAGACTCGGACGCCACATCTTCTCACCCTTAGCGTTAATACTGCGCTCCGGGTCCGACCAACCCTTAGTACCGTGGATGGCCTCTTTGACACCCGACCATTCTCGTTTGATCTGGCCGCAGTAGCTGTACATGCGCACGCCGCTCTTATACTCGAACTCGACGGCGAAGTTGTCCCAGATCTCGCCCGACTTGCTGCCGAGTTGCTGACGGGCTCCCATGCCCCAGCATTTCACCGGGTGGTCGTTCATGATCCAGTTGCAGACGTCGAGGTTGTGAACGTGCTGCTCGCAGATATGATCACCCGACAACCAGATGTAGTGATACCAATTGGCGATCTGCTTCTCGAGGTCGGTGGCGCCCTGCTCCCCGCGATGCCAGATCGGCGAGCCATTGACCCAGTAGGCGCGCATGGTGACGATGTCACCGATGGCGCCATCCTGGATGCGCTTGATGGTGTCGATGTAGCCGGCATGATGACGGCGTTGAGTCCCGGCGACGACCTTGAGCCCCTTCTTGGTCGCCTCTTCGCCCGCCGCATACATGATCCGACAGGTCGGCCCGTCCACGGCCACCGGCTTTTCGATGAACACGTGCTTGCCCGCGTCCACGCATGCCTTGAGCTGTGCGGCTTTAAAGCCAGGAGGAGTGGCGATGATGGCGTAGTTCACGCCCGGGAGCTGCAGCACTTTCGCGAAGGCGTCCAGTCCCACGAAGCAGGCCGAATCAGGAACCTGCTGTCCGAGGTTGTTCTTCAACTCGTTCCGGCAGCCGTTCACTCGATTCTGGAAGGCGTCTGCCAAACCCACAATCTTGGCCTCAACGCCGGCGATCTTGGCGGCGTCGATGAAGTCCTTGCCCGCGCCGGAGCCTCGGCCGCCGCAGCCGATGATCACGGCGTTCAAAGGCTGCTTGGCCTGGGCGTTGAGCACCGAGGGAAAGTTCACCGCCGCGACCGTTCCCGCCGCGACGAGCGTGGATTGCTTGAGGAAGTCCCGGCGCGTCACCGACGCCTGGGCGTTCGTGTTGTTGTCTTTGGTCATGGTTTCGTTGTTGTGTTTGAGGTGTTCGTTTTGACGATCTACGGCCGCGCAACCATTCAACCCTGCCCCAACGACGCGGCTGGCCTGAAATGCGTGCAGCCTATGCCCTGCCCGGTTGGTTTGTCCAGTCTCACCTGAGGGTGCCCAAAGAGCTATCCGACTCAATCCCGCTCCGTCCCGCTGTTCCAGTACTTCGAGAGCTGCTCCGGGGACGGCACTTTGAGCGGGCGGACAATGCGCATCCCGACCCACTTCGCGTCGGACAGGTACCAGACGCTCTTGGGGAGCTGCGGATCGGTCATTTTCCAATTGCGATCGGAGCCGCGCCGGGCGCCACTGCGGAGGGCTGCGGCGGGATCATCCCAACCGCCCCCGCGCGCCGCGTGCGGATAGGGCCTGGTTGCACGCATCCAGGGGTCTTCCACCAGCGCCCCGGCGAACTTGTCGTAGCTTTCCTCGTATTGGTCGAGGCACCACTCCATCACATTGCCGTGGATGTCATAGAGTCCCCAGGGGTTGGGTTTCTTCCTGCCGACCTTCTGGTACTTGAAATCGCTGTTTTCCTCGAACCAGCCGTAGTCACCGAGCTTGCTGGCATCGTCCCCGAACGAGTAGACGGCTGTCGTTCCGGCCCGGCAGGCGTATTCCCACTCGGCCTCGGTCGGGATGCGGTAGAACTGCCCCGTCTTGGCGCTCAACCACTGGCAGTACTTGTTCGCGCCGTGGTGCGTCATCGCGATCGCCGGATAACCGTCCTTGCCCATGCCGAAACTCATCTCGACGTAGGGCTTGCTTGGCCGGCTCACCCCGTCGGAAATCTTGTCCACCTCCGGGTCGGTCGGGAGCACATCTTTCAGTTTCTTCTCTTCTTCGGGAAACATGAAGAGCTCGTACTCATTCCACATCACCTCCAGTTTCCCCATCCAGAACGGAGCGATCTTGACCTTGTGCTGCGGGCCTTCGTCCGCCTTGCGGTCGGCCTCGCCGTCCGGCGTGCCCATCAGGAATTCGCCGCCCGGAATCGGGATCATGGCATAGCTGACCTTCGTGCCCGGGATGGTGTTGGTGAAGGCCTTCATTTCGGACGGCTCCTTGACCGTGAGATTGGCCAGGAGTCGGGCGTGAATGGCGAGGATGTTCTCGTCGACGGTCGGCAAATCGTTCCCCGCGTTAGCTGGCAGCTTGGGGTCTTGCGCGGCGCAGATCCAGAAGCTGGAGGAGAACTTGGCGCGCGGCCGGGCGGTGGTTACGAGCAGCTTCTCGCCCAGCGGAAGGACGGCGGTCAGGAATTCCGCCGGCGGCGCCGGCAGCGCCTGTTGCTGGGTCAGAGTGAAGTTCGCGTCCACTTTGCTGAGCACTCCCTCCTCGCCATTGCCAAAGATCAGCACCAACCGCGCAGTTTCCCCCTCGCCCAGCACCGAAATCTGCTTGAGTGATTTCTCCATCGTCATCGGTTTGCCCGGGCCGGCCTGCAGTTTGCCGCCCGCCTCCTCCACCGCGTAAGCGACAAGCTTGGTTTCGCCCGGCTCATAGCAGACGAACGTGGCCACGGGCGCGGCGCTGAACCGGCCCACCGCATACACGGCATTGGTCGGCCAATCAGGAATCGTCAGCAGCGTTTCCGGTTTCCCCTCTTTGACGCTGTCCACTCGCAGGGAGTTGCTCTTCTCACCCTGGAGCAGGCTGCACACGTAGGCGGGACCGCCCGCCGTAAAGACGACGCGGTTCAGGCGCTTGAGCTCGGCTGTCAGGTCAAAATCGCCCAGCGGGCTGATCTCCGTGCCCGTGCTGCGCAACAGGTCGATCCGGTTCGGATCGGCGTTGTACACGGTGTTCACGAACAGATCATCCAAGGGCGTGTTGCCGTCGCCGCCGACGTCCAGCGCGACCAGACCGCTCGGGCCCAGGGTGGCTGGCGCCACGGCCATGGGCTCGCCCGGAGCCGCCGGGTTGCTGGCATCAATCACGTTGATCTGGTTGGCCTCTGGCGACGTGAAGGCGAGGGCGTCCTTCTTTGCGTCGAGCAGCCGGCCGACCGTGAAGCCGCTGAGCTTCGGGATCGCCGAGTTCCGCACGTTGACCCACTGCACCGCTCCGGCGGCCTTCTGATAACCGAGGCGGTAAACCCCGGTGAGCTTGTCCACGATCACGACATCCGACCGTCCATCGCCATCGAAGTCGCCGGACGCAATAAACTCGAATTCGCTCTCGGTCACGAAGGCTTGCGCCGTTGGGGGCGTCAAGACCACCAGCGCCGATAAGGCTGCGGCGGTGCAGAGGAGAGAAGCGGAAGACAAGGAGCGGATCAGTTTCATAGTCGGGGCGGAAGCAGGGCGCGAATCGCCGGGGACTTGAGATTGTCCGGCGGTCATGGTTGCAGACCGTTCATCGTGCATTGCCCTGAGGGCGAACACTGTTGACGTTGGGCGAACATTTGTCAATCTGCGGAAGCGGTCGTGCCTCAAATGGAAGCTCCGCTTGCCTGCATCATTAGACGCACCGCTCGGCGCGCTATTCAGGGCTCCGGGCAAGGGTTCCCCTGCCCTGCTCTGCCCTGCACTCCGATGGATTGAACCACTGCGAACAACCTGCGATCCCCTCCCACCATGCCCAACTACCTCCTTGCCCAACTGGACGATCTTCCACCCACTCCCTGCCCGTGCGGCTCGGCGCGTCGCGCGTTCGTCTCGCCGGGCGGAACCGTCGCCAGTGTGCACCTCGTGGACATCTGCGCAGACGCCCGCCCGCACTATCATCGCCGCCTGACCGAGATCTACCTGGTGCTCGAAGGTAAAGGCGAGTTGGAGCTCGACGGCGAGCGCGTGCCCGTGAAACCCTTGACGGCGGTTTACCTCCACCCTGGCTGCCGCCACCGGGCGATCGGCAAGCTGCGAATCCTGAACCTCGTGATCCCCACCTTCGATCCGGCCGACGAGTGGTTCGACGAGCCTGATTCCCCTGTGGTGCGGTGGGCAAAAGGAGAATAGCCTTTGGCCCGGTGCATCCCGAGGTTGGCGGTCCCGCTTTGAGGTAGGGCGGATCTGTCCTCAGTCCGCCGTTTTGGGTGAGGGTATCGCCCGGACGGCGCGCTGGGGACAGCACGCCCTACCCTCACTGGCAACTTGTGGATGCACTGCCTTTGGCCTTGCGGCGTCGAACGCGGTTGACGCTGGCGTTCCGGCTGTCAATCTGAGCCCGTCGAAGTCAGATTCATGAAAGGTTCACTTCCACACCCTATTCGACGGGTTCTCTTCCGGGCTCTTCTGGCCCTGGTTGTCTGTGTCGCCGTTGCACGGCTCGCGTGGTTGGTCCTCCTCTCCCCAAAGTAGCCGTCTCGCGAAGACCGACTGCCCAGTCCCAATGGGTACGACGACTTCGTGGCAGCCGGACAATCCCTGACCAGGAGCGGCTTCATTCCGTCGACGGCCACCCTCGAACAGATGCGCGAGTATGTATCCAGCAACACCGCGGCGCTGAGCCGGCTCCGCCTCGGGCTGACCCATTCCGCTCGCGTGCCCATCGAGTTCACGCCGGACTACATCGACCGGTGGCATAATGTGCTCTCTTCCACAAAGGGTCTGGCGGTATTGCTCCGCACGGAGGCCAAGGTGTTCGAGGCGGATCAGCGGGCCGACGACGCACTGAAAAGCGACCTCGACGCGCTGCGGTTCAGCCAGGAATCGGTCCGCGGCGGACTGTTCCTCGACATGCTGGTCGGGATGAACTGCGAGGCGATTGCCCTCGGCTCGCTCGAACGCGTGCTGGCGTCGCTGGACCCGCCGCAGTGCCGTCGTGCGATTCAGGTCATTCAGGATGTTGAGCGCTCGCGCGAACCGACGGCCGAGATCCTGGCACGCGAGCGCGCTTGGTCCCGGCGCGTCATGGGCTGGCGAGGCGCAATCCTGCGGATCATGCCTGGACATGCTCAGTCCCTGCGCCAAGCCGAACAAAAGGCGGCTGCCAAGCGTGATCGGGTGGACCGACAGCGCGGGGCCGTGTTGATCAAGCTTGCCGGCCGCGCCTTCAAGCTCGAAGCGGGGAAAGGTCCCGGCCGCTGGGAGGATCTCGTGCCTCGGTATCTTGAGAAGATTCCCACCGACCCGAGCACCGGTCAGCCGCTCCCGTTGGACTTGGTAACAGGCGATTGACTCCCGATCCGACTTTGACGAGCCTGATTCGGCTTGAGTCCCCAAGGGCTTTCCTGTATTCGGATGCCGATGCGAGAACCTTCCACGACCATTCACACCATGAACAAGCAACAGTTGATCTCCCTCAGCCCAACCGGCGAACGTTTCCCCCTGCCTTCACCCCGGGATTACCTGAAGGAGTTCGCCCGATTGCAGAAGCTGGCAGTTGCCCAGCGGAGAATGGGAAGGGAGATCGTCGTCGTGGTGGGGCTCGGCTTCGTGGGAGCCGTGATGGCGGCCGTGGTGGCCGACGCCAAGGACAAGCGGACGGGCCGGCCGAGCAAGTTCGTGATCGGGATGCAGCGACCGAGCACGCGGAGCTTCTGGAAGACGCCGCTCCTCAACCGCGGTGTCTCGCCCATCAAGTCCGAGGATCCGGAAGTGGAAGTCCTGATCTCGCGCTGCGTCAAGCAGCAGAAGACCCTGACCGCCACCTACACGCACGAAGCCCTGAAGTTGGCCGATGTCGTGGTCGTGGACGTGCAATGCGATTACCTGAAGGAGTCGCTCGGCAACGTGCGCGCCGGGTCGGCGGACATGATTGCCCTGGAGGCTTCGCTGGGCACGATTGCGGAGAACATCCGGCCGGACGCCCTGGTCCTGATCGAGACCACCGTGGCTCCCGGCACCACCGAACAGGTGGCCTACCCGATCATGAAGAAGATCTTCGAGCGTCGCGGCATCGAGTCCGAGCCGTTGCTGGCGCACAGCTACGAACGGGTCATGCCCGGCCGCAACTACGTGGCGTCCATCCGTGATTTCTGGCGCGTGTGCAGCGGCATCAACGCCGAGGCCAAAGCCCGCGTCACGAAGTTCCTCCGGGAAGTGCTCAACACGGACAAGTTCCCGCTGACGGTGCTCGATCGTCCCATCGAGTCCGAGACCGCGAAGATTGTGGAGAACAGCTACCGCGCCACCATCCTCGCCTTCCTCGACGAATGGTCGCTCTTCGCCGAGCGCAACGGCGTGGACCTCAAGAAGGTCATTGAGGCCGTGAAGGTGCGCCCGACCCATTCGAACATGATTTTCCCCGGACCCGGCATCGGCGGGTATTGCCTGCCCAAGGATGGCGGCCTGGGGATGTGGGCCTACAAGCGCATCTTCGGTTGGGAGGATGATATCTTCCGCATCACGCCCATGGCCATCGACATCAATGACACGCGCGGCTTGCGTCCGCCCCAACTCGTCCGTGATGCGCTGCGCAACATGGGCAAGCCGATCGCCGCCGCCGAGGTGCTCGTGCTCGGCGCCGCCTACCGCGAGGACGTGGGCGACACCCGCTACAGCGGTTCGGAAGTCATGGTCCGCAAACTCGCCGAGATGGGCGCCAGCCTGCGCGTGCACGACCCCTACGTGGACCATTGGTGGGAACTCGAGGCCCAGGAGACCTACCCGGCGCGCGGCCACAGCCTCTCCCGGTTCTTCTCCCGACAGGAATCCCTCCAGGAAATCCGCATCGAGAAGAACCTGGCCCGGGTGCTCAAGGGAGTGGATGCGGTGGTCCTGGCCGTCCGACACGAGCCCTACCTGAAGCTGGACCCCGACGAGGTCTTCCGGATGGTGGGCAAGCCGTTCGCCCTCATCGACTGCTTCTGCGTGCTCGAGGATGCCAAGATCCGGCGTTATCTCGAGCTCGGCTGCGAGGTCAAAGGCATGGGCCGCGGCCACATTAAACGCATCAAGGACAGCCTGGCGACTCGCGCGAAGTGAGAGGGTCTGCCACGGAGCCGTAACCACTCAGCGGCGACCACGAGGTATACGAAACACACGAAAGGAACCCGGATCAGGACGCCGGTTTCCAGATGTTGGCTTTCCTTCGCCACCCCGTGCTCGGGGTTCTCAGCGCAGACCCCGCCTGCCCAGGACTGCCGCCCCAGCAGCCCCGAATCAGAAGTCGGTTTCCCGGCAAGGAGGAGCGCCATTTCGGGCAGCGCCGGTCCGCCGCTTCAATTCCTGCGCACGCTCGAGCGCTCGCGCATCCAATCGTAGTCCTTGGGCGGCGATGCGGGCAGTGGACCGGCCGCGCCGCCTTTGACGGGCGGTCGCACGGTGCCCGGCACCAACCAGCGGTGGACCTCCAAGTGTCCATCGGCGAACGACAAATTGGCCGCTGCGTTGTGATACGAGGCCGGCAGATTGCCCCATTGGTATTCGTCCCAGCGGTTCATGAAGAAGCCGTCGTTGATGGTGTCCGGGTACTCATCCAGAAAGACGTAAATGCGCGCCGGCTCGCGGAAGTCGGACATCTTGAAAAACTGCACATAACCGGGATTGAACCGGTTGGTCAGTTCGCCGGGATCCCCCACCAGCGAATTCATGGACATGCTGCGGATGCGCGGTCCGTTCTCCGCGCGGGATTGGTCGGAGGGGCATTTGAAAACGGCCGTGGCGTAGGCGAGCAGCGGCGCGAGTTTCCCGGAGGTCAGGTAGGTGAGGTTGGTGTTGTCGTCGCTGTCGCCCCAATCCTCGACGTTGTTGACCCAGTTGTCGCGGCGGCTGCGCGTCTCTGGCACGCCGTGGTTGTTCACGAGCCAATCGGCGTTGTCGTCGGCATACATCAGCCAAGCCATCGACAACTGCCGGAGGTTGTTGGCGCAGCCCGTGCCTTGCGCCCGCGCCTTGGCACGCGCCAGCGCCGGGAGCAGCAGGCCCGCCAGGATGGCGATGACGGCAATCACGACTAGCAGTTCAATGAGCGTGAAGCTCGCGGGGGGGTTGCCTGGACGGCTCATCGGGGTCCAGTGTGCCACAAAGCCGCGAGGCACGCGAGCATTGGCTCAAATCGAAGTCGCTTGTGTCCCACGTTATCACGAACCGCGCCAGACCCCTCGTCTCCGCAGTCCACCTCGCCAGGGGAATGCCGACGGCAACGACCCACTGCTCATTCTGTTCCCGTTGGACGCGTCCGGCTTTGGTCCTGCCTATGTCGCCTTAACCGCCGTTCGTGGTGTCGATGGTACCACCAGCGCCGGATCCCGTCGATGACCAGGTAGCCAATGAAGGCTGCGGCAATCCCACCCACGAGGCACAGCACTGCCATGGAACGGTCAAAAACGACGGCGATGAGGCCAACAGAACTCACGGTTATAGGTTGAAGCTATGCCGTGCACGTGTCAATGCCTCTCTGCACAACACGGCGCGGGTCCAGCTCGGCTTCGAGCAAACCCGCAGCAGCGTAGTGCCGCCGCGGCCGGCTGTGCCTTGGTCAGCAGAATCTCAAACAACCCCGCGTGCAGTGGGAGGCGAGGTGACGAGACTCTGGTTTCCTTTGGATTCTCATGTGAACTCATCACCGACCTCCACGTCTGGCAGGTGGGCGCGGGCAAGTTCGCTGCCATCGTCTCCATCGTGGCCCACCACCCGAAGCCCGCCGAGGCCTGTCGCGAGTTGCTCCGCGAACACGAGGAGTTGGTCCACGTCACGGTCGAGGTTCAGCATTGCCACGAGCACGAGGAGTCGCCCGCACACGCCTGACGAGGCACGGCCGAGTGGCGGTCCGCTTTCCTGCTCTTGCGCGTTTTGGATGTGGGGATCATGCTCCGGCCATGCTGATTCTGTCGCGGAAGGTGGGCCAGTGCATCGTCATCGGCGGCAACATCATCGTGAAGGTCGTCCGGGTCGAGGGGGATCAGATCAAGCTCGGCATTCAGGCGCCGCGGGAAGTCCCCGTCCACCGGGAGGAAATCCAACGGGAGATAGACAAGGGCAAGCCTGGCGGCGGAGCGTCCGCGCTCAAGGCTGCTCTTGGGCTTCCGATGTGACCGGGGGGCGTCCAAGATCGTGCCGTCGTGGCCGCCGCAAGCTGAGGGGCGCGCTTTTCCGCTTCCAACGGGCGGCGGAATCTGCTCTCCTGCCTGAGTTCCATCGAAGCTCCCCAGCGTATTTGCTTGGGACGTGATAAAGTGGGAACGGAGCGGACCCCGACTCATGACGCGAGTCTATCCGCGGCCCGGTGCGTCGCCCTCTGAGTTTACAGTGTCCACAACGAATGTTGGTGACGCTCCAGCGACCATCGAGAGAGTTCAGCTCCGAGTGTTCCAGCAGCGCTTCCCTTGGCGGAAACACGAGATTGATCTGCCTGGCGTGTTTGGGCTGTCCGGTTGCTGCGGCTTTCCACCACTGACCTTAGCACCAGGAGAGCCGTGGGAGGTGTTCATTTCCCCAAATTGCGCGGTTCCGGCGCTACCCAAAGATGACATGAGACTTGTTGTCGAGATTGTCGAATCCCACCGAAACAGGCCATACAGGTATCATCCAGACCCGAGGAAGTTCCTTGAGCATGTCAACAAAGCGGCCTAATCCAGATGCGCCCTCGCTCAGAACGCCACTCGCCTGCAGGAGCGCCATTCGGTCAATCCGTGCTCGCCCCGGTCCAGGTTCCGTTCGACCAGTGAGACGCGGTGAGCCACGACCGGAATCATCGCCCCCAACGCTGCGTCCGCCCGGCCCGGCGACGCCAACCCTCTTGCCCGCATCTCCCCTTTGCTTTCAAATGCGCACCCCTAAAACCGCTGAGGGCTGCGTGCAGCATGCTCGACAACTGGCACTGGACGAGGGGCGCCTTACGCATCGTCAACAGTCCTGTCCAGGTATTCGCGCGCCCACGCCAGATTCAGGCTTTCCAAGGCGCGGGGCTTGGTGCAGATTCCGGCGACTGCGGGTGCGCTCGTAGCTCAGTTGGACAGAGCATCTGCCTTCTAAGCAGAGGGTCGCGCGTTCGAATCGCGCCGAGCGTGCCAATCCCCACGGCCAGTCTCACCGCAACGCTCTGCCGCCTTCCCAACTCCCGGAGCCTACGCTACCGTTCCTTCGATGTTAAGACTGGAGCACCTCGCCGAGTTGTGGGAGCGGAATCGCCCGGCGGCTAACGCGACCGTGAAGGAGTTCGTCATTGGCGGCCGGCACTTTGCCTTCAACACCTCCCCTGCCCTGATGGGCGTGGTCAACCTGTCGCCCGACTCCTGGTATCGCGAAAGCGTGTGTCTGAGCGCGGATGCCGCCATCCAGCGCGGTCAGGTGCTGGCCGCCCAAGGAGCCGACCTCGTGGACCTGGGCGCAGAGTCCACCCTTGCCAACGCAGATCGAGCCGACGCCAGCGTCCAAACCCAACGACTCGTGCCCGTCGTCAAAGCGCTCCGCGCCGCCGCCATCCTGGTGTCTGTGGAAACCTATGAACCTGCCGTCGCCCGCGCCTGTCTCGAGGCCGGCGCCAACGTCATCAACCTGACCGGGAATGCCGGCGGCGAGGAAGTTTATCGCCTGGTCGCCGATCACGCCGCCGCCGTTATCCTCTGCTACGTCCAGGGGGAACACGCCCGGGCGGTGGGCGACTTCGAGTTCGGCGCTGACCCGGTGGAGTTGATGCGGGAGCATTTTGCCCGGCAGATCGAATTGGCCAAGCGCTGCGGCGTTGAGCGCATCCTGCTCGATCCCGGCCTCGGTTTTTACTATCGGAACTTACAGGACAGCGCGGTGCGCATCCGGCACCAGATGAATACCTTCCTCAACACGATTCGGCTCCGGACGCTCGGCTGGCCCGTTTGCCATGCCCTGCCCCACGCTTTCGAGTGCTTCCGCGAGGAAGTCCGGTCTGCGGAGGCCTTCTTTGCCGTGTTGGCGGCCCTGGGCAAGACCGACCTCTTTCGGACGCACGAAGTCCCGCGCGTCCGGGCGGTCCTGGAAACTCTCAAGCTCTATTGAGCGGGGCCGCACGTCGGATTGCCAAGCTCAACCTGCTGGAATAGCATCGCGCCATGGTCATTGACGTCCACGCGCATGCGTTTCCCGATCATCTGGCTGAACGGGCCATGACCCAGCTTCAGTCGGAGACCGACAAGGTCAAAGCCGTGCTCGACGGCACGGTCGGCGACCTGCTGCGTTCGATGGACCGCGCCGGGATCGACGCGTCCGTGGTCGCCTCCATTGCCACGCGCCCGGAACAAGCCGAGCCCATCCTGCGGTGGTCGGACTCGATCCGGTCCGAGCGCATTCTCCCCTTCCCTTCCGTTCATCCGGAGGGACGGAAGTCGGTGGAGCAGTTGCGGCGCATTGCCGCGGAGGGCTTTCGTGGATTCAAACTCCATCCCTATTACCAACAGTTCAGCGTGGACGAGAAACGCCTGAACCCGATTTACGCCGCCGCCGAGGAATGCGGCTTGGTTCTGCTCCTTCATTGCGGCTTTGACATCGCCTTCCCGAGGAACCGCGTGGCCGACCCGCAGCGCCTGATCCGGGTGGCGGAACGGTTCCCCAAGCTCCAGATCATCGCCGCGCACCTCGGCGCGTGGATGGACTGGGATGAAGTGCAGCGCCACCTGGTTGGCCGCCCGATCTACTTCGATATTTCCTGCTGCTTCGACTTCATGGACCGCGCCCAAGCCAAGACCCTCCTCCAAGGCCACCCGACTGACTGGTTGTTGTTCGGCTCGGACAGTCCCTGGGTGGACCAGCGGAAGACGATCGAGGACCTGCATTCCTTTGACCTGGGCTCGGACGTGGAAGCGCGCGTGCTGGGCGATAACGCGCGGCAATTGCTGAAGCTCAACCACACTTGAGCAGCCTGCTGAGCTAGGCTGGCTACCGGAGCTTCCTTGTGGGCGTGAAGACCGTTGAACGCCCTGGACATTGGCTGCCTTGTTCAGTAGCTTCAAAGCACAGCAAACCACGAGGAAGCCATGAACTCGGGACAGGACGCGAGGGTGGACGGCAGCCACAACATCATCGTCCAAGCGGCGGGCGACGGAATCCACGTCGATGTCGGCCGGCCGCACCTCACCCTGATTCCACCGCGCAACCGCGTCCCCCGAAGAATCACCCCCACCGAGGTGGACCTCCTCAACCCGTATCACCGCGCGGTTGCGCTGGTAGGACGCGAGGCGGACCTCGCAGCGCTTTGGGACTGGCTCAATTCCCCTCGGCCCATCGCCGTCCGTACTCTGACGGGCCGCGCCGGCGCGGGCAAGACGCGCGCCGCCATCGAGCTGGTTGAGCGCCTCAATACCGACAAGCCGGGCCGATGGTGGGCCGGGTTCGTGCAAGGGCGTGAACTGCGCCGCTTCGCCGAGCAGCAGAATCTCGCGGACTGGGCCTGGGCGCGGCCGACACTCGTGGTAGTGGACTACGCCGCCTCGCTCGTGGCACCGCTGCGCGAGTGGCTGCGGGACCTGGCGCAGAACGCCGCCCGCGCCGACGGCCATCCGCTCCGCATCCTCCTCCTCGAGCGGGAGGCCGGCGCAGGGGAAGGCTGGCTGCAATCCCTCTGCACGGGAGGTTACAGCGAGGCACGCTTGGCCGAGCTCTTCGACCCGCTGGAGCCCAAGCGTCTTGACACGCTCGACACTGCGGACAAGCGTCGGAAGGTTCTCGGGCTGATGCTCGATGCCGCGGCGCCGCTTGCGAAACGCAAGGCTCCCAAACTCCCGGCCTCCGGGCGCAATCCGCATTTCGACCGCCAGTTGGAGAACGCCGTCTGGGAAGACCCTCTCTACCTAATGATGGCGGCGCTGCTGTCGCTGCAATCCGACATGGCCGAAGTGCTGGACCTGCCGCGCACCGAACTGGCCCTGCGCCTGGTTGACCACGAAATCAAGCGAGTGGCGGAGGAGTGGCCGCACGATCCCAGAGCAAAGCTGCTCGTACACCTGGCTGCGTTCGCTTCGCTGGGCGGCGGCCTCAGCCAGGAGCACGCGCTCGCGGTGGCAGAAGCAGAAAGCGACGCCCTCAAGCTGACCTGCCCCGAAGGCGCCGGCGCGCTCGTGAGTCAGTTGCATGACGTGCTGCCGGCGCCGGACCAGGGGATCGCATCTGTCGTCCCGGACATCCTGGCTGAGGCGCTGGTGCTCCGTGCTCTGCGCGAATGTTCAGTCCCGCAACAGCAGGCCGCGGTGAAGCGCGCGGTAAAGAGCGTGGGACGGCGCGTCGTGGCGTTTATTCTTCGCACCGTGCAGGACTTCGCGCCGGCCGGACACATGGCCCCGATGCAATGGCTCGAAGGCCTGATCAAAGCGGGGATGACCGACGATCCGGGGCTGCTAGCGGAGATCGAGAGCGCCATGCCGGAGCACACCCTCATCCTGCGGGAGAAGGCGGCCGAGGTGAACGCACTGTTGGCAGATCGTTTGGGCAAGCTGGCGAAAGAGAGCGCCATCGAGCCCATCCTCGCCGAGCAGAGTCGCCTGCTCAACAATCTGGCGAACCGGCTGAGCGCTTTGGGGCGACGGGAAGAGGCGCTCGCCAAGGCCCAGGAGGCGGTCCGGATTTACGAGCAACTGGCCCAGGCGCGGCCCGACGCCTTCCTGCCGGACTTGGCCACATCGCTCAACAATCTGGCG
>Ga0315274_10001813_pt1 | contig 32673 bp, 26 predicted proteins | sample YL17G02_20_MG_FD_203700 | JGI IMG/M metagenome (GOLD analysis project Ga0315274, IMG submission 203700) | Sediment microbial communities from Yellowstone Lake, YNP, Wyoming, USA - YL17G02_20 | ecosystem: Environmental > Aquatic > Freshwater > Lake > Sediment | place: USA: Wyoming | collected...
ATGGCTCAGCCGCTCTGACGGCAACCTCTACATCGAGTCTTGCTTCGGCCTCTTGGTCGCCGGCCCGCTCCATTTCGAATCGCGTCATCAATACAAGTGTATCGTCAGCATAGATTCGTTCGTCCGGCTTCGGCACGCCGTCGAACGGAACTACAAAAACAGTCTGGCGATACCGAACCCCTTCTCGCTGCCACTGAGCAACCATCATCGGTAGGCAGCCGTCGATGGTGTGCCGCTCGACTAACTCGGCGCCGGACAGGCCGAACGCGTACCGGACCGAGTCTCCGTCATACAGGCAGCGTTTTGTGTCTTTGCCGGGTATGCGGGTCAGCCAGTTGTAGCGACAGAACACACTACCGTCAGCTTCCAGGCCGAAGTACTGCCGCCCGCCCTCAAAACCCAGCGGTATATAATGAGGCTCCTTCTGGGGGACATCCTTCCACGCCCCCGGCAGCGTCTGCTCCGGCACTTCATTCACCCGCGTGTAGATATTCTTGAGGCGATTTTCCTTCCACGTCCGCTCCGCTTCGGCGTACGTCGTTTCATCACCCACTTTGCGAACAATCACGCCGAAATCCGGCAAAAATATATGGCCGTACTTCAGAAGGTCCGACGCGGCAAAAGAAAAGCTCTCGGAGGCAGTCCGTACAGTCACCACAGTCTCGTCGAATGAATTATAGCCAACGGGCTTGGCGTAGAGGATACTGCTGCGGACGCCATCCATTTGGCCGCGCACTCTTGAGGCCCACTTATGCCCGGAAGCAACTTTTACTTTACTGCCGGATGAAATCGGCTCAATCCGCTCCACCAAGCCATTAAAAGCCTCCAGATGTCCGTCCCAGTTTTGCTGCTGGTCGTGAGCAGCTCCGCCCCACTGCAGCTCAAACTCAAGCCTATGCCAAACCGAATCGGTGTAGGCTTGCAACGATTCAACTGCCGGCAGCGGCTCATCCGCAATCACCCGCAGTTTCAAAGTCGAACGATAGCGGGCTGAAAAATCCTTCATATCCGGGAATTCCCTGGCATTTACCGGATTGAAGGTAAACGTATGTGTCACGCCCTTGACATCGAGGTCGGCGTCGGCTTTTAGCCATTTGCCCTGGAACCAATCGCCCACATTGAGCCAGCCTGAGCTGCCGGCCCCCGACGGACTGTCACGCGGTATCCGATTATGAGGCCAGGACGATTGCCAATACTCCAATCGTATCGTCTTCGGGTCGGGGACCACCCTGGAATCCGCGAATTTGACCACCACGCGGAATATGTCCCTGGGGTCTTCCCAGATGACGCCATAGTCTCTGCCCTGCGCGTCCCACGTCTTGAGCTGCCCGAACGGCACAACATTCAGCGGCTCACCCGGCTGCGCCGCCAAACTAAAGCCAAATAGGAGCGTCAGGTTGCTTAGAAAAACCGCAACAGCGACTCGCTGGAAATGCACTTTTAGACCGTGCAAATTGATACGGTTTGCCGCCGCTCTAAGTTTGACGTCCTTTCTCATTGGATTTATCTCCTTCCATTAAAACCTTCGCCGCGATAAAACTGACCTGCTTTTGATACGGTTCGTTTGCCGCCATTGTATCATACAGCTTCTATTCGGCAACACACTATGTGCTTTGTTTAAGTCCTGATCCCAGGCTGGCGGAAAAACAGGGCGGTGTGTGTCTAATTTCTGTGGCATCGCGTAACAGTATTCCTGAGAGGATGTTATCTGCCATTGTCATTGCGAGGGAGCGAAGCGAACGAAGCAATCTCTTGCATTGATAGTTTTGGATTGCCACGCCCCGACAAGTCGGGGCTCGCAATGACAAGGCCCTACCACAAAATCTGGTCACACACACAGACCCGCGATCGCACAATTGACATACCCGCAGCTGACCGGTAACATTATCTCGTTGGGATTTTTGGAGCATCAAAAAATGCCTACTGTGACCTTGATTACGGGCGACGGCGTTGGGCCTGAAGTTGCTGAAGCGGCCCGTAGATGTATTGACGCGACAGGCGCCCAAATCAATTGGGAAATAGCCGAAGCCGGAATCGAAGTAATGGAACGGCTGGGGACCCCCCTGCCGGATTCGACTGTGGAATCCATCAAGAAAAATCGCGTCGCGCTGAAGGCGCCTGTCACCACGCCGGTCGGGAAAGGCTACAGAAGCATAAACGTGCACCTGCGACAATCGCTGGACCTATATGCGTGCCTGCGCCCGTGCAAAAGCTATAAGGGCGTACGAAGCAGATACTCCAATATCGACCTTGTAATTGTGCGCGAGAACACCGAAGACCTTTACGCCGGCATTGAGTTTGAAAAAGGGAAAGACGACACGGCTGAAATTATCAACTGGCTAAATAAGCACAGCACCCGAAAGATAAGCAAGGACTCGGGCATAAGTATTAAGCCCATCTCGGTTAGGGCGACCGAGCGTATCGTGCGCTTCGCGTTTGACTACGCCCGCAAAATGAACCGCGAAAAGGTAACCAGCGTCCATAAAGCTAACATTATGAAATTCTCAGACGGCTTGTGGCTTGAGGTGAGTCGCGAGGTCGCAAAACAGTATCCGGACATCGAATTTGAAGACCGCATCGTCGACAATATGTGCATGCAGTTGATTCAAAAGCCGGAGCTTTATGATGTGATTGTTTTGCCTAATCTTTATGGTGACATCGTCAGCGATTTGTGCGCGGGATTAGTTGGCGGACTGGGCGTGGCCCCCGGTGCAAATATCGGCGAAAAAGCCGCTATCTTCGAGGCAACTCACGGCAGCGCCCCAAGATATAAAGGCCAAAACAAGGTTAATCCTACCGCCCTGATACTGAGCGGCGTGATGATGCTCCGGCATATTGGAAAATCAGCCCAGGCAGATAAGCTCGAAGCAGCGGTAGCCGGCGTGATCGCCGAGGGCAAAAATGTAACTTATGATTTGAAAGAAGACCGCGACGACCCCACCGCAGTCGGCACAAGCCAGATGGCTGATGCGATTATCGCAGAATTGAAAATGTAGATGCGACCCCGCAATAGACTGTGGCGAATAACCCCGCAATAAACCTGTCCTGAGCCAGGTCGAAGGATTGCGGGGCTAAATATTTAGCACCATGTTTCACGTGGGGTTTTACATGTTCCCGGTTTCGCTGCCGATTTGGAAGACCTTTCGATTGAACCAGGAAAGTTATCTAAAACTTATTTCAGGCCAAAAAAGTGGAGTGGCCCCTGCGCTTCTGCGATTCTTCTTGAGCGCGGCGGCAATATTTTACTCAATCGCAATTGAGGCACGGACATTTTTGTACTCTAAAGGGCTGTTAAAGACTCATCACGCCGGCGCAAAAGTCATAAGCATCGGCAACATAACGGTCGGCGGAACCGGCAAAACGCCGCTTGTAATATGGCTGTGTAATTTATTGCAGCGAAAAAATGTTAGCTGTGCGATACTCACTCGCGGGTACAAGGCAAATCAAAGATCAAAAATCAAAAATCAGAACTATGAAGATGAGCCAGCGATTTTCGCACAACACTGTGCCGAAGCCGGCGTCATTGTCAATCCGGACCGCGTTGCAGGTGCCGCCGAAGCGGTGACCAGATTCGGTGCAGAAGTGCTTATTATGGACGATGGATTTCAACACCGCCGGCTGGCACGAAACCTGGATATCGTGACAATTGACGCAACAAAACCTTTTGGCTACGGCAGGCTTCTACCGGCAGGGCTGCTTCGAGAGCCGGTCACCGCACTTGCGCGAGCTGGCGCCGTGGTTATTACAAGGTGCGACCAAGTAAAAGAAGCCGACCTGACTGAGCTTGAACAGAAACTGCGGCGGGTTAACTCCAATATGATAATTGCAAGGTCCATCCACGCTCCTATTTTCGCAGAATCCGTAAAGAACAAAAGAATCAGCCTGGAAAGTCTAAAGGGCAAGAAGGTATTTGCCTTTTGTGGGATAGGTAATCCGCAGGCGTTTCTGAACACAATCAACACGCTCGGCTGCGATGTCGTCGGATCGAGAGTCTATGATGATCATCAACATTATAATTCTGACGATGTTGCCGGTATTTGTGAACAGGCCATGTGCGGCAAGGCAGAGCTAATCCTTACAACGCAAAAGGATTGGACTAAGGTCGCCCCGTTGGACGCGTTAAGAAATGAGATGCCTTTTGCGTATCTGGCTATTGAGCTGAAATTCATTAGCGGAGAGGACGGGCTAAGAGACTTGATTGAAAGGACGCTGGCGGGTAAAATTCCTGCAAAGAAGAAAGGACCCACGTGAAACGTGTATGGGTCAACCGAGGCGTTACGCGATGAACCGTAGCAAAAAGTCTTACAACTCTATAAAGACAGGATCGAGTATGAAACGGAGTACGGCAGGCAAGTTACGCCCAATCGACTCGCTGATCGAGGAGCTGTCCCGGCATCGAAGGCAAAAAGAGATTATAGTCTTTACAAATGGGTGTTTTGATATCGTGCACAAAGGGCACATCGAGCTTCTTAAGCTATGCAGGCAGCAAGGGGACATCGTTGTCGTCGGACTAAACAGTGACAGTTCCGTCAGGGCCATAAAAGGGCCGGAGCGGCCCATAAATAATCAGCACGACCGGGCCGCCGTTCTTGCCGCGCTGGAGTTTGTGGACTACGTCACAATCTTCGATGAGCCCAGCGTGCTCAGCTTAGTCAAGAAAGTCAAACCCGACGTATTAGTAAAAGGTCAGGACTGGGCGAAAAAGGGCGTCGTTGGCCGGGAGTTTGTCGAATCATACGGCGGCAAAGTTGTTCTCGCCCCGTTTGTTCAAGGCCAAAGCTCGACGGCAACCATCGAAAAAATAAAGGCGTTGCAGAAGCAGTCATTATGAAGAAGACGATAAAAAAGCAGGTTACAGCCGCGATTGAAACGCATAAAAAAATGCTCGCTGAATTTGAAGCGCACGCCCTTGAAACGATTGCCGCCGCCGCCCAGGCAATAATAACAGCATTGAAGCGCGGCGGCACTATTTATCTATGCGGCAACGGAGGCTCAGCGGCAGACGCCCAACATATCGCAGGCGAGCTGGCAGGCAGATTCAGCAGACGCCGCAAGCCTTTGCCTGCCGTAGCGCTTTCAAGCGATGCCTCCGTCTTGACGTGCATCGCCAATGATTATTCTTATGAGCAGGTTTTCGCCCGGCAGGTCGAGGCGCTGGCTAAAAAAGGCGATATTTTGTGGGCACTTTCTACCAGCGGCAGCTCGCCAAATGTCGTTGCCGCGGCAAGAGTGGCAAAGAAAAAGGGGGCCTGCGTGCTGGCTTTTACAGGGCGCATCGGCAGCAAGCTCGAACAAATCGCCGACATCTGTTTTTGCGCACCTGACATCTCGACTGCCCGCAGCCAGGAGATGCACCAGCTCGCGTATCACATAATTTGCGACCTGGTAGAACAGAACTTTACGGGTCGTTAGACCAGAAATAGGGTTATCTTGCTATGCCTGACAAAGCGGTATTCTTAGATCGCGATGACACTCTGATTGAGGATCCCGGCTACATCAATGATCCGGACCAGGTAAAGCTGCTGGATGGTGTGCCTGAAGCGCTGGGCGAGCTTAAGGCTCTCGGATATAAGCTGGTGGTCGTGTCCAATCAACCAGCCGTCGCACGCGGCATTGTCACGGAGGAAGCTCTCGCTGAGGTTCACGACCGCTTACAGGAGCTGCTGGCGGAAAACGGGGCGGCTTTAGATAGAATTTATTATTGCCCTTACCATCCGGACGCCGTTATCGCCAAATACCGTAAGCAAAGCGACTGGAGAAAACCGGGCCCGGGAATGCTGCTGGCCGCCGCCGAACAGATGGATATCGACCTTGCCCGGTCGTGGATGATCGGCAACAGCGATAGTGACATTGAAGCCGGCGCCAGAGCCGGATGTAAGACCATATTAGTAAGCCCGGCTTCACATCACAAGCAAGCGGACTCGCAAGCTTTATCCGCAGGGCAAAAGCCCGATTACACCAGCGTAAATATCAAAGAAGCTGTCAACATCATAAAAAAATGCCATCGTTTACGTATTGACATGAAAAATGAGAATCAATTAGGTCTCGAAAGCCAGACTCAGCAGTCTGTAGAAGTTGAAGAAAAGCCGCCCGCCCCGGAAATGCTGAAGCCACAGATACCTCTACCACAGGCAAGTGTAGCGGTTGCCGAGCAACAAATCACCGGCGAAAAAACCGAGCAGCTGCTGGGCGGCATTCTCGAACAGCTAAAAAGAATGGAAAGAACCGAGATGTTCGGCGAATTTTCCATAATGAGACTGCTGGCTGGAATTGTGCAAATCCTCGTTTTGTTCTGTCTGCTGATGGCGCTATGGTTTTTGACCAGCCCAACCGGCCGAGGCAACGCTGTCTCCATAGCACTTGGATTCGCGGCGGTTTTGCAGTTGATGTCGCTGACTTTCTACGTAATGCAGGGGCGAAAATAGTTCTTGGACGAAGCTGGACCCCGCAATAAATTGCGGGGCTAAATACCTAATGAAGGGACATCTCGACACAGTCAAGACGCTTATCGTCCGCTGCCCAAACTGGGTGGGTGACATAGTCATGGCTACGCCCACGTTCGATTGTCTGCGGGAGAGTTTCCCGGCGGCAAAAATCGTCGGCCTATTGAGAGAAAAAGCCCACGGTATAGTAAGGGACGGCCCCTGGTTTGACGCGCTCGTTGATTGCCCGGACAAATCCTGGCCCGGAATCTGGCAAACGGCAAAACAGATACGCCAATATGCGGGCGATGTGGGCATTGTGCTGCCGAACTCCATCCGGTCGGCGGTAACAGTATGGCTGGGCGGAGCGAAGCAGATTTACGGTTATCGCCGCAGTTTCAGGGGCGTCTTTCTGTGCGGCGGACCTGAGCCGCTGCGAAACAATCACCGAATCCAGCCGCTGCCTATGACCGAGTACTATCTCGAAATCTGCCGCTGGCTGGGATTGAAAACGCCCCAGCAGGTTAAGCCGAGGCTCTTCATTGGCCAAGAACTTTTCAATCGCGGAGAATCGCTAATCAGAAAGTACGGCATCTGCGAAAAGGACATAGTGATTGGCTTGAACCCAGGAGCAAGTTTTGGCAGCTCAAAATGTTGGCCCGCTGAAAACTTTGCCGAGCTGGCCGAGCTATGCCAAAGCCGGCTCGGCGCCCGCATTATACTTTTCTGCGGGCCAGGCGAAGAGGATATTGCGCAGGCCATTATCGGACAAAGTCACGCTAAAATTACCGATACCAGCCAAGACGGAATTGACCTGGAGCTGTTGAAACCACTGGTTCGGCGATGCAACCTGCTGATTACAAATGACACAGGCCCCCGCCACTATGCGGTGGCCTTGGATGTGCCGGTGGTGGTCATTATGGGGCCGACCGACCCTCGCTATACCGACAGCAATCTGGACCAAACGATCGTCATTAGAAAGGAGCTGCCGTGTTCGCCTTGCCACAGGAAGGTCTGCCCAAGCCGGCACGAGTGCATGACCGAGATATCACCCGGCGAAGTTTTTTCGGCGGCGAAAAAACTGCTGACTTGAACCCCGCAATGAATCGCGGGGCTAAATAAATATAAATTGAACAGCCGACAAAATGGAACCATCTGTATACAGGAAAAAATGGCTTAGCATAAAAAAGGACTCTTGCTCGCAGGACGCTCTCTTACAGTTGTCGCGGCAAGCTGCCCTATCTTTCGTAGACCGGTACTACCAAACCGGCGCCTACGAGGCGGAATATATTACTCTACTGTGTGAAATGGCGACATCCTTGGCGGATACGGAACTGAATAACGCGGCGGCGTCGGCTCTTTTCGAAATCATAGTCGAAAAGTTGTGCGATGATTTTGAAGATGTGCCTGTAGAAATCTACTGCCGGGTCATGTCTCAGGTCATCTCTTACTGCCGAGATGTTCGCCAGGGAGCAGCTCTTGATAAAGCACTGGCGGATTTCGGAATTCTCTCGTTCGAGGACCTTTACGACCGGGCCATCTCGCTGCACACTCGTCGTTACAGCTACAACAGCACCAAGCCGCCGGGAAAAATTATCCTGCTATCGCGAGTGACTATCGGCGCGGATGTTGCCATTCTGAGCGTAATGATACAGCGTTTTACCAGAATGTTCCCGCGGGCGGAAATTGCTGTCATAGGCAGCAGCAAACTGCAGGGCGTTTTCGGCGGAAATAAGCGCATCCGAATTTGCCCGCTCGATTATGCTCGCAGCGGCGGACTATTCGAGCGTTTCCGGAGCTGGCACGCGGCGCTGGCCATTCTGGCCGGCGAAATGCCGCCGGCTCAAGAAGAGCGCACGCTGCTGGTCGACCCGGACTCCCGAATCTCCCAGCTTGGCGTTCTGCCCCTGACGCATCGGGACAATTATCTATTTTTCAACAGCCGCGAATGCGCTGCATCCGCGAAGAACGCCCGTATGGCCGAGCTGGCAAATCGCTGGATGGATACCGTCTTTGGCGTATCAGAGTTTTGCTACCCGAAGGTTTGGACCATCCCGTCGATAAGCCTTAAGACGCGAAAGCTGGCGGCGCTGCTGCGATCGGCGGGATGCACGCGGCTCGTTGCCGTCAACCTCGGCGTTGGGACAAATCCGCGCAAAAGACTAAGCCTGGATTTTGAGCAGGACCTGCTGCGTGCGATCCTCAAAGACCCCCAAACCGTGGTGCTGCTGGACAAAGGTTTCGGGCAGGATGAGCTGTCGCGATCGGCTGCATTGCTGGACGGCATAAAGAATCAGGGTTTCAGCACAGCCGATATGAGCTTTGACGATCCGGAATATCCGAGCTTCTCACACGGCTTACTCACAATAGAGTGCACCATCGGCGAGATTGCGGCCCTTATCGCACAGTGTGACGAATTCATCGGATACGATTCCGCGTGCCAGCACATCGCCGCCGCCGTCCAAACGCCGGCGGTAACCATTTTCGCGGGCAGCAACGATATGCACTTTGTCAGGCGATGGAGCGCGTGTGGCAAGGCGCAGCATAAAATCGCACACGTTGACACGCTCACCGACCCCCAGAACGTCGACACGAACGAGGTCGTCTCGCGGATCATGGCAGAAAGACCCAAAACAGAGGAAAGAAGGCAAAAGCCTGCCCTGAGCGAAAAAAGCTTGCCCGTGAGCCGAGTTGAAGGGTCGAAGGGGCAGAAGCTGGAATTCCGGATACCGACTTAGTTTTGCCAAAACCAATGCCCGATCTCAAAAAGCACCTGTTATGAAAGTGTTTTTTATCTATCCGTCGGCCGGCTCACAACTGGGCTTTAATTATGGCGTCGCCCATATAGCTGCCGTCCTGAAACAAGCCGGCCATCAGGTCGGCTTTTGGCAGCTCTGCGAGGACGTTGAGCCGCTGCCTACCGAAGAGCAATTCACCGCACGTCTCTTGAAGGAAAAGCCGGACATACTTGCCTTCTCAGTGGTAACCAATCAATGGCCGTATACGCAGACGCTGGCTCGCTGGGCCCGCAAGAAACTGTCAGCGCCTCTTGTTCTTGGCGGCATACACGCTCTGGTCGGCGCACGAGAAATCCTGCAAACCGGTTTATTTGATTATGTGTTTCGCGGCGAATGTGAAGAGGCCTTTCTGGAATTCGTCGAAAAAATCCGGCGGGGAGAAGGCGTCGAGAATGTGCGAAATCTCGCCTTTGCCCGTAACGGGCGGATCAAAATTAATCCCGTCCGGCCTTTGCCCGATGTGGCCGCCCTGCCCGTGAAGGATTACCAGAGCATGGATTTTCAGAAAATGACCGATGCCAAGAACGGATGGGTGGGCCTGATGGCCTCGCGAGGCTGTCCTTTCGCCTGCACCTACTGCTTCAATCACGTCATGGTCGAGTCATATAGAAAGGACCTCAAGTGCAGCTTTAGGCAGCTTAATTACATCCGGCAATTCGACGTTGATAAAGTAATTCAGGAGATTGAATATCTGCTAAAGACCTACCGCAATATCAAGATGTTCATATTCGACGATGACCTGTTCACTTTCGACAAATCCTACGTAAGGGCGTTTTGCCGGGCATACAGAAAAGTCTGCGGAATTCCTTTTGTTGTAAATGCCCATGTGGGCTTTTTCGATGAGCAATGCGCTCGGGATCTGGCGGAGGCCAACTGCAAAATCGTCAAGTTCGGCGTAGAATCCGGAAGCCCGAGAATTCGCAGCAAGATTCTGAATCGTCACATGACCAACCAAAAAATCATAGAGGCGATAAAAACTGTCGGCAAATACGGCATGCACAGCTCGGTTTTTTTGATAATCGGCTTCCCGCACGAAGGCCGCGAGGATGTATTCGAGACAATTAAACTTATGGCGGCGGCCAAGCCGGGCCGATTCCGCTGGACGTATTTCTTCCCGTTTCCCGGAACAAAGGCGTATCAAATAAGCCTGGACGGCGGTTTTATTAACTTCGAGAAAATGAAGGCGCTAAAAAACTTTACGGATGAATCCTGTCTGGAATTTGGGCCCGAGCAGAACCTATTGCTCAAGAAAATCGGCCGCATTATGCCGTGGTTTGTCAACGCCTATTCGGACCTTCCGGCTGCCGAGTTTTACGCCGAAAAAATCAAAGAGATACTGGCGATGGACCAAGACCAATGGAGCAAGGCGGCCCCCGACCTTCATCGTGAAGACAGCAAATACTCTCAAGTGTGCTGCGAAAAAGGGCTGCCGCATTATGCCGTAAAATATAATCCGTTCATGGGTGTTATTTCCGATTATTTCCTAAACGATGACCCACAGCGTGAACCATAATCGCCGGACCGTCTCTGGCCAACGGTTCGTTGAGATTTCAAAATCGCTTTTCGTCGATGCGGACTTCGAGCCGATTTTCCGCAGACTCGGGTTAACCTCGATCGACGCCGTTTTCTCTTTCAACGCGGGCAAAAATCTTAGCAAAAAGAATCTCGCCGGCTTCCGCAGCCGCCTGCAGTTCGACATAAGTTCGCCCCCGGCAACGCTGTTTCTGAAGCGATATGACAAGCCGCCGGATTTAGTCCAGGTTAAGAACTGGCTGTCGCATCGCGGCCGCAAGAGCTTCGGATTGGCAGAATTCGCCTCGGCAAGCCAACTATCGGCAGCAAACGTAAATACGCCAAAGACTGTCGCCTATGGCGAGCAGCGCGGCATCTTCTTCGAGAAAAGAAGCTTCATAATCACTGAGAAAATACCCAACGCCGAATCGCTGGAGCGAAAACTGCCGGCCTTTTTCACCGGCCCGCTGACGGGCGAAAATCTGAAGCTGCGGCGAAATTTCATTGCCCGATTGGCGGCTTTTATAAGGGCATTCCACCAGACAAATTATCGCCATCGGGACCTCTATTTTTCGCACATATTTTACGATGATTCGGGTAAATTTTATCTGATAGACCTTGCGCGAGCCTTTAAACCCGTCCTTTGGCACGAGCGATTCCGAATAAAGGACATCGCCCAGTTATATTACTCAGCTCCAGGGGCGTATTTCTCCAGGACGGACAGGCTGCGTTGTTACCTGGGATACGCTCAGACCGATAACCTAACCGGCACGGACAAATCATTTATCCGAAAAGTGGTTGGCAAAGCGCAGCAGATGGCGCACCATAACACCAGGCACGGCAGGAGCGCACCGTTTGCGAGCTAACCAAACTTGAGGTACTATGCTGCGATGGGCAAAAAAATCGCCATTATAATAGAGCGAATAGATACAGCCCTCGGCGGAGCCGAACGCTCCGTCATCGAGCTGTCAGCAGCCCTATCGGCACTCGGCGCCGAAGTGACGGTACTTGCCGCAAAAGGCCAAAGGCAGGCGGAAAATCTTCACATTCTATGCGGCAATAAGCCCGGCAAGCGAACTTGTCACCGTACTTTTGCAAAGGCGCTGAGCAAACATCTGTCGGAAAACCGCTACGATGTAATTCACAGCGTTCTGCCTTTTGACTTTGCCGACGTTTACCAGCCGCGCGGAGGCACGTATGCAGAATCAATTCTGCGTAGCGCTGCCAGCTACCAAAGCCGGTTGATGACATCCTACAAAAGGCTCACGGCTTTTGCTAACCTGCGCCGGACGGCGCTTATGCGGGCGGAGCGAAGGCTGTGCCGGCAGCCCAGCGGGCCGACAATCGTAGCAATCTCACACTACGTTGCCGAGCAGCTCAAGCAGCATTATGCCGTCGCCGAAGAACGCATCGTGGTTATACCCAGCGGCATAAAGATAAATGCAAAAGCCAACGCAACCACGTCAGACAGACTCCGCTCACAAGTGCTGGCTCGCCTGGGCATAAAAGAAACCGACAAGCCTGTTTTTTTCTTATTCGTCGCTAATAATTTTAGGCTAAAAGGATTAGCTGCTCTGATAAGAGCGATGCACCTGACAGCTCGCCGGCAGACAGCCGATGCCGCCTTTGCAATTGTCGCCGGCAGCGGCGAAACGCGAAAATACTATCGCCTCGCCGAAAAACTCAACGTGCACAAAAAAATTGTCTTTTTGGGGCCCGTCAAACACGTTCAAGACCTTCTGTCAGTGAGCGATGTCGGCGTCTTGCCTACCTTCTATGACCCATGCTCGCGATTTATTCTGGAGGCGTTGGCTGCCAGCAAGCCGGTAATTACCACCAGATTCAACGGCGCAGCCGATCTATTCGTTAATGACCGTCATGGCAAAGTCATCGACAGCCCTGAAAACATCTCTCAATTAGCAGAGGCCATCGGCTATTTCGCAAATAGAAACAATATCCAGAAAGCGTCTGAGGCGATCGTTGCCGACAATCTAACAGAAAAAATCTCCGTCGACCGGGCTGCAAAAGAGCTGCTATCTGTTTATGAATTTATATTGCGAAAAAAGAGTGAGAGACAATGTACGCGACTTTCGTAATAGTCACTATAGCAGCGTATTTGCTTGGCTCGATACCCTTCGGGTTGATCATTGCCAGAGCACACGGCAAGGACTTACGCGCCGTAGGCTCAGGCAATATCGGCGCGACAAACGTCGCGCGGGCGCTCGGCAAACGATGGGCGTACCTTTGCTTTGCGCTCGATATGCTCAAAGGTATGCTACCGATGCTCCTGGCAAAACTTGTCCTGAGCGCAGCCGAAGGATTCGAAATTCCAGACTCGACATTCGAGACTCCCACAGCCGTCGGGCTGTGGCTGTGGCTGGCGGTAGGCTTCGCGGCAATCCTGGGTCACATCTTCCCTGTGTATCTGAAATTCAAGGGCGGCAAAGGTGTCGCAACCAGCCTGGGCGTGGCACTGGGCCTTTGGCCTTATTTCACAATTTGTGCGGCCGCCGCACTTGCGATATGGGTGCCGATGGTTTTGATATGGCGATACGTTTCGCTCGCCTCTATCACTTCATCCATCGCGTTTCCTATCGTTTTGGTCTTAGCTGTAAGCCTGGTCCCGGCGTGGAATTTCGCCTATCTCTGGCCGCTGCTCATCGCGGCAATCGCGATACCGCTGATGGTCATAATTCGGCACCGCGAAAATATAAAAAGGCTGATCGCAGGCACCGAAGACAAAATCTGGAAGGACAAGCCCAAAGCGGATTAATCCGGATATTTCATGATATTGCCGTGGTTTTTGTGTAAGCACGCCCTCGATGGTCCCACTGACAATTAGCCTGCCGGATGGACAAATCATTGCACTTTTCTGCTACGGACTATCTGTAAATTGCCAAGGTCCCTAAATATCTCAAGAATTTGCTGCAACGACGTGGGTTTTTCCTTGACGAGCATGTCACATCGCTGTAGACTTATTTGCCGTGCTTTTTATTCCGCTGGTTAAGGGAAAGGTTCACATCCACCTTCGCACTGGTGTATGCAGCAGCGGGAGGAAACAGGGATTATCATCTCCCTCAGCCGGATCAACGGTTTTTCCCCGCAGAAGAGGTTTTCGGTTCAGGGACCGCGGCGGTGTTTGTGCCGCGGGGTCGTGAGAATAGCAATAATCTTTTTAGGAGGGTCAAAACATGACCGGTAGAAGAAACCTTAAGATGTGGCTGACGATCTGCTCGCTTATGCTGGTAGCGGTGAGTCCGGCAGCAGCAGACACCCACTATGTCTTTTCTGGGCAGAGCATTCAGGCGGCGATCAATGCAGCCCTCCCCGGCGACCAAATCGGGGTGACCGCGGGGACGTATAATGAGGCCATCAACTTCCATGGCAAGGCTATCCGTCTGTACAACGTCGGTTGGCCGGTGGCCACCATCGACGCAACGGGGCTTTATACATCCGTTGTGACCTGCAGAAACAGTGAAGGCCCCGGAACTGTCCTTGAGGGCTTTACCATCACCGGCGGAAATGCCGATTATGGCGGTGGGATGCGCATTGTGGGCTGCAACCCGACGGTGACCAACTGCACCTTCACCGCCAACTCGGCCAACAACGGCGGCGGCATGTCCATTGGGAACGGCAACCCGACGGTGACCTACTGCACGTTCACCGGCAACTCGGCCGACTACGGCGGCGGGATGTTCAACACAAATAGGAGCAGCCCCACGGTGACCTACTGCACGTTCACCGGCAACTCGGCCAACTACGGCGGCGGCGGGATGGACACCGATTCGGGCAGCAGCCCGACGGTGACAAACTGCAAGTTCACCGGCAACTCGGCCCCGCACGGCGGCGGAATGGAAATCTTCCCGGGCAGCCTGAGCCCGACGGTGACCAAGTGTACCTTCAGCCAAAATACGGCGACAGGCTCATGGTTGTGGGGCCTTGGGTACGGCGGCGGGATGTACATTGTGAATTGCAACCCGACGGTGTTGGAATGCACGTTCAGTGGCAATACGGCGGCCGATGCTGGCGGGGGGATGTTAAACTATTTCTGCAACCCGACAGTGACCAACTGCACCTTCATCGAAAACAAGGCAGAAATCACGAGTCTTGAGGCGCGCGGCGGCGGGATGTGTAACATTGGCAGCAGCCCGACGGTGACCAACTGTATCTTTCTGGACAACAGTGCGGGATTGTACGGTGGGGGGATGTTAAACTGGTGTAGTGGCCCTGTGGTGACCAACTGCACCTTCACTCGTAACTCGGGGGCTAACGCCGGCGGCGGTATGAGCAGCTCATTTTTCAGCATGCCAAAGGTGACCAACTGCATCTTATGGGGTAATACGGCGCAGGTTGTTCCTGACCTACACGGTGACGCGACTGTCACCTACAGCGACGTTAAGGGGGGCTGGGGTGGGGCGGGCAACATTAATGCCGATCCAAAGTTTGCCGACGCCGACGGGCAGCTCTGGCCCGACTCGCCTTGCATCGATGCGGGTAACAATAGTGCGATTTCCGGTGTTGCGACCGACCTCGACGGGAACCGCCGCATAGTAAACGGCGACCACAAGGACTCTGCTGTCGTCGATATGGGGGCCTATGAAGCATACGAAGGGCTGGTGACCATCCACGTCCCGGGCGACTGCGCTACTATCCAGTCGGCTATTGACGTAGCTACGTCCTACTACTCGCAAATCGAGGTGGCGCCGGGGACCTATTATGAGGCGATCGATTTCAAAGGCAAGGCCATCCAGCTATACAGCAGCGGTGGCCCGCAGGTGACCACCATTAATGGCGGCGGGGCTTTTCATGTCGTGCGGTGTGTAAGTGCAGGCGACGGCACCACCCTGGAGGGCTTTACGATTACCGGCGGAAATGCCAATGGCAGTTCGCCAGACGACCGCGGCGGCGGCATGTATAATGAAAACAGCAGCCCGACGGTGACCAAGTGTACCTTCAGCGGCAACAAGGCCACCGCGTACGGCGGCGGCATGTCTAATCGGCTAAGCACCCCGGTCCTAAGCGCCTGCAATTTTCAAGGCAATTTAGCTTTGCAAGGCGGCGGGATACACAATGACTCCACCTTACTGCGGGCGACCGACTGCCGATTCGTGTCCAATACTGCAGCCTTGAAAGGTGGTGCGATGGGCAACTCCCAAAGCCAGGCGATTTTGACGAACTGCAGCTTCAGCACAAACAGGGCGAATGGTCGTGACGGCGGGGGGATGTGCAATGAGCTTAACAGCATCGCCAGCGCAACTAACTGCACTTTCAACGGTAATTCTGCCGTCAGATTCGGCGGCGGGATGTACAACTCGCAAAGCCAGGCGACACTGACCAACTGTACCTTCACCGGGAACACGAGCGGCAGCGGCGGCGGGATGAGCAACGACCAAAGCCAGGCGACAACACTGATCAACTGTACCTTCACCGGGAACTGGGCTACCTTCGCTGGCGGCATGCTGAACGACCAAAGCCAGGCGACACTGATCAACTGTACCTTCACCGGGAACTCGGGAGTCTTCGGCGGCGCCATGTACAATATCAACAGCAATCCCGCGGTGACTAACTGCATCCTCTGGGGCAATACTGCAAACACTGGCCCTCAGATTTACATTTCCGGTGGCACGGCCGCTGTTACCTACAGTGACGTTCAGGGCGGCTGGCCCGGGACGGGCAACAAGAATGCCAATCCGCTGTTTGCCGACGGCGCCGGGCGACTCGCACCGACCTCGCCGTGCATCGACGCGGGCAACAATGCGGCGGTTTCTGGTGTTGCGACCGACCTCGATGGGAAGGCACGCAAAACGGACGGAAACCTTGATGGTGTTCCTGTCGTCGATATGGGGGCCTACGAGTATGTGTCCGTCGATGCCGACGCAGACGGGATCAAAGACGGTGTCGACACGGCGCCTCTTGTTTACTCCAATGATTTTGCTCAAGGCTCAACCAGCGGCACGATAGTAGAGCGCGGAGATCAGACCGTCCTTGTGGCGGACGCACCGGACCCACTGGGTGTAAAGATCGAGGCCAGCGCGTCGGGCGGCCCTACGCCGGCGCAGGTAAGCGTTTGTGGCGGGGCCGCATTCACGTTTGACGCCGGTGATGTAGCGTTTGTCACCTGTGGCAGCGTCGAGATAACAGTCGTGCAGGGGACGGTAGAGATTGTCTTTACTGCCACCAATGGGACACAGGTGGTAACAAGCCTGAACAAAGGCAGTGGCATCGCCTTTGAGCCGGAGACCTGTACCATCACCGCGCCAGCGACCAATGTGTATGATGTCGTGGTTATCGTGGACGGTGGCGAAATCATCCTTGCTCCCGGTGAGAGCAAAGTGCTCGCAGAGGTCGATATTGACATCTATCCAAACCGCACGCCGAACATGGTGTACCTCAGCAAGAACTACACCATCTCCGTTGTGGTTTTCGGCAGCACCAGCTTCAATGTAACAAGCCTGAATTCATCAACGGTGCGATTCGGCCGAACGGGAACCGAAGCCGCACCGGTGCGGGCGCCAACCATTCGAGATATGAATGCCGACGGATCGCCCGATGCTATGTATGGATTCCTTACGTTTAACTGCGTCTTCAAGCTTGGTGATACGGAAGGTGTCTTAACCGGAAAGACAACACCCGGAATAGATGTTATAGGACGCGATTCCGTAGTGGTATCCCCTTGACAGGAGGCACTAATTACTGTATAATAATTTTTGGAGAAGGATTTTAGCAAACAATTGAATATCGGAGGAGGTTTTATGAAGTGTAACAAATGCATCCCAATTATTTTGGGCGCAGTACTGTGTCTGTCCTCGGCGGCACGGAGTAACATCACCAACGGTGGTTTTGAAACCGGCGACCTTACGGGGTGGACCTTTAGCGGTGCGGGCCCCGATTACACAATTGATCCGCTTGGTGACCCCGGGGCCGTCACATTCGAATTACCACGTGATCCATTTGGTTTACTATCGCCCCAGGCACCCTTTACCGCATCTGGTTTGTGGGAGCCGATGGGGGGCGATTACTTTGCCTCCCTCTGGAGCGTTACCATTGACGAGTTCGGTACGCCTGTGGAAGTCGCTGCGCAGATGAGTCAGACTTTCACGACTCTCGAAGACCGATTACTGCTGGAATTCGATTATTTCTTCGACTTTGGTGACTGGCAGCCGAACTATGACACGGCGGTGGCCACATTGAGTTTGAGCGGCGGTGGAAGTGTGGTGCTTTTCGAGCACAATACTTTGGGCAATGAGTTGCTTGATGAGGAAAACCTCGACTGGAATCATGTGGTGGCTCCCCTGGCAACAGCAGGAGAGTATACGCTGACTTTCGAAGTCGAAGATATCGATGGCGGCTTGGGGTACGGACTCGAGTCGATTCTCGGCGTCGACAACGTAAATGTAGTGCCCATCCCTGCTCCAGCCGCCCTTTTGCTTGGCAGCATTGGCATGGGTCTGGTCGCCTTACTGCGCAGACGCCGAACGCTCTGAGAGCACCTGTAGACCTGCGATCGAGAGGGCTGTGAGCAACCGCTTGCAGCCCGTTTTTTATACTTGTGAGCAGAACATTGGAGTTGAACCTCATTTCGTTTGTCCCCGAAAGCCAGAAAAGGCGCTTCACAGTTTGGTCAACTGATCAAGTATAGGGACCAGCACGATGTTGCGGAATTGCGCCCCGCCCGCGGTATTGAACCCGTAGGACGTAGCTGGCGTAACTGCGATGATGAACGAACCATGACACGCAGCTCGAAGACCCTGACGTCTCCGCCCTGCCCTAAACCAACTCCCAATCGCGCAGCCAGGTGTACTCTGGCGGCAGGCTGGCCCAGCGCTGGTCAGTGGTGCGCACCAGCCACTGCTTATCCGCAGGCATCATAGCAAGCGCCCGCGTATACGAAGCTCTCGCGGCGTTCTCGACCTCATAGACCGTTGAAAGCCCCGGTATAACAGCCGTAACGGCATCGCTTAGATTAAGAATGCACTGAAGCGTCAGTAAGGCCAGGTCATTGTCTTCCTTGTTGCCCACGCCCAATCTCTGCTTACCATGACTCTTGAAGACGCTGCCGCCGAAGAACGGCTTTATGGTTATTAGTCCCACATCCTGCTGCCGAAGCGACTGAAAGATGCTCTTATGTTCAGGCCCATAACCGGCATTGACCTCTTCGATATGGTCTCTCGTTGGCGTGGTGCCTTTTTCCCTGGTCTTGGCCGTGCAGGGGAAAATGAACATCTCGACCTGGGGGTACTTTTCAATTACGTGCTGTGCCCAGGGTCGGCTGTGGCTGGAGATGCCGAAATGCCTCACCTTGCCCTGGTTATGCAGTTTTTGGAATGCCTCAATCATCACTTCCACGTCGGCGTCCGTATTGGTGCCGTCCATCTTGGCCTGAACGCGCCATATATCCAGGTAATCCGTCCCGATATGCCGCAGGCATTCTTCCACATTGTAGAGCTGGGCCTTAACGTTGCAGTATTGGTCGTGACGCGGGCAGAGTTTGGAATCGTCCGCGCCGACAATCATTTTCTCTCGCCGGCCTTTTAGCGCCGCACCATAGCATAGACACTCCTCGGCGCCCGTGATGTCCAGATAATTCATCCCACAGTCTATCGCTTTGGAGACCACCTCGGTACGGTTCTTGGCGACATCGTCGGGGACTTCCTCATTTACGAATTTGCCCCACCACCAGCCGCCGCTTTGGTCTCTCCAGGGAGCCTGCCAATGCCCTCCCAGACCGATCTGCGAGATGAACAGTCCCGTTTTGCCGAGCCTGCGGTAGTTCATTTGCGGGTGGTAATTGAGAATCTTGGATGTATCGACCGGCTGGCCGCTCTTGTCGGCAGCGTATCCCTTGCCGGCCAAGGCCCCAACAATTGTTCCCGCTGCCGCCGTGGAGGCATTGCGGATAAAAGCCCGGCGTGAAGATTTATGGTTATTCATAGCCCATCTCCTTTGCAGTGCCAACGGCCCTGCGTTCAGACGTCAGAGGACTTGGAAACAGCTCCGGTGACGGCTGCCATAGTCCGTATAAATATAATAAAGCCAATAGATGTAAATTGCCAAGAATATTCGCCCTGGAATACTTTATAGTATGCGCTTGCGGCTTCAGGTCGCGTCTGCCGGAATAATGCAAAGAAATCTCAGAGCTTCATCGCCTGTATTTTTGAACTGATGGCGCTCGTTCCCGGGCACAAATATCACATACTCAGGACCGAATCGGTGTTCGTTTCCTCCGCAAGCCAACACGCCCTGTCCCTCAATTACAAAGACCTCGTGCTCGTGAGTATGCCTATGCAGAGGCGTATAACCGCCCGGCTGCAATTCAAACATTCGCAGGGCAAAATTTTCCGCTCCGTCTTCTTTGGAAATCAGCCACCTTATAGCTACATCTTTTGCCCCTTCGGCCTCGACTGGAGTTTTGCGTATATTACTGCTCTTTTCTATCTTCATTTTTTGTCCCTGCTATTTATCACTCTGTCATAGTGACCTTGTCTTTGGGACCCCACGTGAAACGTGGGGCTAAATATTTAGCCTGCGGTTTTGCCACGGCCTGTGAATCCTATTCAAGTTTCTTTGCCAGGATTTCAGAAACCACCTTCGGATTTGCCTGGCCCTTTGTCTTTTGCATCACTTGGCCCAGCAAGAAACCGCGCGCCTTGCTGCTTTTCTTGCCACCGCTAATTACGTCTTCGACGGCTTTTGGATTCTCCGCCAGCACCTGGTCAACTACAGCCTCCAGCTCTCCAACGTCACTCTTCTGAATCAGGTTGCGCTGCCGAGCAATAACTTCCGGCGGCTTGTCCGGAGACCCTGACATTATCGTTGTGATCGTTGTCGCCGCGGTAGCACTGGCAACCCCCATGACCACCATTTTGCAAAGCTGAGCAATATGGTTGGCCGGAATCCGTAAGCCAACCACCGTGCATCCTTTTTCGTTTGCCAATTTGAGCAGGTCCTGCGTGATTATATTGCATGCTCGCTTTGCATCGCCACCTTGGGCAACAACTTGTTCGAAGTACTCCGCTGTTGAGCGGTCGGCGGTTAGAACGCCTGCGTCGTAGTCATTCAATCCATATTCGTTAACGAAACGCAACTGCTTGTGAATGGGCAGCTCGCACAATCGAGACTTGATTTCTCGCAGCCACTCTTCGGTCAACTGGACCGGCACAAGGTCAGGGTCGGGAAAATATCGGTAATCGGGGGCATCTTCCTTTTCTCTTTGCAGCACCGTCACTTCTTTGACGTCATCCCAGCCGCGAGTGGATTTCGTGCCCGTTTCCAGCGTTATGCCGGTCTCCAAAAATTCGTCAATCTGCCGGCTTACTTCATAATCGATGCTCTTTTCCAACGCTCGGAAGCTGTTTAGGTTTTTAATTTCGACTATCGGCGTCCTGTATTCGATGCCGTCTTTGGCAATAATCAGGTTGACGTTCGGCTCAAAACGCATGTGGCCTTTCTGCATGTCCGCTTCGGAGACGCCCAAATACCTTACCATCCGCTGCAGCTCCACCGCCAAGGCACGTACTTCTGCGGCGGTATTCATATCCGGCTCAGTAACAATCTCCAGCAAGGGCGTGCCGGCCCGGTTCAAATCAACCTGGGAGAAATTGCCCGCCGTGTGCAGATTTTTGCCGGCGTCCTCTTCCAGGTGCGCTCTTATTATCCTGATCGTTTTGCTCTTGCCGGACTCAAGCGGTATCTCGATAAACCCGCCGGCACTAAGGGGCAAATCATATTGGCTTATCTGGTAATTTTTCGGCAAATCAGGATAGTAATAGCTTTTTCTATCCCACTTGGTGAATGGTGCTATTTCGCAATTAAGGGCCAGGCCCACCAGGACGGCATACTCCAGCGCCTGCTTGTTCATTACCGGCAGGACGCCCGGCATACCCAGACACACGGGGCAAACCCTGCTATTGGGCGGCTGGCCAAACTCCACCGCACAACTGCAAAACATCTTGGTTTTGGTGCACAGTTGCACGTGTATTTCCAAGCCGACAACAACTTTATACTGCAAGTGATCCATCTATTATATCTCGGATAAATCCGAAATTCAAAATCCTAAATACGAAACAAATTCAAAATTCAAATGTCCAAATCTTCAAAACGTTTCCGGTCATTGGAATTTCTGTCATTCGAATTTGTTTCGAATTTCGATGCCGTCCAGATCCGGCCCTGACGGATTCGGATTTCCAGGTTTCCTTCAGTTTCGTATGAAGGGCAGATTTACTGCCCATGCTGACGATTCGTTCTGCTCACACCTATTCTTGTCACGATTCAAGGCGAAAACAAGACAAAAATCGTCACCCGTCGCTCGTGCCTCGTGCCTCGTGACTCGTTGCTCCGATGGGACGGTCGGCCCGTTTGAATGGGCTTATTATACGGGGTATGCTTGCAAGCCGGCCTTCATTGCACCTTCAATTGTTCCGTCCAGAAGCTCGCTGCCCGGAAACATCCATTCATCGGGATCATACCGCTCAGAACTCCATTTGAATATCGCAAAACCCCAATCGTTCATCTTGCCGCTATATTTCAAGCGGCAGATAGGTCCGATCTTTCCAAAGTCAGAACGATCCAAGTAGAGATACTTGCCTTGGAAGCGCGCAGCATAATAACAATCTGCGCGCCGAGAGTTCTTACGGTTGAAACGCTCAACAATATGCAATACCTTCTCTCTCACATCATCGGGTATATGTTTTTTGTTCATCTGCGATCCCTTCGCTTTCTCCAACCATCACAGCGCCTGACTTCACCGCAGCAGCCAGACTTTCTGCCCATGCTGCCAATTTTTCTGGCACTTATTTTTGTCAGGATTTGAGGCGAAGGCAAGATAAAAACCGTCACCCGTCGCTCGTGCCTCGTGACTCGTCCTTCGGCTTTATTCAATATCCGGTATCCCGCGAGCGGCGCGCCATATCCTCAAAATGTAGATCGCGCTCCGCTCGGCATCTACATGGTAGATAATCCGATACGGTTTGAGAATCGCCTCCCGAATAGACTCTTGGCCTTTTTCGGGAACGGTTCGATTGGAGAACGGCAACTCAGATGCAGTCTCGATGCGTTGTATGATGCGACCGGCGAGCTTGGCCGCTGCGTCAGGGTCGTCCAAGGTGATGTATTGAACGATTCCTTTCAGGTCTTCAACCGCTGTTTGCGACCAGACTATCTGGAAAGCCATTTCTTAAGACTTTCTTTCACCTCTTTATGGGGAATGACTTTGCCGGACTTGATATCGGATAGGCCCTTGTCAATGGCCGCAAGGAAACGAATTCGCTCCTCAATATCAGCCCACGTCGCCGAATCGGGCAGGTCCTGAATGATCTTGATCGCGATTTCTTTGCTGGTCATATACTTAAGTATATCGTGCAAGTACCATCAAGGCAAGAGAAAAAACAGTCGCTTGCCGCTCTGCTAAGGATGCGCATACCCTATTTCGCGATTGGCGGTTTTTTCGCGTGCCAGTCGGTCTGCGCTTCGAACATTCTTGCTATCCGCAAAAGTCTATCCTCGGTAAAGGCCGGCCTAAGTATCTGAAGGCCGATCGGCAAATCATTCTGGTCGAAGCCGCACGGGACGCTGATGGCCGGTATGCCCGCCAAATTAGCAGCTATGGTATAAATATCCGACAGGTACATGGTGAGAGGGTCGTCAATTTTTTCGCCCATCTTGAAAGCCGTCGTCGGCGACACCGGCATCATAATGCAGTCGCACTCTTGGAAGACCCTGGCGAAATCACCGCGTATCAGATTCCTGACCTTGAGCGCCTTTAGATAATACGCATCATAATAGCCGCTCGATAGAGCGTAAGTGCCAAGCATTATCCGCCTTTTGACTTCTTTGCCGAATCCCTCGGCCCGCGACTTGGAATAGACCTCGATGTAGTCTCTCGCTCTGTCACTGCGATAACCATAATGGACGCCATCATAGCGAGCCAGGTTGCTCGATGCTTCAGCAGTAGCTATTACGTAGTAGGCGGCAATTGCATAATCCAGATAAGGCATATCTACTTCTATGACTTGGGCGCCGAGCTTTTTGTACACTTCTATCGCTTCATATAGGGCGTTTTGTACCTGACGGTCGGCGCCGGCGTTAAAATGCGGAACAATCGCTATCCGGAGTTTTTCTATCGGCTCATCGAGTTTTTCAAGGTAATCGCAAAGAGGTGCGACATTTTCGTCGATGCTTGTGCTGTCGGCGGGATCGTGCCCGGCTATAACGTTTAGCATTAACGCCGAATCAGCTACTGTGCGGGTTATAGGCCCGATCTGGTCCAGGCTCGAACCGTAGGCGACAAGCCCATATCGTGAGACCCTTCCGTACGTCGGCTTTAGGCCGACTATCGAGCAGAAACTTGCCGGCAGGCGAATTGAGCCTCCGGTATCCGAACCAAGAGCGGCGTAACACAAGCCCGCGGCCACGGCTGCTGCCGGACCCCCGCTGCTTCCACCAGGCACTCGGGTCGTATCCCAGGGATTGACGGTCGTTTTCAGGGCGGAGTTCTCCGTGCTCGAGCCCATGGCAAACTCGTCCATATTCGCCTTACCCACTATCACGGCATCGGCGGCAAGCAGCTTTTCCACCACGGTAGCGTTGTAAGGGGCGTGGAAGTTCTCCAGTATTTTCGAAGCGCAGGTTGTCGCCCCAAAAGTGGTGCACATATTATCTTTGATTGCGACTGGAATGCCCGCCAGCGGCCCGACGGGTTGACCGGATGCTATCCGCCTATCAATATCCGCAGCATTTTTCAGCGCTTGATGGGGGTATGTGCTGATATAAGCGCCGATGATGGGATCGAGCCTGTTTATCTGTTGGAAAATCTCCTCCGCCGCCTCGACGCAGCTTATTTGGCCGGCGGATATTGTTTTGCGCAGCTCTAACGCGGTTAAGTGCTCCATTGCAAAAGGTCACGCGCTATTTTGTCTTATCGCTTTTGCGATGCTGAAGAAACCAGTCGTAAAGCTCCTGGCTATTGTATGCAGCCGTCCACGAATCATGGCCGGCATCAGGATAAACGGTCAGCTTTGCATCGCCGCCGGCGGCTTTGATGGCCTGCACCATCTCCTCGGATTCTTTTACGGGAACGAGGTTGTCTTTGGCGCCGTGAAAAGCCCAGACGGGCACGTTTTTAAGGCTGCCGGCCATAAAGCGCTTACCACCTCCGCAAATCGGCGCAATGGCGGCAAAACGCTCCGGGTGTACAGCAGCCAGCGACCAGGTACCGTACCCACCCATGCTAAGACCGGTCAGATAAATTCTCGCTGAATCAACTTGATACCGGGCCACGACATCGTCCAATAGACTTGTCAGCACCTCAATTTCGTCCGTCCACCAGGAGGCCCCGGGACACTGCGGAGAAACAACAATAAATGGAAAATCTTTTTTGTTTTCGACGATTTTGGGCGGGCCGTGCTTTTTCACCAGCTCCAGATCATCGCCGCGTTCGCCGGCGCCGTGCAGGAAAAGAATCAGGGGCCAGTGCTGATTTTTCTGGCCGTAACCTTCCGGCAGAAACAGCAGATACTTGCAGGTCAAAGTCTTAGTTATGGTCTTTTCAAACGCCTGGGCGTGCTGGCCGGGCGGCAAAACCCATTCATCAGACGCCATCTCAACTTTCTCCACACTTACACAACCCACTAAAAATAGGCCTAACGACACCCACCACGCCGAATAAACTGCTTTCATTGATAGATACCTCCAAATCTGCTTACCGGCGAATTTCACGCCCAGGAACTATCATCCAGGATTTTGGGAACTTTGAAAAACTCCCCATCCCGCTGCGGGGCGTTCGCCAGTGTCTTTTCGGTTCCGAGTGATTCTTTTATCTCGTCCTGGCGGAAAACATTGCTGATGGGCAAACAGTGCGCGAGCGGCTCCACACCTTCGGTATCCAATTCGCTCAGTTTCTCCACGTAGTCGAGGATAGCGCTGAGCTGAACGGTAAACTCCTGGACTTCCTCTTCGGTCAGCTCCAGACGCGATAATTTGGCTACCTTTCTCACCTGAGTTTGGTCAATTTTTTCCGGCATTTTGCAGGGCGCCTCTAAACCGAAAGCGAGGCAGAACCGGCCTCGCTCGAAATCAGCTCCTTTTTACCGCCGAGGCCGCAGAGGGCGCGGAGCAGATACTGTTTTGTTTTTTCGTAACCGTTCACAGCGATAAATCAGCGTTTTTATGTCATTGCGAGGCCTTTAGGCCGAAGCAATCCTAACCTCTCGTAGTGCTGAGATTGCCGCGCTCGGCTCTGCCTCGCTCGCAATGACAAAAGATGGCCGAAATTCGACATGTTACCCTGTGAACGGTTACTTTTTTTTAGTCTCAGCGCTCTGTGCGGTTAATTTGGGCTCGAAAGACATGCCTTATAAGCAGGCTCTTGTCAACCAGCAGCCTTCTCAGCGGGCTGGTAATTTCGCTTGGGCGGCTTATGAACAAGCCCCATATGGATAGCCTTGGCCGAGACCCTGACGCGGGTGACCGTTCCGTCAACGACCGCCCGGACCTTTTGGATATTAGCTTTGAATTTCCTTTTGGTGCTGCCGGTAATCTTTCTGCCAACGCCGCCAAGATATTTAGCCTTACCGCGTCGGGCGATCTTTCTGCCCGCCACCGTGCGCTTACCCGTAAAATAGCACACTCTCGACATATATATGCTCCTGTTCCGGTAGTTTGTATGCCCATGCCCCTATATTCGACCGAGCAAGCACTAAATAGCGATTTTGCACGCGAATTGCAAGGACAAACCGGTAATTTAACACAAAAAACACTGTTTCACCGTAACAATGTTTTCGCTCATACGCACCCGCCCGATATTTTCTTTATGTTTGGGCCGATAAAGTTTATAATTGCCTCCTGATGTGCAGGCTCATCGGGCAACGACGTTCAAGAACGAGCAAACAGACGCAAATGTATGAATATTTTGGGAATTTCCGCTTTCTATCACGATAGCGCGGCAGCGTTGGTCCGCGACGGCGAAATCATCGCCGCTGCCCATTCTTATTGTGCTGCTTCTTCTGGGCCTGCTTGTCCTTCTTGGCGGCACAGGATTAGCGCCGTTTATTTACCCGCTCTTCTAACTCTGGCCGGGGCCATCGCATCGGAAATTTAGAATTTGGAATTTTTTGGCCCTACATCGCCTATTTTGCCCCAAAAATCTGGTTTTACCCCCAAAAAATACGTAGTTACCACAATTGATTTCCAGACCCTTCAAGTTGTATACTCTGGTCGGAGCAGCTTTCCTTGATGTCGTGAGGAGAATCTGCGCGAAGCCTAACCTTCGCCTTGAGGACGCATACAATACAAAGGGCCGCGATATAGCGTCGCATAGCGGTCTTAAATAGGCCCAGGACCGGACCTTCTCTCAATCACCTTCTCCCCACGTATTTCACTCGCCCAAGGCATACAAATGACCCGCTGTTCGCAAGTATATCCTGTTTTCGACAACTGCCGGAGTGGCAAAAATCCTTTCGCCAAAATTGTTCCGCGCCAGGACTTTCAGCTCATCATCGACTTGGATGACCGTGACGACGCCGGGGACAGAGGCAACGATAACCTTGTCGCCCGCGACAATGGGTGAAGCGATGTATTGACCCGGCGCCCCGATTCGTTCCCGGAAGAGTTCTTTGCCGGTCGAGGCCTCCAGGCAGGTCAACAGGCCGCCGTCCCGCAAGAGGTAGAGTCTTCCCCGACAATAGAGCAGCGAGGGCGTCTCGGGAATGCCGCGCCGAATTTCCCAGGCCACATGCGATTTACGGGCATCCTTTGTCGCTCCGGGACGAATTGCCACCAGGTTGGGTTGGCTAATGGCGGCGAAGCCTGACATCGTTTGCATCCATTCCCCTTCACTGATGATCCGGTTCTTGTCATGGTCGAAGATTCTCAGCAGAATGTCCATGTCTTTGACCGGCAACCCATAACCGGGATTGTCTTTGGGCAGCTCCGGTCGCTGTATGAAAGCAAAGCCTTCCGTCATTTCGTCGCGCTGTATTTGATTATCGTGATTCCGGTCGAACTCCTCGACGGTGATCTTCCAGGTTCCAGCCGCATCCAACTTATCATCTCCGCGTCCACCCAGGGCCGCGGCGGCGGCAAACAGGAGCCCATCGCCGGTTACGGAGACGCCGACCGTTTCGTCCGAAAAACCACCGGCCCACCATATCTCCTCGCCGGTGGACGGATCGTAGGAGGTCAGCCGTCTGGAACCCAACACGACAAGCTCTTCCACGTCGCCATGACGGAAGATCATGGGTGTTGACCAGCCAGCCTTGAACAACGATCTCGGCTGTTCCCAGACCGTCTCACCGGTGTCTCTATGGACCGCCAGCAAACGGGAGGAACCGCCGTCGCCGTCCAAGACCAGGATCACTTTGTCCTCATACAATATGGGCGAGGTCGCCATTCCATACTTGCTTTCCGGCGTGTCGATTCTACGCTGCCAGACCTCGTTTCCCGCATGGTCGTAACAAAGCAGCCCGTAGGTCCCGAAATAGACATAAACATGCTTATCGTCCGCGGCCAGCGTGGAAGATGCGGGATTATTCAGTGGATGAAACCTTACTTGTGTTTCGGCCTGAACAACCTGTCGCCATAGGATTTTGCCCTCTTCACGATCGATGGCTAACGTAATAAGCTCATTTTTGTTGGCTGGTTCACTGGCGGTAAGAAAGATGCGATTGTTCCAGATGACAGGAGACGAGTGGCCAGCGGGAATTACGGTTTTCCACAAAACGTTCGCTTCCGGACTGAAATGAACAGGAATGCGATCTGCTTGGGCCACTCCCTGTCCATTGGGGCCGCGAAATTGACTCCAGTTGACCTTTCCCTGCTGGCCGTTTGCCGGCAAGTTGAACGAAAGGATAATAGTCGCATAGATACCCGCGTTTGCCGTTAAGGTGCGTCTACATCTGAATAGCATGAACTCTCCTGTACTCTGTGGTGTGCTTGCCCAAGCTGCATTTCACATGTATCTTGATGGACGTTATTTTTGCATGCTACGCCAAATTATCATACGTGAACGGCCTGCTTCATGTCAATGCCCTTGTCGGTTCGTTCGGGTTAAGAAAAGCCTGGGAATCGGCCAGGAATTCGGCATACTGGAACTGAATGGCCCTGCTACGGGCGGAACAGGCCCGAAGGTGGGGATGAAGGGGCAAGGCATATCCGGACTTGGCCCCGAACAGGTCCCCCCGTGGGAAGAGATCATGACAAGCAAGCTCTCATCGCGTATCGGGGTGGTTCTCTTTGATGTTGTGAGGAGAATCTGGATGGCTGGGAATTCTCAAAAAGATAAATCAACCGAATTCGGCAGCTTAGCCGAAAAGAAGCGATGCCCTTTGCTGGTAGAGTTCTGGCTTTTCCTGAAATACAATAAGAAGTGGTGGCTGCTGCCCATTCTTATTGTGCTGCTTCTTCTGGGCCTGCTTGTCCTTCTTGGCGGGACCGGATTAGCGCCGTTTATTTACCCACTCTTCTAACGTCTGGCCGGGGCCATCGCATCGGAAATTTAGAATTTAGAATTTTTCGCCCTACATCACCTATTTTGCCCCAAAAATCTGGTTTTACCCCTCAAAAATACGTAGTTTCCACAATTGACACGACCCCCGGAAAGAAGACAGAATAGCTCGTGTAATCAATCAAGATTTTTACGGAGGAACGAAAATGAAAAAGACCCACCTAAACAGCATCGTCATCTCAGTCTTTATCTTGCCGGCCTGCACATTGGCACAGGTACAGCCCTCAAACCCTGCAGTTTCTGGTCCCGCTCCGGCTCGGCCCTGCGCCGAGACGAGTCTGGGCTGATTGATGACATTCGCGTCTACAGCCGCGCAGTGAAACCGTAGACAAAACAATTTATGCTTTTTGCCTTAAGGGCAGGAAAGATGGTGTCAGATGAAACGGTTTAATGATTCGAAAATTACGTTACTGTTGCTGGCGTTCGTCGCCGGCCTTGTGCTTACTATCGCAAGTGCGAAGGCAGATTTTATCTTTGACAAGCCGCAGAACTTGGGGCCCGTCGTCAACAGCGCGTCCAACGATGTGACCGCCAATATTTCGGCTGACGGCCTGGAGCTGTACTTCACCTCGGACCGGCCGAGCGGGGTCCATGATGACGACATCTGGGTCGCAAAGCGCTCAAGCGCCTCCGATCCCTGGGAGCCGCCCGTCAAACTCGTGGCACCGGTCAACAGTATGTACAGAGAGGTATACCCCAGCATTTCCTCAGATGGTCTGACGCTGTACTTCAGCGACTTTTGGTACACCCAGCGGCCTGGCTCGCTCGGTGCCGCGGACCTCTGGATGGCCACGCGGGCAAGCCGCAACGATCCCTGGACTACACCTGTGAATATGGGGGCCCCGATCAACAGTCCGGCGATTGATGGAGGCCCGTCAATCTCACACGACAACCTGACGCTGATGTTCGCCTCGAATCGCGGCGGCGGAAGCGGCAACGCCGACCTGTGGATGTGCACCCGGGCCACGACACATGACCAGTGGGGGTCGCCTATCAACATCGGTTCATCTGTTAATACCGGATCCGAAGAGATAGAGTGTCACCTCTCACCGAATGGTCTGGCCCTGCTCTTCTCATCCGACCGCGCGGGTTTCGGCGGTTACGATCTGTGGATGACCACGCGTAAGACTCCCAGCGATCCGTGGGGTAAACCGGTCAATCTCGGCGCCACGATCAATACCGGTGGAAGTGAGTATGCACCGGCATTGTCGCCCGATATGCGCACTCTGTACTTTTCGTCGTGGGAACTCGCGGGCGGCCAGGGAGGTTATGACCTGTGGCAATCGACAATCGTGCCGATCATCGACTTCAACGGCGATGGGATTGTGAACATGAAAGATTTTTCCAAATTAGCTCAATACTGGCAGCAGAATGAGCGATCAGTTGACATTGCTCCACCTATCGGCAATGGGATAGTGGATGTTCATGATGTAGCTGTTTTTGCTGAAAATTGGCTAGAAGGTGCGGGGCCGATAGCCCATTGGAAGCTGGACGAGACCGAAGGCACTATCGCCCACGACAGTGCCGACGACCATGACGGTATCCTCCACGGTGACCGAGTCTGGCAGCCGGAGGGCGGCAAGATAGGTGGGGCGCTGCAGTTGGACGGGGCTGATGACTATATCAGCACGCCCTTTTTCTTGGACCCGGCAACCGGGGCATTCAGCATCTTTGCCTGGGTAAAAGGTGGAGCACCAGGACAAGTGATAGTCTCGCAAGTAGACGGGATGAATTGGCTCCTGGCAGACCCATCAGATGGGAACCTTATGACCAGCTTATCGGCGCCTGCCGGTCGGTCCCTCCCAAAGCCACTGGCTTCAGAGTCGGTAATCACCGACGGCCAATGGCACCGAGTCGGATTTGTCTGGGATGGCAAGAACAGAATCCTTTATGTTGACGATGTAGAGGTAGCCAGGGACACGCAGGCCAGCCTGGCCGCGTCGCAAGGCGGTCTGTCCATTGGTGCCGGCGAGGGCCTTGAGGCCGGCAGTTTTTGGTCCGGCCTGATTGACGATGTTCGCATTTACGACCGGGCGGTGACGCCCTGACCGCACTGTTCTTTTGTCACCCCTGGTTTAGCAAAAGGCTTGTTCGACACAGAGCCCCTTCTGAGCGAAGCGAAGAATCTGGGCCGCGCCGACCGGATGCTTCGCCTCTCGGCTCAGCCATTACAAAACAGTGAAAATCTGTGTAAATCCGTGTCCAAGACCAACTGAGTTCTCTGTGCTCTCCTTCGACAATGCTCAGGACGGCGTCTGTGGCGGGTTGTTTATCAGTTGCAGCGACTTACCCGACCACGGCAGGGGCGGGGGGCGAGCCTAACGGCCTTTGGATATCGCTTCAAAGACCTGGCGTATCCCGGCAGAATTAGGGTCTATCTGCAGAGCGGTCTGAATTTCCTCGAGCGCCTGATCCTTGCGTCCTTGTTTGGCAAAAAGAGTGCCCAAATTGCAGTGCAGTATGGCACTATTCGGTGAATAACGCAGTCCTTCGCGGCATACTTCGATTGCCTTATCAGCAATGCGAGTGATGTCATGAAGATTTCTATGAAAGTGCCGATAGACCATCTCAAGATTGGAATCGTCCGCTCGTACTTGTTTTTCGAGGTGCGAGTTTATAGCCGCCATAGCAGCAGTAATAACTTGGAAATCTGCTTGCGGGTATGTGTCCCGCAACATTGTCCGTAAAATTCTTCCGAAGGAAAATGCCGCATCCGGTATGCCCTGGGCGGCAGAGCTGCCCAGTACAAAAATTCGATAAGTATTGTCCGGCTTATCCGCAGGGAAAGTGAACGGCTCAAATTCTCTGGCAATATAAAAAGGCAAAAACCGCCAGCCGAATTTTACATTGTCGCCGTATGCATCGACGCCGTTGACTTTACACGCGACGGTCGCCGCCGGAGAAAAACCGTAGCCAATTACTCGCAGGGTGATCTCTGTCAGCAAGAATAATAGAGCCGGAATAATGGTAATCGCCGCAAGCCGAAACAGCCACAGACGCCACGGGCTTGCCGTTTGTCGGAGCATTCCTGCATCGGGCCTTTGGCCGGGAATTTCGAAATTCTGCCTGTGGCGCGGCTTGCGCTCTCTTTTCGGATCTGCCGTTCCTTCGGCGTTTTTCCCCTTCCTGGCACACATTGGCTTGCTCGGTAACTCGTCTGTAGTTCATTGTTCGTGGTTCAGCGATGAGCAATAGACCATGAACTATGGACCCAAATTCTTGCCCGTCATCCTGTTCAAATATATGACTTCAGCCTTATCCAAGGCTCTGAATTTGCCGGGGCCGAGGCCCCGCGTGGTAAGATTACCAATCCGTATACTCTTTAGGGCCTTTAGCGGCAGACCTACTTTGGCTAACATTCTGCGAATCTGGCGATTGAGGCCCTGCTGAACGGTGATCTCGATCCAGGATTGCTCGCGGCCGCGCTTTAATATTTTGACCGAGG
>Ga0315274_10001814_pt1 | contig 32672 bp, 34 predicted proteins | sample YL17G02_20_MG_FD_203700 | JGI IMG/M metagenome (GOLD analysis project Ga0315274, IMG submission 203700) | Sediment microbial communities from Yellowstone Lake, YNP, Wyoming, USA - YL17G02_20 | ecosystem: Environmental > Aquatic > Freshwater > Lake > Sediment | place: USA: Wyoming | collected...
AGTATTACATAAAACATAGCCAAGATAAGCATTGGGTAGACTATGAAGTTTATCAATCAACACTTAGTAAATTCAAGTGATGATTCACGTGGACGCCCCAGACTTCAGTCTGTGGGTAGTTCACAATATTAATTTATAGTATTTGTTGTAGAAATAAAGATAAATTTTTTCTTTTAAATTTGATTGAAAAATGTTTAATTTTAGGTTTTTAAGCCTTAAAATGCTTAAATTTAGGCAGTAAGATTTATAAACTAAAGTGCTTTTTTTAAGCTATAAATTGACTGATTTTTGAATAAAAAATTGGAAAAAACATCAACAATTAGTCAATACTATTTGAAATAAAAAATAGTTTTGACTGACAAAAAACCAGCAATAAAAATAAATTAATAATAAAAAGAATAAGCTATGAAAAAATATAAACAACTTAATCAAACTCAAAATCGTTTAATAAATTATTAAAATAAATTGAAAAATGCCAGAAACAGAAAAATCAAAAGAATATAATGCAGAATCAATCAAAGTACTGGAAGGGCTTCAGGGAGTAAGAAAAAGATTTGATGTAATTGAATTGTCAAGGAAAATAAAAAAAAGAGGAGATGTTTATATTCTTTCTAAGGAGCTAAAAATAAAACCAAGAGCCCTGTATGCTGTATTAGAAGAACAAAGGGTGCTTTCTCTCTTCCCAAAAATAAATAAAAGTAAGGCTAATATTCTTTCAAGACTTAAGACAAATAGAGAACTAAAAATCTTTTCTCAAGAAAATGATGTTTCTGCTTTGCCTGTTAGAAAACTAGCAGTTTTAGTAAAATTATGGAATAATAACATTCAGATTAATCCCTTAATAATTTTATCTAATGAAGAACATGAAATAATATTAGGAACTTTATTGGGAGATGCCAGTATAAGACAAAGAGATAAAAATTCGTGTCTTAGAATAGCTCATTCTTTAAAGCAAAGAGACTACCTAACTTCAATAAAAAATAAATTTGCGGATTTTGAAATTGCAGAATTCTCCCAAAGAACAAGGATTATTAATAATCGAAAAGTAGATATGATTCATTTTTCAACAAAAACTCATCCTATATTTAATTATTACAGAAAATTATTTTATAAAAATAGTAGAAAGATAGTTAGCGAGGAAATTTTAAATCAATTAAATCCAAGAAGTTTGGCATTTTGGGTATGTGATGATGGGAGTTATGATAACAGACAAGGATATATTATTTTGTGCACAAATGCTTACAACTTAGAAGAACACCAATTAATGAAAAAGTTTTTTAATGATAAATTTGGATTAGACCCTACAATTGGATTTAGAGATAAAAAATATTACTATTTGAGATTTAAGAAAGAAGATTCTAAAAAGTTAATAAATATTATTAAACCTTTTATTCCTGAAAGTATGAAATATAAAATTGGAGAGAAAAATGGTTGAAAAAAAATCTGAGAAATATGATGCAAGTGCTATTAAAGTTTTAGAGGGGCTTGAGGGGGTCCGCCGTAGACCTTCGATGTATGTCGGGAATACAAGCAAAGAAGGGTTACATCATTTAGCTTATGAAGTTGTTGATAATTCTATTGATGAGTGTTTAGCTGGTTTTTGTAAGATAGTTGAAGTAATAATTAACAAAGATAAGAGTGTTAGTGTTATTGATGATGGAAGAGGGATTCCTGTTGATATACATCCTCAATTCAAGAAGTCTGCAATGGAAATTGCTTTAACAAAACTGCATGCAGGTGGAAAATTTGACAAGGATGCTTATCAGATTTCAGGTGGGTTGCATGGTGTTGGTGTAAGTGTTGTCAATGCTTTGTCCAAGAAAATGATTGCTACTGTAAAAAGAAATGGAAATATTTATAGACAAGAGTATAAAATAGGAAAGCCACAATATGATGTTAAGATTGTTGGCAAGTGTGAGAAAAATGAAACAGGAACAGAAATAACTTTTTACCCAGATTCAGAGATTTTTTCAACACTTGAATTTGACTTTTCAGTTTTAAAAAAAAGACTTCAGGAAATTGCTTTTTTAACTCCTGATGTAAAAATTGTTTTAAAAGATGAAAGAAGTGATAAAAAAGAAATTTTACAGTATACAGGAGGATTAGTAGAGTTTGTTAAGCACATTAATGGCAGCAAGCCTGCTTTGCACAAACCAATTTATTTTAAAAAACAAACTGACTCTACTATAATTGAGGCTGCAATACAATATACAGATACTTATAATGAAAATATTTTTGGATTTGTAAACACAATTAATACTGTTGAAGGAGGAACTCATATTTCTGGTTTTAAAACAGCCCTGACAAGAGCAATTAATGATTATGCAGAAAAAAAAGGACTTTTGAAGAATGAAAAGCTTTCAGGTGATGATGTTAGAGAAGGAATAACTGCTGTTTTAAGCTTGAAGATGAGAGAGCCTCAATTTGAAGGTCAGACAAAAACAAAATTAGGAAATTCAGAAATAAAAGGAATAGTTGACTCTATTGTTTCTGTTGCATTAACAGAATTTTTAGAAGAAAATCCTGCTATTGCCAAAAAAATCGCTGATAAAGCAAGTTCTGCTGCAAGAGCAAGAGATGCTGCAAAAAAAGCAAGAGATTTAGTAAGAAGGAAAAGTGTAATGGGATTTTCAGGATTACCTGGAAAATTAGCTGATTGTTCAAGCAAGAAAGTTGAGAGAACAGAACTATATATTGTTGAAGGTGATTCTGCTGCTGGCTGTTTTTCTGGTGGCACTGAAGTTGCTCTTGCTGATGGAAGAAATTTATCATTTGAAAAATTAGTTGAAGAATTCAAAAATGGAAAAGAAAATTTTTGTTATACAATTAAATCTGATGGAAGTATTGGAATATCAAAAATAGAAAACCCAAGAATAACTAAAAGAGATGTTGAAGTTATTAAAATAATCCTTAATAATAATGAAGAGATAATTTGTACTTTAAATCATAAATTTATGTTAAGAGATGGAAGCTATAAAGAAGCAAAAGATTTGACTAATCAAGATTCTTTAATGCCTTGTTATCCTAAATATCCTGAAGAGAGGGATAAATTAATAATTATAAATGAAAATAATTTAGATTCTAATCAAATAGTTTGTGAGATTCGAAACAATCATAAAATAAAAAGAATTGAATTTTTAAAAGAGAAAATAAATGTTTATGATATTGAAGTTAAAGATACGCATAATTTTGCTCTTGCTTCAGGAGTTTTTGTTCATAATAGTTCGAAAATGGCTCGTGACAAAGAATTCCAGGCAATATTGCCATTAAAAGGTAAAATTCTTAATGTAGAAAAATCAACTCCTGTAAAAGCTCTTTCTTCTGAAGAAATTATTAATCTAATTACTGCTGTTGGAACTGGAATCAAGGAGAATTTTGATATAAATAAATTAAGATATGGGAAAATTATAATTATGAGTGATAGTGATGTTGATGGTGAACACATCAGAACGCTGCTTTTAACTTTCTTTTTTAGATATACCCCTGGATTAATTGAAAATGGAAATATTTATGTTGCTGTTTCGCCTTTATACAGGGTAAGAAAAGCAAAAGACCATTATGTTTATTCTGAGGAGCAGTTAAAAAAAGTTCTTGATAGATTAGGAGGAAAAGCAGATGTTCAGAGATTTAAAGGATTGGGAGAAATGAATCCTGAACAATTATGGGAAACTACAATGGATCCTAAAACAAGAATCTTGAAAAAAGTTACAATTGAAGATGCTGTTTTAGCAGATGAAACATTTTCAATGTTAATGGGAGATGTTGTTGGCCCAAGAAGAAGATTCATTGAAAAAAATGCTAATATGGCGGAGCTGGATATTTAAAATGACATACGAACCAATATTTAAATTACCTTATTCGAATGTTTTTATTACAGATATGTTTTTAGGAGCTTATAGCAATTTAGACCCAATTGCTACAATTAAAAATGGCAAATGGGAATTTTTCTTATCGAAAGAAACCTTAAAAAAATGTGCTGAAAAAGGTTTTGAATTTGCCTTAAGTGAAAGAAAATACAAGGAAATTGAAACAAACTACCCTTTTTTCAAAGAAAAGTTAGCTTCTTTAGAAAAAATAAAAATAGAAGAGCTTAATAAAAATAAATTCTTAGAATTTTTAGATGAGTTTAGAAAATTCTTTATAGAACTTTTTAAAGTTTATAGTGAAACAGAATTTTTTTATTTCGCTAAGATAGAGAATAAGTTAAAAGATTTTATTAAAGATAAATATCCTTTTGAAGATATTTTCTCTGACAAAGTAAATATTGCTTCTTGGCCAGAAGAAATGAGAAAATTAGCAGATTATATAATAAATACACAACATCTTAAACTTGATTACAGAAAAATAATAAATACTATGGGTTTAGGAGAAACTTCTTTATTACAAAGACTTCTAAAGGAATTAGGAAAGAGAACAGAAAGAGAAGATTCTCCGTCTATGACTTTAGAAGAAGCAAAAAAAGTCTTAAATGGCAAAGAAGTGAAAGATGTTTCAGATAGGCATGTATACTCCTATATAACTTGGGATGAAAAGACAAAGAAGTTAATTATTCTTGCGGGTGGAGATGGATACAGAAAAATAAGAGAGCTTGATAAGCAAATCCCAAAAAATGAAGTTATTGGAACGGTTGCTTGTATTGGATTTGCAAAAGGAAAAGCAAAAATAATTCCTTTGTCTATGAATCCTGAACACTACATTTCAAAAATGGAAAAAGGAGATATTCTAATTTCAGATACAACTGGACCAGATTTAATGCCTGCAATTGAAAAAGCAGCTGCAATTGTTACAGATGAGGGGGGAATGATGAGTCATGCTGCAATAATCTCAAGAGAATTTAATATTCCCTGTGTTGTTGGAACAAAGTATGCTACAGAAGTTTTTAAGGATGGAGATATGATTGAAGTAAATGCGAATAATGGGGTTGTAAGAAAAATATAAACATGCCACCACAAATCAAAGAAGACAAGGAAGAAAATAAAGGGAAGTTGAAGCCTGAAGAAACCGAAGGTGTCTTAGGCGAAGAAGAAAAACTTGAAGAGTTTGAAAGCGAGAAAGAAAAAGAAAGTGAAAATGGAAATGGAGAAGCAGAAACTCTTGAAAAAACTGAAATTAATTTAAAAGATTTGGATGAAAACAGAGTTGTTGCAAGCGAGATTTCTGATGAAATGAAAAGAGCTTATATTGATTATGCAATGTCTGTTATTGTTTCAAGGGCATTGCCTTCTGCTGAAGATGGATTAAAGCCTGTTCACAGAAGAATTCTTTATGCAATGGAACAGATGGGCTTAGATAAAGGACCAACAAAAAAATCTGCAAGAATTGTTGGAGAGTGTTTTGTTAAAGACACACAAATTTTAACTACAAAAGGGTTGTTACCTATCCAGGGTATTAACAGAGGGGATTTTATTTACACACAGAAAGGAATTCAAGAAGCTACAGAATTGTATGAGATGCCTGAAAAAGAATTAATAAAACTTACTTTAGATAATGGAATTTCTGTTACAGGAACAAATTCACAGAAATTTAAGGTTTTAAATAAAAATCTTGAATATGAATGGAAAGAAGCCAAAGACTTAACTGAAGAAGATTTTGTTGTTTTAAAAGCAGATTATCCAAGTTTTAAAGAAAATGTTAAATTGAAATTATTTAAGAATAAATATCTAGAGCTTAATGAAAATATAGCTTATATTTTAGGGCAATTTTTATCTGATGGATGGATAGATAAAAAAACAAATAGAATAGGTTTTTGTTCTTCTTCTGAAGAAATAATTAATAAGATAAAATTTATTTTAGAAACAGAGTTTAATTATGAATCTACAATTGAAATTAAAAATAAAGTATATAATACAAATTCGGGGCAGTTGATTCAGAGCCAATTATATGTGGTAAGAATAAATAATAAAATATTGTGCGATTTTTTAGCCTATACTTTTAATCTTGTGGGAAGGGGTGCTTATACAAAAGAAATTCCATATCAAATTTTAATATCACCTAAAAGAGTTATTTATTCTTTTATAAGTGGGTTAATTGACGGCGATGGTTCTATTCATAAGTCGAGAAATGTTATTAATTATGTTTCTATTTCAGAGAAATTAATAGATAAATTATTACTGATCACACAGCAACTTGGGATAATTGGAAAGAAATTTTTGTTAAAATCTTCTATGCCTCACTTCTTTAACAGGAGAATTATAAAATCTAATTATCAAGTTTATTATATAGAATTTAGAGGAGAATTTTCAAAGAGATTAGCTATTAATCTTAATCTTGCAGATAAGCGAAAAAAGGAGAGGATTGAAAGACTATTATCTACAAGTGCCGGAAAATCAAATTTTGAGATAGTTCCTTTTCTAGGAAATTTAATTTTTTCAGAATTGTCTGAAAAACATCTTGGAGCAGGTTGGTATAAAGATAAGGATGAAAGAAAGTTTAGGTTAGGAATAAAATACCCTACGGGATGTAAAATAAGATATTCTAAAAATTTAAAAGAAAAAGAATTAAGAAAAAGCCAGATAGTTGACTGGAATATTTTAGAAAAATTGAAAAAAATAAATTCAAGATATTATAACTTTTTGGAGGAGGTTATTGATAATAAAATATTTTTTATTCAAGTTAAAAAAATTGAAAAAATAAATCCTGAAAAAACCTATGATTTTGAAGTTAAAGATGAACATGAATTTATTGCTAATGGAATTGTTTCTCATAATTGTATGGGAAAATTCCACCCGCACGGAGATATGGCTATTTATGATGCAATGGTAAGAATGGCACAGGATTTTTCATTAAGATATCCTTTAATTCATGGGCAAGGCAACATGGGTTCGCTCGACGGGGACCATGCTGCTGCCTCAAGATATTGTGTTACTGGAGATACTTTAATCTTAACAGAAAAAGGGATTATGCCTATAAAAGAAATTTCTGATAAAGAAGAAACTAAGATTAATATGAAAGTTTTATCTCATGATGGTAAAAAAAATAAAGCCTCTAAATTTTTTAATTCTGGTAAGCATAAGACCATAAAAATTTTAACTAAATCAGGATATTCTCTTGAAGGTTCTTATAATCACCCTATTCTAACTTGGAAGGTTGGTTCTGATTTTAAACCAATTGTTTCATGGAAACTTTTAGAAAAATTAGATAAAGATGATGTTATAATAATAAATCGTGAAAATAATTTATTTTCAAAAAATAGTCTTGATTTGAAAAAATATTTCCCTGAAAAAGGATTCAAAAATAATATAAGGCTTCCTTCTAAAATGAATAAAGATTTGGCTTTTTTATTGGGCGCTTTAGTAAGCGAAGGAAGTTTTCATAACAAGCAGATATTATTTAATAATAAAGATATGGAATTTTACAATAAAGTAAAATCAATAATACTATCTAACTTTAGAGGAGTTCAATTATATGAAAGGCAAATAAAGGGAGATTGCAGAGAGTTAAGTATTTATGAACAGAAAATCGTAATGTTTTTAGAAAACATTGGTTTGAAAAATGTTAAATCACATGAAAAAGAAATTCCTTTTTCTGTTTTAATGTCTTTAAAAAAAGATATTAAGAGTTTTTTAATTGGATTATTTGAAGGAGATGGTGGTGTGGCATTTAGAATAGATAAAAGGCATGGTGGAAAAAATATGCTTATTTGTTATGACTCAAAAAGCAAAAAATTAATTAAGCAAATTAAGATTTTATTGTTAAATTTTGGGATAATTTCTAATTCCCCTCAAATTGATAAAAGATGTAATTGCTTTAAACTATGTCTATCTTCTCAGGATAATATTCTCAGGTTTTATAAGGAATTAGGATTTTTTTCAAATCGAAAAAATGCAAAATTAAAATTAGTAAATGAATTAAATTCAACAAGATTGGGCAAGACAGATTTTATCCCTTTTTTAAATGATTATTTAAGATTGAAATATCCTTTGACATTTATTATAAAGAATAATTTTGACAGATATAACTCTTTGAAAAAAAATTATTCTAAACTTCTTAAAATAATAGACAAAGTAGACAAAGTTCTAATTTACTGGCTTTTGAAAAATAGATTTTATTTTGACCAATTAAGTGAGATAGAGAGAACAAAAGAAGAAAAAGAAGTTTTTTCTGTAAAAGTAGAAAGTAATTGTCATTCTTTTATTGCTAATGGTTTTGTTAATCATAACACAGAGGCAAAACTTGGAAAACTTGCTATAGAATTATTGCAAGACATTGATAAAGATACTGTAAAATTTACTCCTAATTTTGATAATTCAGTTAAAGAACCTGTTATTCTTCCTGGAAAGGTTCCTAATTTACTTATTAATGGCTCTAGTGGAATTGCTGTTGGCATGACAACAGAAATCCCTCCTCATAATTTAAATGAAATCTGTGATGGAATTATTGCAGTGATTAACAAGCCAAATATAACAACAGATGAATTAATGGAAATAATTCAGGGCCCTGATTTTCCAACCGGAGGCCAGATTGTTGCAAGTAATTTAAAAGAACTTTATGAAACAGGAAAAGCAGGCTTTGTTATAAGAGGAAAGGTTGTAACAGAAGAAGGCAAGACTAAAGATAGGGTTGTTATTACAGAAATTCCATATCAGATTAATAAATCAGAGCTTGTAAAACAAATTGCAGAACTTGCAAGAGACAAGAGATTAACAGATGTTTCTGATATTAGAGATGAATCTGCAAAAGGAAAAGTTAGAATTGTTGTTGAATTAAAAAAAGGAGCAAATTCACAATTTACAATTAATAGGTTGTATAAATCTACAAAACTTCAGAACAAGTTTGATGCTGTTATGGTTGCTCTTGTTAATGGAATTCCTAAAACTCTTAATCTAAGACAATTAATTGATGTTTATATTAATCACAGAAGGAAAATAATAAGAAAAAGAACAGAGTTTGATTTAAGAAAAGCAGAAGCAAGAGAACATATTGTTAAAGGGTTGTTAATAGCATTGAAAAATCTAGAAGCTGTTATTGAAACAATTAAAAAAAGCAAAGCCACTCTTGAAGCTTCAGAAGCTTTGCAGAAAAAATTTGATTTAAGCAAAAAACAAGCTGATGCTATTTTAGAAATTACATTAAAGCAATTAACTTCTCTTGAGCATGAGAAATTAAAAAAAGAAGAAAAAGATTTAATTGAATTAATTGCAAAGCTTAAGAAAATTCTTGATGATGAAAAAGAAATCTATGCTATGATTAAAGCAGATTTAAGGGAATTAAAAGAAAAATATGGAGATGAAAGAAGAAGCAAGATTATTAGAGGGATTAAGGAAATTGAAGAAAAAGACTTGGTTCAGAAATCAGATGTTGTTATTACAATTACTGATAAAGGATATATCAAGAGAATGCCATTTAAAGCATATCATGAGCAGAAAAGAGGAGGAAAAGGGGTTATTGGAACTGAATTAGCAAGTGAGGATTTTGTAAAACAATTAATTACATGTTCTACGCATGATAATTTATTATTATTCACATCAAGAGGAAGATTATTCTGGTTAAAAGCATACAAAGTTCCAGAAACTCAAAAATATGGGAAAGGACAGGCTATTATTAATTTGTTAAATATTAAAGAAGACAGTGTAACAAATGTTATTGCTGTCAAGGATTTCAAAGATTATTTATTTATGGTTACAAAAAAAGGACAGGTTAAAAAAATAAAAATGGAGTTGTTCAGCAAGCCAAGAAATTCAGGAGCTAGAATAATAAATTTACCGTTAGATAATTCAGATAGTGTTGTTGATGTTACGAGAATAACTGGGAAGCAAGAAGTCATGCTAATGACTAAAGAAGGACAGGCAATCAAGTTTAATTCAGATGAAGTAAGAGATATGGGAAGAGCTAGTTATGGTGTTACTGGAATTAAATTAGAAAAAACAGATGAAGTTGTTAGCCTGGAAATTATTCCTTTTGATGAAAAAGAAAAGCTAAAAAGCTCTATTTTAACAATAACTGAAAAAGGCTATGGCAAGAGAAGTGCAATTGAAGATTATAGACTGACAGGAAGAGCTTGCAAAGGAGTGATTAATCTTAAAGTAAGTGAAAAAACAGGAAATGTTGTTTCTACAATCAATGTTGACGATAAAGATAATTTTGTTGTTACAACTAAAAAAGGAATTATTATAAGAACAGATGTAAAACAAATCAGAGTTATGGGCAGAGCAACCCAGGGAGTAAGAATAATCAAGCTTCAGCAGGGAGACAGAGTCGGGGATATTGCTAAACTAGGGGAAACTTTTGAAGTTGAGGAAGAGAAGAAGGAGTGAAAAGAGAGACTATTTTATTGCTAAAAGAGGCACCATAAAGTTTAAATACTCTATTTAACATATATTATTAAAATATGTTAATTATAATTAACAAATAATATGGACAATAGAAAGCTATTAGATGCATTAGAAAGAAGCAATCCGTGGTGGAAAGGAGATTTCGAATTAGATTATAAACCAAGGAGAGTTTATGAGGAAATTAAAAAATTTATGAAAAATCGACAGATTATTTCTTTAACTGGATTAAGAAGAACAGGAAAAACAACAATTTTGCTTAGGGTAGTAAAAGATTCGATCGCAGGTTACAGGAAAGAAAATATAATTTATTTTTCATTTGACGACTTTAGAGATGTCAGATTAAATGAGGTCATTGATGCCTATTTTGGATTAATGAAGAAAAATAGCAGTGGATCTTTGTTATTCTTGTTTGATGAGGTACAGAAAGTTCCTGGGTGGGAAGAGCAATTAAAGAGGATTTATGATGAGAATAAAAAATTTAAGTTTGTAATCTCTGGTTCTGAATCTCTTTTTATAAGGAAAGGAACACGCGAAAGTCTTGCTGGAAGAATGTTTGAATTTCAAATAAAAACCTTATGTTTTAAGGAATTTTTGGATTTTAAGGGAAAAAATTTTAATAACTTAATTTTATACAAAAAAGAAATTCTTTCTGAATTCAAGAATTTTTTAAATTGCAATGGATTTCCTGAGATTATAAATGAAAATCAGGAATTTATAAAGAAATATATTAAAGAAAATGTTGTTGAAAAAATAATTTATAGAGATATTCCTCAAATTATACCAATTAAAAATCCTGAAATATTATCGCAGATGTTTAATATAATTGCAAAAGAGCCGGGACAAATGATTCAGATGGATAAAATTGCAAAAGAGCTAAGTATATCAAGACAGACAGCTTCAAATTATCTTGATTATCTTGAGAAATCTTTTTTAATAAGAAAATTGTATAATTTTTCAAGAAATGCTAGAAAAACCCAGACAAGATTAAAAAGATATTATCCTGTCATTCTTTTTTCAGAAGAAGTTGAGAATAGAGAAATTTTCGGTAAAGTTTTTGAAACATTTGTTGTAAATGAACTCAATGCAGAATTCTTCTGGAGAGATACTTATAAAAATGAAGTAGATATTATATTAAAGAATAAGGAAATAACCCCAATTGAGATAAAAGTCTCAAATATTGAGACAAAACCGCTTAATTTATTTATGAATAAGTTTAAACTAAAAAAAGGAATAATTTTAACTTATGATAAAGAGGAGATTATTGGTAAAATAAAAGTAATTCCTTTTTACAAATATCTTTTAAACATCAAAACCTAGAAAAGCAAAGCTTTTCTGGTCCAGAAAATCTTTTATAGATTTTCTAGGAATCTAAAGATTTTTGTGGTTTCAGAATTTGAAAAATTCTGACAACTCTCAGAAACTCTAAGTTTCTGAAGCTTAAAAATTTTCAAAGAAATTTTTAAATTTAAAAAGATAAATGAGATAAAGGGGTGGATATTGCAAAATTAGAAGAAGCTGGGGAAGTTCCTGAAGTTGCTGTTGCTGAAAATAAAGAAGAGGGGAAGTGAATATTTAAATATAAATAACTATTAAGTAAAAAATGGAAGATATAACAAAAAATTTTTTTAAGGTTTTGGTCCAAATTCATTTTTGAAAATTTGAAATTTTTTTTCTGCTTGTTCATATCTTTTTATTGCTGTTCTAATAACTTTTTCTTGTGTTATGCAATCATTTTCTAAAGTTTGATATGCTTTTTTTATCTTTCTTAGTTGTTCTACAACATCTCTTTCCCAATTGATATGATAAAATGAATTTGTTTTTGGAGGAGCAATTAATCCTAATTCTATAAAGATATGACACCCAGAAGCTTTTTCATAATCTCCTATACAATTAGAGTCTATTGTTTCCTTATTTGGAGCGCAAAAAGTATAAAGCAATGAACAATCTCTTGTATAGTTTCTGATAGGTTTTTTCGCTTTTTCTTGTGCATCCTTTAAATTTTCAGTAGAAATTCTTTCTAATTGAGGAGTACTATGTGTTTTTTTAACTAAAGTTTTTACTGCGTTACTTTTATCACTCATATTAATATTAATTTCTAGGGGTTTAAAAAGACTTGGGAAGTTAATAAAAGCAATGAGTAAAAGAAAGAGTGAAAAGTTTAATTACAAAAGAAATCTATCTTCTTTAAAATGTAGTATCAATAATTTAAATGACTTATCTTTAATTATTCTTAAAAATTTGTATATTCAAAGACAATTATTTAATACAACCTAAAATTTTAAATATCATCATTTTATAATAGTTACAGATATAAATTGAAACTCTAAGTAAGAATGAAAAGGTCTGAGAATAAAAATCTATGTGTGTATACTGGAGATGAAATAAGACATAGAGTTTATTATGATACAGATGATAATCTTACTTCTAGGTTTGTTAGTATTATGGGGGTTACAGAAAGAGTTGAAGGGGGTTTAGTATTATACTTAGAAGGAGATAATGGAGATGAATATTTTTTTGAATTTGAAAGTATGAAACAAGGAGGAGAAAGTGTAAGAGGACAGTTTTTATATGATCTTAATATTTGTGATATTTTTGATAATATTGAGGATACAGATTATTCAAAAAGTTTAGTAAAAAAGAGAATAGAAGCATTTGTTGATAGAGAAAAAGACTATGTTGTTGCTGTTTCTCCTATTTTTATGCCTTTGCAAAACCTGCCCTTAGATAAGCCAAAAAGAATGAAGGATTTAGAAAATATTTTTTATGATATGGAAAATCGATTAAACAATATTGCTTCTGCGATAAATATAGAAGTTTATAAAAATCCAGAAGGGATTTTAATTCGCCAGAAAAATAATATACAAAACTCCATTAGGCATGCTTTAAAATTAAAAAGAGAGCATATGCAACTATATGCTTTAGAATTAAAAAGTAAATATAAGCAATTAGAAGGGGGAGAGCTTGACTTAGAAGAACCTCCTTGGTTTTCTGAAAATTATTATGAATTTATTATGAGAGCTCAAGAGGTTCTGAATAAGATTGATGAGAAACTTGAAAATCCTTATTTGGCGAGTTTAGGATTAGATGAAACTTCAGAGATAGAAGATTCTGGTAGTGATTTTATAGAAGGTAATAGTATTATTGATGATACTTTGCTAGAGGATGGAGATGATATTTTAGAGGATATTTTGGGGCCAGAAAGATTAGAAGATGAGCAAAGACCTACCTGATAATAATTTTTAAACAACCAAAAATTTAAGTATTTTAACTTTTTAATAATTATGGGAGAAAAAATGTTAGAAAATAAATTAAAGATATATGAAACCATTTATTGTCCACCAGCAAGGGGGGAAGAAGGATTTTATTTTACTAAAATTTCTGAAGCTGACTTCCTTGACTTTAGTGATAAAATTTTTTTTAGATGTAAATTAAGAATACAAAAAACCAACTATAATAATGCGATTCTTAATATTTTTTTAACAAAAAGGGGCAGTGGGATGGATTTTTCAGCTAAGTATACAATAGTTGGAGAGGATAAAATAAGAAATTTTTTAGAAGATATGCAAGTTTTAGAACCTCTAAATGGAGAAGAAATTCCTTCATTAAAAAACAGAACTTTAGAAGGAATATTTGATAATAATAGTGGAGAGTTTTGTGCTTTATGTGTAACTCTTCCTTTTAAATATAATTTAAGCCAGAATCTTTCTAGATTAATAAAAGATGAAGTGCAAAATCAAATAGACAACTTTAAAATTAATGAGATTAACAAAGAACTTGGTGATGAAGATTATTGGTTTGCTGAGGGATTAAGGGATAAGGGATTAGTAGATGAAAATTATCTTTTAATTGAAGGGCCAAAGAAAGAAGATGGAGGAGAAAAAGATTTTTGGGAGGGCATTAGTGGTGGTGGATAGATAGAAGATTTTGGAGATATGGATATTTAGAAAGTAATTAAAATATCTCTGTTTAATAATATAATTCTTAATATTTTTGTATTTAATTACTAAATTAAATAATTTTTATTTGATTGTTTAATTCTTATTTTACTTTTTATTATCTAATCAAAAAATTTCTGCTCAATTTTGTAAATTTTTATTATATATTTTTTTACTTAATTTACAAAATTTCTCCATACCCAATTAATCTCCAGTGTCCGTGAATGTTTCTTGCTAGGCCAATAGAATCTCCTTTTATTGGAATTATAGGAATTTTTAATAAGAATTCTACTTCATTATCTTTAATCTTTAGGATTTGGCCTATTGTAATTGTTGTGCTAACTGAAAGCATAATGTTTTCGCTTGATTTAAGAGGGTCTATTTTCATTTTATCCTCTTCGCCTAAGACACCTTCGGTTTCTTGTGGTGTCAGAAATTTTGATTTCTGAGCACTATCAGGAATTTTTAATTCCTGAAGCTTCAACTTCCCTTCTTCTGCCTCTCCTACAACCTCTGGAAATAATTCAAATCTTATTTTTATTTTGTCTGATTTTTCAGGCAGAGCATTTGGAATAGATGCAATATTTCCTGATAAAAAATCTGTTTTAGTTAAAACATTATCTAATTCTGTTTCAAAAGCTAAGCTTCCTCCAGGAGTTGCTTGTTTTATAGGATGGGTTCCTCTGTAAATAGAAATAATTTTTGTTTTTATTGGTTTGTAAATCATTTGATTTTGATGTTTTTCAGATATTCCTGGTTTTATTTCAATCTCATCATTAATTTTTAAAATGCCTTTTTTTAATATTCCTGCAATTACTCCTCCATGAAGTTCTTGTATTTTTGTTCCAGGCCTATTAATATCAAAGCTTCTTGCTATTAAGAATTCTGGTTTTGATGTTAAGTCTCTTTTTGGAATAGGGATTTCCAGCAAAGCATCTTTTATTTTATCAATATTAATGTTTTGTTGTGCAGAAACAGGAATTATTGGAGAATTTTCAGCAATTGTGGATTTTACAAAATTTTTTATTTCTTGATAATTCTTTAATGCTTGTTCTTTTGTTACTAAATCTATTTTATTTTGAATAATAATAATTTTATTTACATTTTTTGCTTTTAGTGCAATTAAATGCTCACGTGTCTGAGGTTTTATTCCTTCATTTGCAGCTATTACAAGAATTGCAGCATCAATTAAAGCTGCTCCTGATAACATAGTTGCCATAAGCATTTCATGTCCAGGGCAGTCTACAAAACTAATGTATCTTTTTTTCTTATTTTTTTCAATTATTGTATCTGCATAACCTAATTTTATTGTTATTCCTCTTTTTAGTTCTTCTGAATGAGTGTCTGCAAACTTTCCAGTAAGCTTGGATAAAAGGGTTGTTTTCCCATGGTCAATATGTCCAACCATTCCAATATTAAGCATCTCGAGGTTTTCAATATCCTCTTGTTTGGTTTGTTTTATATTATGTTCTTTAGCCATAATAAATCAAAAAGAAACTTGTTTTTAAATCTTATTAATAAAACTTAAAACTAAGCTATGCAGAAGAGTAATTTAATATAAATAATTTATCTTAACATATTATAAATTCTAATTATAATTAATATTTAAAGCTTTTTTAAGAATTATTGTGTCGGAGTTTGTATTGCTGGCTCTTGTTTTTTTGCTTCTTTTTTTGGCAAAAGCTCTTCAAACTTTCTGTTTCCTTGTTTTAAAACCTTAGTGTTAATTTGTGAAATTTTTAATGAGATTTCTTCTCCTCTGTTTGTTTTTCTTAATCTTAATCCTTTTGTTGTATTATGCATTCCAGGACCTCTTGTTAATAATCTTCTATGATAAGCAGTTCCTTCTAATCCTTTGAATCCAGGCAATCCTGCAATATCACTTATTCCTGTAATCTCAAGTTCATAGCCTTTTAAATCAGGAGAAATTTCTTCACCTTTAATAGTTTCACTTATTTTTTTTCCAACTAGTGCTTCTGATTCTGTTTCTATTTGAAATGTTTTTCCTTTATGCGAGATATTTATTTTAAATGGCATTTTTTTGATTATATCTTATTTATATTAATAATATATAAAACGAATTAAGCTTTGTTTGAATAACATAAGCGAGTCATTCATAGCTCTATATTGTTTTTAGTATTACTAATTTTAAGTTAATAAATATTGATATAGAAAGGGGTTTTTAAATCTTCACACTAAACACCCCACGTAGGTTTTTCCTTTCGTTTTATTTCTGCAATTTTTTGCAGAGCCTGCATTTCATCTGTTGTTAAAAGATCTTTATTTTCTTTAAATTCTCTGAATTGTTTTTCTGATAAATCTGAATAAAGATTATCTATTTCTTTTAATTGCCTTTCAAAATTTGTTCCTGGCAAAGATATTGCAATCTCCATTCCCTGGGTTGCTTCTTCTAATTTTTTTTGATTTTCTTGAATTTCCCTGATTTTTGCAATTGATTTTCCATTTTCATCTATTAAAGACACATTATGTTTTATTTTTCCTGCTTCTGTTCTTACTCCAAAAATAGCAGGATTACTATTATGAAAAACATACTGATGAAGAATTGTTAATTTACAGATTGCTGCAAGCCCCATTAATCTTTCTCTTTTAATTTCTTTTTCTTTTTCTTTTCTAAATTCTTGCAATTTTTCTATAAGTTTGTAAATAACTTCTTCTGTTATAATCTTAATTTTAGAAGTATCAATTTCTTTTATTTCTTCATCTATTTCTGTGTTAAATCCAAGAATTACTGCATTAACTGGATTTTCTTTTAAATTTGTTTGAGCAGAGATCATATCTTTTTTATTTATTTTTCCAATTCCTGCTTTAATTATATTTATTTTTTCTTGTTTTAACAGTGTCATTAGGGCTTCAAGAGAGCCTAAAGAATCTGCTTTAATGATTATCCCTTGCTTGTCTGTTTTTATTTTTTCTCCAATTTCTTTTTCAAATTCTTTTTTTAACTCTTCTAAATTATTTTTAAAAATAGTGAATGGCATTCCTGGTAAAATCTCTTGTGAATTAATTAATTGCATTCTTATTCCATTTGCTGCGTGAGCTTGTTGTGCTGGTTTAAACTTATTTGAAATTGGCTGAATTTCTTCTAAAACCCTTATTTTAGTAATAATTGGCTCACCAAAGCTTGCAATTGCAATTTCATGCTTGGTTGAAAGTGTTCCGTCATAAAGAATTGCTTCTGCATATTGCATTGTTTTTTCTTTTTTTATTTCTAGAATAACCCCTTTTGGTTCATCCCCTAATTCAAGCTGTTTTTTTAAGAATTTTTGACTTATCCCGCATAAATTCATTATTAATTCATTTATTCCTTCTCCTGTTTTTCCAGAACAAGGAACAAGTGCAAGTTGTTTTGTAAAGTCTGTAATTTCATAAAATGGTTTTGCATTAAATCCATGATAATATAATGCTCCAATAATTGTTAATAATTTTTCCTGAAATTCCTGGCTTGTGTTTGTTGATTGCATTTTTATGCTTTCTTTTACACTCTCATTCTGCTTTCTCCAGCCAGAAATATTATCTATTTTATTTAATGCAATTATAAATGGGGTTTTGTTTATCTTCAATAATTCTAGAACTTCTGCTGTTTGAGGCATAATTCCCTCATTAATATCTATCACAAGTATAGCCAAGTCAGCTAAATTTCCTCCTCTTTTTCTTAGATGTGAAAATGCAGCATGTCCAGGAGTGTCTATAAAAAGAAATCCTGGAAAATCAAGTTTATACTGAGATATTGCAGGGCATCTTTTTTTTATATTTTCAATAGGAACTTTTGTAAAAGATATTTTTTGTGTAATTCCTCCTGCTTCTGTTTCCACTACTTTTGTTTTTCTTATGTTATCTAATATTGTAGATTTTCCATGGTCAACATGTCCTGCAATTGTTATTATAGGCTGGCGAATTTTTGGAGTTTTCATGAAAATAAAAGCAAGAGGGGATTTAAAAATGTAGAGGTTTGAGAGGGGAAGAATTGGAGTTGATAGATTGAGAAGTTTAAAAAGGATGAAAGTATATTACTTGTAACATAAAATATGTGATAAATCACAGAAAGGTATTTAAACTATTGTGTTTTTAAAAATTTAATAGAGTCTGAGCTGGAGGAAAAATGAAAAAAATAAATTTTTTACCTCTTAATGTCAGAAATTTTGGAGGAATTTCTGATCACTGTCAGAAACTAAGAGTTTCTGAAGACTCCAAGGAGGTTTAAGATGAAAGAAGTAATCGCTTATATCTATGATTTTTTATCTATGGTTTTTGAAAATGAAGTGAAAGAACAAATAAAAGAGATTATACTTTTTGGTTCTGTTGCCAAGAATAGTTTTGATAAAAAAAGCGATATAGACTTGTTTTTTAATGTTAGAGGAAATGAAAAAGAAGTGGAAGAGAAGTTAAAAAGCATATTGAAAAGTTTTGAGGTAAAAGCAGAAAAAACTTGGGTTCTCAAGAAGGTTAAGTTTCCTATAAATTTTATTATTGGCTCTTTAGAAGATGAAACTTGGAAAAATTTAAGAGAAGAGATAATTAGCTCAGGAGTTTTGCTTTATGGACAATATAAGGAAATGCCTGAAAATTTAAGGCACAATTATTTATTTTATTATTCTTTAAACAATTTGCCAAGAAAAAATAAAATGAAGTTTATAAGAAAGATGTTTGGTTATGGTTTAAAGAGAGGGAAGAAAAAATATGAGCAAGAAGGTTTTTTGAAAGAAATTAATGGCTTAAAAATTGGTCCAAATGCTATTTTAGCTCCTAGCCAAGAAACCCAAAAAATAAAGAAGATTTTTGAAGATTTTAAGATTAAATACAAAATTATTGAAAGCTGGATTAGAGTGTGAAGTTTACAGAGTTAGGACTTGAAAGAAAAAATAAAAAATTAGAAAATAATTCTCTTTATATTTTTCTTCTGCCATTTTAAAAATCTAAGTTTTAATAGAATTATAATTTAATATTCACTTCTGCCCAATCTAATTCATATTTCAATAATTTTTGATTTTCTGTTTGCTCTATTGTCAAAGTTCCTAATCTGTCATCTTGCGGTAAAGCTTGCTCTTGTGCTAAAACATAAACAATAGATAGAATACTAACTAAAAAAACAGTTAAAATTATTACATTTATTACAGGAGCAAATAACCTCCTGCTCATCTTAATTTACTTTCCCCAACCTTAAAAAAATAAAGAGCCAGAAGTATTTAAAACTATGCTGTTACTTCTAAAGAAACAAATTAAAAACTCGGGCTTGTTAGACCACTTATTCTAAATCTTTCTCAAAAACCGCACACAAAGCAGGCTTAACTAACTTCCTTCAAAAATTCTAAATGCTGGCTTGTTTGAGGATTATACAGCATTTTTCTTCCGCTAAACTTAGCATAAATTAAAATCCCAAGAGCCAGATTTTTATCTTTAGAATGTTTTAATCTTTTTAATGCTTTTCTAAGAGAATAAAAATCCTCATACATATTAAAAATTGTTTTTTGAAGTTCATATGGAGTGAAATTTTTAGGCCTGGTTACTACATGCTGCCCATCGTATAAATACCATTTTTTTGTTAAAATTCTTCCTTGTTCTTCCATTCGGTTACAAAAAGGGGTTCCAGGTGCAGGAATGATTGAGAAAAACTGCACAGAGTCAAGGTTTTGATTTGCCCATTCTAATGTTTCTTTTAATGATTCTGGAGTATCTCCTTCTCCTCCTAACATCATCATTCCATGAATCCAAAAACCAGCTTTCCTTAATATTTTTATTGCTCTTTTATTTTGTTCAGCAGTATATGGCTTTCCTAATTCTTTTAATGTTTCATTATTAATTGACTCTATTCCTATACACAATATATTTATATTTGCTTTTTTAAGAGCGCTCATAAGCTCGGGATTATCTGCAAGTTTTATAGTAATCTGCGCCACACTATATTTTTTATTTAAGCCATTTTCTATTATTGCTTCAAGTAATTCAATAGTTTTGTTTGGAATTGCAGTAAGATTATCATCTGTGAAAAATAAAGCGTTTCCAGTATCTTTTGTTCTTTTTAATTCTTCAATAACATAATCAATTGACTTTACTCTGTATTGTCTTCCGTAAACTTTAGTAACAGTGCAAAAATCACAATTATTTGGGCAGCCTCTTGAGGTTTCTACTACTCCAGAGGTTATTTTTTTCCTTATATTTTTATAATAAAAAGGGTGTGGGAGTTGGCTTAACTCGCTGCTTGTTAACAATTCTCTTGGTTTTGTAATTACAGTCTTCCCATTTTTTTTAAAAGCTATTCCTTTAACAGAATTTAAATTTTCAGGATTTTTAATCAGCTTATTCATCAATTCTAAAAGTGTTTTTTCTCCTTCGCCAATAACAATAATATCTACATATTTTAACCAATCTTCTATCCTAAAGGTAGGGTCAGGGCCTCCTGCAATAACCCAACTATCTTTATTCTTTTGCTTGAAAAGTTTTGCTAATTCTTGTGATTGCGGAGAAGTTCTAGTTATAGAAGATATTAACAAAACATCTGAATTAAAAATTCTTTTAAAATCTTCAGAAGTTAAGATTCCTCTTTTTTTATTAAAATTAGGATTTATAGATTTTGTATTTGTCCATCCATTATATCTTAAAATTCCTTCTAAAACATGAAGCGCTCTTGAGGGCATTTTAAACTTACTGTAAATATCAAAACTAACTTCTCCATTTAATTTACCAAATAGTGTGGGGGGGAGTTCAATCAGAGTTATTGGACTTTGTTTTGTTATTTTTTGCATAAAATAATAGTTAGAGGGTGTTTTTAAAAATTGCCATAATTGAAAAGATAGTGGTTTTTATTATTTGATATAATGGGAAAGATTAAAAGTGAAGAGTGATATATGGTTGTAAGCCTCAGCAAAAAAAACGCCCAATCTTTCTATTGCAATATTCTTTAAAAACCTCGGACTAATTGAAATAATATTAAAAATGGCAGATAACTCTCTTCCGGAAAATGTAAAATATTTTATTATTTTAAGAGAGGGAGAAAATGCTGGGAAGGGGCAAGAGTTTTATGCGCCTAAAGAAGCAATAGAAAGAGTTTTTGATGGTTTTGGGTTTGATAAAAATGGAGTGTGTTATGCAGAATTGGGGCATATTGCTGGGCAAGAGAAAGGAGAAACAGAAGATGAACTTAAAATTGATAAGAAAAAAAGCTTATTAGAATTTACATGTCAAAATGAAATAACAGCAAATAAATGTGTAGCTTATTGGAAATTAGGAACTCCATTTTCTGATTGTAACAATTAAATCATTTTATTATCTTTTATTTTCACACCCTCTTTTTTCAACAGCTTTATTTTCATTTTATCTCTGCGTTTTCCTTTAAATGTGTAGCCACTAATTTTTCCATTGCTTCTTATAACACGATGACATGGGATTTTAATTGGGTTGAGATTTTGTGATAAGATTTTTGCTACAAACCTTGGGCTTGTTTTTAATTTTTTTGCAATTTCTTTATAGGTTTTTGTTTTGCCTTTTGGGATTTTGCAAACCTCTCTAAGGACTTTTTGTTTTAGATTCATTTTCTATGCTATTTTGGGTTTTCTTTCTAAATAATTTTCTGCTTCTTTTTTAATATCTTGCAATATACTATATCTAATGCGGATTTCTGTTTCTTCATTTAATTGAACTCCAGGATTAATCATAACGATTTCTCTACAAAGCCCGGTTTCATGATAGTCTTTTTCAATTCCCATAATTATTGGATAATTTGTTAATAAAATTTTTAGTAAATGACCGCGAAAAATTCTTCTTCCTAATTCATTTTCTCTTGTATTTTCTCTTACTTTATACTCTAAATGCAATGGATTTTTGTTGTCATTAAGAAAGCCTTTAATTCTTACATTAGTGACAAGCCCTGTACTTTCAAATTTTTCTTTTACTTCTTGCTCTAAAATTTCAATTCTTTCTCTTAGTTTTTCTCCCATTATTTTTCTTAAATAACAACATATAAAAATATTGCTATTTTAGAGTAGATATGGAAAAAATGTTAAACTTAAATTATAAACAGAAGTTTTATAAGCAAGAAGATACTATTAATATCAGCAATCTTCGGATTGTGAGTATGATCCCCGGTGATCGTGAGGTTGCCGGATGCTTTATTTTTTCTAGCATTTTTGGAGGTTTTCTATAATGGAAGATACATAAAATGCAACGCAAGTCAATTTATGAGATTGAAGGAGAGTATGAATTTGAGACAGATAAGATTATAAAAGAAATAAAAAGGGAAAAAGCTAGACATGTTCTTTTGCAGTTTCCAGATGGATTAAAGCCTTATGCTACAACTATCGCTGATGAGATTGAGAAAAAAACAAAAGCAGAAATTTTAATCTGGCTTGGAGATTGTTTTGGTGCTTGTGATGTTCCTTTAGAAGTTGAAAAATTAGGTGTTAATTTAATTATTCAGTTTGGGCATACTAAGTGGAAGTAAAAAAGAGATTAAAATTATTTAATTGTTGAGTATAATTATTTTTAAAAACCCAATTTATCTTATTTATTTATGCCAACTATTGCAGAGGAGATAAGGACTTGGAAACTAACTAAAGGAAATCCAAATCCTGATTTTAAAAACTTGCTTGAGAAACTTGTAGATTATTCGCGAAGAAATAATTATGATTTAGTTATTGAAACTCCTGATTATTCTAATACAACATTTCATCCTTTAAAAGTTCCTTTAACAATTAAAGAGGCAGGAGAAAAATATATAAGGGAAGGCGATAAAGCTATTGATCCTGGTTTTATTGATCTTGTTAAAAAAGTTGAAGAACATAATCATTTTTGTAAACAAGGAGAAGTTACTTCTAATGATATTCTTTTTGGAGAAACAAGAGATTATGGAGATACTATTGATAAAATTGAAGTGACTGATTATATGCATTTTCTTTATTTTGCAAACAAAATTATGAAAAATCTAGATTTTCATGACCCAAATCCAATAATAAGGCAGGGATTGAGAAAATTATTTAGAAAAAAACAAATAGAGGTTAAAGACCCTAATCCAATAATCATTATTACAAATCCAGAAAAAGACGGATTAATAGATATTTTTAAAAAAGGTTTAAGATATCGCATGACTAATTATAATAATGGTTTAAGAGTTTTTAATTTAGGAGGAGAGGAGGGTGCAGAAAGTTTAAGAGATTTTTATTTTAATCCAGATATCAAAGATTTTGATTCTTTAGACTCTTATTTTCTAGATCCTTCTAAAGAATATTTTGGTATTTTTGCAAAAAATGCTTATATCAAAGCAAGGTTTTCAGGAAATAATGATTTATTGGGTATTGAAAATAAAATTAAAGGAGAATATGTTTTTGATGGTTGTGTGTCTAAATCTTCTTATAGATCTAACTTAATTAATTTTAATAAATTAAAAAATCCAAAAGAGGACAAATAAGATTAATTTAACCAACAAATCTTTTTGCAAGAATTAAAATTAATAATCCTAAGATTAATGAAATAAGATTAATTAATTGTTTTATCTTATTTTTTTCTTTTAAAACTTCTGGGAATAAATCGCGTATTGCTATGTATAAAAATCCTCCTGCTGCAATCGGCATTATGTAAACTGCTTGCTCTTTTAGTCCTAAGAAAAAAAATCCAATTATTCCTCCTAAAACTGCTGTTAATTGTGCTAAGAAATTATAGAGTAATGCTTTTGATTTTTTCATTCCTCCGTGAATTAATACTCCAAAGTCAGCAATCTCTTGTGGAAGTTCGTGTGACATTATTAATAAACTTGTGATTATACCAAAAGGTATTGATATAAAAAATGAGCCAGCAATAATCAATCCATCTAAAAAATTATGGATTGCATCTCCATACAGCATTAAATAAGTGTAAACATGTTCGCATTTTCCATCATGGCAATGATGCCAATGCAATATTTTTTCTGCAATAAAAAATATTAAAATTCCTGCTAAAATTAATAGAATTGTTTTAATTATTGATAATTTTTCAAGTGCTTCTGGAATAAAATGAAAAAAAGCCCCCCCAAGCAATGCACCTATTGAGAATGAAACAAAAAAAATTGTTATTTTTTTTAAATTTTTGTTAGATAAAAATAATGAAAAAGCACCTGAAAATGCAATTAATCCATTAATAAATGTCATTAAGAGAATCCAAAATAAAATTGAGAGTGTCATTTATTTATTAAACAAATATATGTTTTTAAGGGTTTTGATGATTTTTCTATACTCTACATTAAACTTGATATTTATTAAAAATAGAAAGCTTTATATATAACATATTGCTACATTTAATTATAGATAAAATAGTATTATCAATATCTTGATGTTTATGGAAACCAAAAAACTTCTTAGAAAGCTTCAGGGAACCCAGACAATAGAATCTGTGAAATTAATCTTAGCTGTAAGCAGGGAAAAAGCAATATATTATATCTATAGATTAAGAAAACAAGGATATGTCAGGACAAAAAGACAGGGGAATAAGAGAATATATAACATATCTTTTGAAAATAAATTAGGCGGAACAAGTTATTATGATATTATCAATGAGAATTCTCTTATAAAAATAAGCACTTCTGAACTTTATAAGATTTATGGGAAAAAGCCGAGTCTGGAAGAAACACTTGTTTATGCAATAAAAACTAAAAGTTTGAGGGTAATATTAGCTTCTCTTGCTCTTTTTAAAAAAATACATGATTGGAATGAATTGTATTTATTGTCTAAGAAAAATTATGTAGAAAGACAGGCAGGAGCATTATATGATTTAGCCAGAACAATAATGAGGACAAGAAAAATAACAAAAAGATTCTTAAATAAGTCCATCCCAAAAAAACAGGATAAGTATATTTATATTATACAAAACTTATCTTCTAATGATTTTAAAGAAATAGAAAATAAGTGGAAAGTTTATCTTCCTTTTAATAAGGCTGATTTGGAGAATTACAAATCAAAAAAATTTTCTAATTAGGAAATTTTTAGGCTGTTAAAATGCAAGCATTTAAACATGATAAACATTGAAAGACAACAAGGATTGTTATTGGCAGTATCAAAAAAACTGAAAGAGCCAATCACTGTTTATGCTGTTGGAGGGACTGCCATGATGTTTCTTGGACTAAAAGATGCAACAGCAGATATAGATATTGTTTTTGAAAGCAGAAAAGACAGGGAGTTATTCAAAGATGCTATAAAATCATTAGGTTATAAAGAAATGGATTCTGTAATAGTTTATGGTGGCAGAGCAAACAGACCAGAAATGCTTACTTTAGGTGACGAAAGATTTGACTTATTTGTAAAAGAAGTTATTGATTTTATGTTTTCAAATGAGATGCAAAAAAGAGCTAAACAACTGCATCAATTTGGAGATAATTTGTTATTAAAAATAGCAGACCCTCATGATATAATTTTAATGAAATGTGCAACCGACAGAGTTAAGGATATGGATGATGCAATGAGTATTATTAAAAACAATCCAAATATTAATTGGGAACTGATAGTAGAAGAAGCAAAAAATCAAGTTAAATTAGGAAAAGGAAAAGCTATTTTTGAATTAGGATATTTTTTTGAGAGATTAGAAGAAAAATTTGGAAAGATTGTTCCAAAAAAAATTACAGATGAATTATGGGATTTATTGGAAGAAGAAGTTAAAGAGAGGAAGAAATAAATTTCAAAGGTTATCTTTTTTTGAATTTGTATATCTTTTTGAGAAATTAGAAAAGCTAAGAAAGAAGAAGATAAAAATAAGGAAAACGAGAGAAAATGCTTACATTAATAACAGAAGAAACAAATTTTAAGCCCGATAGAATTAGAAAGATTAAAATAACTCTTGTTATGACTCTTTATTATGACAAACAAAATTTTTAGAACATCAAAACCAATTGTGGCAATGGTTCATTTACAATACAAAGGAAACTTAAATCAACTATTAGAAGAATCTTTTAGAAGTATTGAAAGATTGGAGCGAGGCGGAGTTGACGGGCTTCTATTTGAAAACTGGGGAGGTGATTATACTGACAGATTTGTTACACAAGAAGTTAGAGAATATGTAACTACAGTTATGAGAGAAGCTTCGAAAAGAACAAAACTACCTTATGGAATAAATATATTGCCTCTGGATTATGAATCTGATTTTGATATTGCAAAGCAAACTGGTGCGAAATTCGTTCAAATAGATACTTTTGTGGATAGAGTAAAAACAGATTATAGAAATAAATTTGTTCTTGATATTCTACCACAAGAGGTTATCAGTTATAGAAAAAGATTAAACTTAAATGATGTAGTTCTGTTTACAAATATCCAAACAAAGCATTATACAACAATTCCACCAAACAAAAAATTAGAGACATCTGCAATTCAAGCTGTTCGAAACGGCGCGGATGTGTTGGTTGTAACAGGAAAAAGAACAGGAAAGAAAACACCAAAAAAAAACTCGTCAGAGTAAAAAGAGTTGTTGAGGAGATTCCTGTTTTCATAGGGAGTGGTTTTGATATAGATAATGCTAAAGAACTTCTACCATACGCAGATGGTGTAATTATGGGAACAGGTCTAAAATATAATAGAATTACAGAAAATCAGGTTGATGAGAGAAGAGTTAAACAATTAATGGAAGTTTGTTATAGGTTGAGAAGATGAAAGAACATAGAGCGCCTTGGGAGTGTACTTATGCAAAAGAAGATAAAAGCAAATGTAAACCAGGCAAAAAACCAAAATCAGAACAAGAATATTTTGAAATTCTATGCTTGTGTATTCTTCAAGCAGGTTTGAGTTGGGGCATAGTAAGAAAAAACTGGAAAAAGTATAGAAGAGGATTCTATAATTTCAATATAAATAAATTGGCAAAAATATCTCCAAAAGAGTTAATGAAAAAACCAGATGTGATAAAGAATCTAAGGAAAATTGAGGGAATTATTTATAATGCAAAAGAGTTTCAGAAAATTAAGGAAGAGTATGGTTCGTTTTCCAATTTTTTAAAATCATTAAAGCAAATGAAGGATAAAGAGATATTTAGATTATTGATGAAACGCTTTAGGCATGTTGGTGAGTATACTGCTGAATTCTATTTGCATTGTGTAGGATATTGGTAATGTCCTGCCATTGCCGAAGAAATTGCAACTAATCGCTGTTATTCTGGAAATTTATATCTACTTAAGTATACAAAATTTTAAAAAGATACAAAATATGGTTTTTCGGTATGGAACTTATAAATAAAATAATAATGAGCATTGAGGAATTTAAGGAAGAAAGAGAAGAACTTAAAGAAATTTTAACTCACGCTTTTCAAAGGGAAGACTATAAGCCCTTTGGTGAATTTGATAAAGCAGAAAAAGTATTAGTTCCAGAAGAAATTAGGAGAGCCTATTTTGAGTTATTCCATAATTCCGTGGATAAGAAATCTATTCAACATGGAGTTTTTCAAGGGGCTGCACTTTTAGATCGCGAAATAGTTATTCCTTTCTATGGTAGAAGTTCAAACGGTGCAAATTTCGTGTTGAGCTATCTTCCAGCAAGGGTCGATTTAGAGATTTCTGCATATTCATTTAACAGAGAAAGGTCAAATGTTGGAATAAGAGAGATTGGTTTAATCTCAACACAATTAAACGGAAATGGAAATTTCCAGACTGACTTAAAAGTCGGAGACACTTTTGCTTATCGTTCAGGATATACTGCGAATCACAATATTTCAGGAGTTATTGATAAAATCCAAAAATCTAAAGTAATTCCACACATTCCACGAGAACAATTAGTTAAGCTTTCAGGATATTTAAAAAGGTATAGGACTGGGAAAAGCGTCTGTTAATCTTACATAAAAAAGCGAGGGCTCCACAATCTGAAAAAAGTTTATAAACTCTAAAAAATTAATATTTTTGCCCTAAAGGGAAAGAGAGTTCTTGATAAATTTAAGATGGCAAAAAAACCTAAATTGCAAGAGATAACTGATGTAAGTCAGGTAAAAGCACTTGGTCTTACCCAACTTACTAAACCAATTGTAGTACTAAAAGAAGAAGAAACTATTGGCAATTATCACAGCGAAACACATATTTTAAATATCCCTATAGAAAAAATTCCAAAAGAAGCAACTCATTTTATGCAGAGTGGAGGGTGCTTAAAAAGTAAAGTTTTACAAACTGAAGTTTATTCAGTAGTATTTTATGGTGCTGGAAAACCAGTTCATCAGAGAGCATATGATATTCTTGAAAGATTAGAAACAAGACCAGCATTTGTATCTGGAAGGGAGAGTTCTGAATGAAAAATGGCAGAAAAATACTTAGATATCAATGGAAAACCTCTAATCCCCAGAAGATTTTATGAAGATCTTTTTCCTGAAGATGATACACTCCCTCCTTATGAAACTGTATTTTTTATAGATGACAATGGAGTGCCTAGGGATAAAAATGGAGAAGAAGCTCGTTATTTAGCAAATGATAAAACTCTGAAATTAATTGATAATTTAGAGCCTATTTTAAAATTTTTAGAGGAAGACTTAAAAGATATCCAAAAATCAAAAGAATTTATTGAAAAAAGATTAGAGCAATTAGCTCAAACAAAAGCATAAATCTTTTCTCAAAACTAGTTTGCCGACCTCTATCTTTTTCAAAAATTGTTAATAATTTGCAAACTACTTATTCATTTGGTGGCAGATTTTGATTGATTAAAAATAAAAAAACTCGGGCTCCGCAGACTACTTTTTTGCGAGTTTCCAGAGAAGATTAAAATAGTTTCTATAAGACTCGACAACTTCTTTACTTCTTATAAGCATTGCTAATGGTTGAGAAATAAAAATTAAAATTAAAACTTTATCTTCAAAAATAGAAGTGGATGATGGAAGGACATATTCATTTTGAATATATTTTGTTATGATATTTTTAGGATATTTTTCATTCCTCAAATTTTCACTTAGAATAATATACATCTTTATCTTTTTCTTTTTAACCTTTTTAAGCCACTGTTCATAATATACCTCACCTACAAATTCTCTAAATTTTCCAGATGAACCAAAACAATATATAGATTTTTTTGATTTTAACATTAGTTCAAGAGCATTTTTTAACCCCTTTATTCCTCTATAAACACTAACTTCTTGTGCTTCTTTATTTAATTTTCTTTTTTTTAATAATTCTGGCAAAATTTTTTTGAACTCTTGCTCTTTTGTTTTCAAAATTTCTAAAAATCTTTCAGGATTTTCAGCTTGGTAATATTTTTTATTTGCTTCTATAACAAAACTTACTAAACCTTTTTCTATTAAAGTTTCTAATACATCATAAACAGTTCTTCTGTGTATCCCACATTTTTCAGCTATTTTGTTAGCTGTTGTAGAACCCAACTCAAGTAAAGCCAAATAAACTTTTGCTTCTGTATTACTCAATCCCAAACTTTCCAAGGTTTTGATATCCATATTTATCTTTTAATTTTGTTAATTTAAATATCTTTCTATTTTGTGGGAATTTAGCAACCACTAAAATTTAAATACTATAGAAAGTTATCACTTTACAATAGAAACAATAAATAACATAAATTTTAGGGTAGCAAATAAAAATGGTTAATAAGAAAAAATATGATATAGAAATCGTTAGAAAGAAGCTTGCAAAAAAAGCAAACTGTTTTAGAAAAGAGCTTGAAGAAGAAATAAACACCCTTGTAATTAAAGATTTAGAAGAGATAGTCACCTCTTTAGACAATTCAAGAATGGTTGATACAGTCTATTTGGCTATGCCCGAAAAGAGGGTTCTTGGGTCAACTGATTCTTTTGATTTCGATGACGATTCAGATTTGGGAGAGTTAGAATCATTAACTAAAATTTCAAACTATCGTGATTTCAAGGAAAGATTCTGCAAATTTTATAATAAATATAGCTTTTTATTTTTTGACAAAGTGGATGAAGAAAGGATTAAATCTATACAGCGGGTACGCGCAGCGCTTCTTTATCATAAAGAATTTAAAACTTATGACAGAAAAAAGTTTAGATATAAGGATGCGTCTACATCTAGTGAAGAATACAGGATTTGGATGTATTTAACACAAGATTCTAAAATTTATTGTTTGGAAGAGAGTGAAGCTATATTCACTTGGAAGGATTATGAAAAGAGTCGATACTTTCCACAGGAAAAAAGAAGCGAAGATTCCGGTAAGATGGTTTACAAATTAGATATCAAAAACCCAAAAAAAAGCCAAATTAATTCATTTTTAAAATTGCTTAGGTATTATGAGATAAAATTTAAAGATTTTATGTCTACCGCGATTGGTAAAAAACCTTTGAACTTTGTTACTTATACGCTTGGAAACGAAAACGAGGATGAAGAATAATAGCAGTTGAGGTGATACATAGAATTTCAGAATATACGAAATCAATAAAAAAGAAAAAATAGAAAATCACCTCTTTTTTGTAGTCTTAGCTTAAAACTTTCTCAAAATAGCTGACTGGCTTGATGTCCTTGATTATGGTTCTGTGGATTATTTAATAAAAAATAGTTTTTAAATTATCTTTGTTATTATTGCTATTCCTAAAGCAACAAGCAATAACCCTGTTATTAAATGAATATATTTTATATTTTTATCTTTCCAGGCAGAAACCTTGTCAACTTCTGTTAAACCCATATAAATAATTATAGTTATTGCAAGCATAGGTAGAATAAAAATTAAATTATATATTATCAGCCATGGAATTGTTTGAATAAAGGATAAAGCAGATAGGCTGCCTCCTGCTATTATGTATGGCCCTATTGTGCAGGGCAACAAGAAAAGAGTTACAAAAATCCCTATAAAAAAAGCTCCTGTTGGGCTTGTAATTTTTTTAATTAATAATTTCACTCTTGGCCTAAATTTAAGAGGCATTTCTGTTGCTAATCCCCCTGGTTTATAATTTATATAATCTTTTATATTAAAAATTCCTAGAAGAATAGCTAAAATTGCAAGCCCATTAGTTAAATAAGGGTATATAGTTGAAGTAAAACCAACAAAGCTCTTGAATAATTGTATTATAATCAGACCATAGAAAAAATAACCAACAAAAACAGCTAATGTAAATGCTAACCCTCCTATTAAAACTTTATGTCTTTTTTCAGGATTTTCCAATAATATGGCTACAAGAACCATTGTCATAACTGCTAATGCACAAGGGTTAATTGTATCTGCTAAAGCCAAAGTTATTATTCTTAACAATGTTATTGCCATTTTTTATTTGATATATGTTTTTGTTATTTAACTTTTATTTTTTTGGTAATCTTTTAAACTTTTATACTCTTTGCAGATGAGTTCATCAAGCGCCTAAGACACCTATGGTTTCTTATGGCTTCAACTTCCTTTAATATAGCTTTATGCTGCTCTTATTCACCTTACTTTGCTTTTAATTGTTACTGATTTTGTTTATTTATTGCCTATTTTCTTAAATTAACATCCTGTTAGTTCTTTTAATTTTTCAATAGTTTGCACTCCAAGATATTTTTCTTTATTAATAATCCAGGTTGGAGTTCCAGTTATGTTTGCATCAATACATTTTTGAGTTTCAAAATGGCAATCTATTTTATTTAAATACTGATAATTATCCTCAAACATTTTTTCTTGGGCTTCGCAAGCAGGGCATCCTAATTTAGTGTATAAAATAGAGTTTTCACCAATGCACTTTGCTGTTTTTTCATTAGTGCTTCCATTTCCTTTTACCCAATAAATTCCTAGAATAATAAGAATAACTATTATTACTAAACTTAGATAAATCTTAGTGTCCTTTTTCATTTTATAAATAATTAAGAGGGATTTTTAAAGGTTTGTTTGAAACCTATTTTATCTAGAAAAGATATATAAAGGGGTAAATATCAGGTATTAAATGGTTAAAACTGAATTAAAGCAACAACGCCAATTAAAAGCATGTTATGGGACAAAGGAATGGTCAGAAAATTCAGGTATTTGCTGTAATTGTAAGTTTCAAAAGGATTGCGGTAAAACTGAAAAAAAAGTAAAAACCAAAAACCCAAAAATCTTAGAGTCTCCTATTGCAACTTAATTATAAATTTTATAATTAAACATCAAAAATTTTCAATTCCAAGAAAATCTTTTATGGATTTTCTGGACCAGAAAAGCTTTGCTTTTCTAGGTTTTGTGGCTTAAAAATCCCGAAGGATTTTTAAATTAGAAGAAATAAATATTCTTAGAAAATTGAAATTTTCTAATACATTCAAATTGTTGGTTTACAATTTGAAGTCTTTAAAGTATGATTTTGGTAATGTATAAAACTTATCAGTTTTGCAGATGAGTTTTGCAGATGAGATTTGCAGATGAGATGAGTTTTGCAGATGAGTTTTGCAGATGAGTTTTGCAGATGAGTTTTGCAGATGAGTTTTGCAGATGAGTTTTGCAGATGAGTTTTGCAGATGAGATGATATGAGAATTCTAGAAATATAGATTAAAGCCTTCGGCTTTAATTTAATATTATTAATAATTGAAAGGAGGTAAAAAGAAAATGAACTATATTGGAATGGATATACATAAAC
>Ga0315274_10001815_pt1 | contig 32658 bp, 17 predicted proteins | sample YL17G02_20_MG_FD_203700 | JGI IMG/M metagenome (GOLD analysis project Ga0315274, IMG submission 203700) | Sediment microbial communities from Yellowstone Lake, YNP, Wyoming, USA - YL17G02_20 | ecosystem: Environmental > Aquatic > Freshwater > Lake > Sediment | place: USA: Wyoming | collected...
TCTCGACCTTGGCCGTGATCGAGCCATCGCCGCCGAGCCGCTTGTAGACAAAGCGGAAGTCGTCGGCATTGTCCCAGATGTCGTGGCCGGAAGCGCTGACTGTGAAGGCGCCGTTGCCCTTATCGACGAAGTTGACCGGATTGCCGCGGAACCACAGGGACAAGGTATCCATGCCGTTGAGCGTCCAGTTCTGAGCGGTTGTCCAGGTCCGATCCGTCTCACTGTAGTACGGCTGGATGATGTTGTTGTAATCGAACGGCATCGCCTGCCGGCCGCCGTGAACAATCGTCGGCTCAGCAAACGGCGGATTGGTGTACCCGACCGTTGAGTTGGTGCCGTTGCCCGGATTGCCTGGAGCGGGCTCGGTGAAGCCCCAGCCATCGATCCAGGTCTGGAAGATGCGGCCTTCCACGTCATCGACGTAGTCTTCAAAGTCATCGACTACGATGAAGTTGGCTGTGGTGAAGCTCCAGACGGTTCCCGTCCACGGGCTGTCCGGATCGGTCGTGCTGACTTCATCCACTCGCCAGTAGTAGGTCTTGCCGAACTCCAGAGCGCCCGGATTGAAGCTGGTGTCGTCGAGCGCCTGCTCGCCGCGATAGGCGGCACTGCCGGGGGTGCCATCAGCCACGGCATTGACATCATCACTGAAGTACACCTGATGAGCGGTTGCCTTGACTCCGGCGGTCCATTTCAACTCAGGCGTCTGGGTGGTTTCATTGGCGTCGTTTCGGGGCCGCGGACCATACGCCCACAGGGCCTCGAACGGCATCAGGTAGGTGCCGGCGATCAATTCACGAGTCGGGATGCCCGGACCTTGCCATGCGGCCGAGCACGAGTCCCCACCGCCGCCTTCCTTCCACAGGGCCATCAGATAGTAGCGGCCCGTTTCGAGAGCGATCGGCTTGGACATCTGCGCTGGGTTGCTGTCCCACGCGCGTGCATCGCTCCAACCGGGGACTTCCGCGATCATCTCGGCACTGTCAGGATCTGCGCCGAGGTACAGCCGCGTGTTGTCATCGCCGGCGACCCAGAAGGTGTAGTCGCCTGCGGCCGGGACATGCAGCCAGGCCGACAGCTTGCCGCCGTAGTTGTCTGCGATGTTGGCCGGTGACTCGAAATCGGGCATCTCGTTGACATCCGTGGGATTGCCGGGATACCGCGAATCAGCCAGCAGATCGTTCACCGAAGTGCCGGCGCCGGCGTTCAGCCACAGCTCGCGCTTGGCGGCGCCCAGGCCCGGGATCGTCGTGGTGAAGCTCCACACATCGCCGACGTGCTTGGTGCCCATGGCGTCAATCTCATCGACTCGCCAATAGTACGTCGTCTCCAAGGTCAACGGGGGCAGCTCCAAGGTTGTGGCGATCAGAGAGCCTTTGGATGCACCTGCGGCCGCGTTGGCCACATCATCCCTGTTCGTGCTGAAATAGACCTCATGCTTGAACGCATTCTGTCCGGCGGCCCAGGTCAAATCGGCATCGACGCTCTGGTACTTGGCGCTGTCGGGCGGGACAGGGCTCCAGGCGGTCACGGGAGCCATCTTGAAACTCCAGACGTCGCCGGTATGGATGGCCAGGTTGGGCTCCACCTCATCGACTCGCCAGTAATACGTCTTGCCGGGCTCCAATCCGGTAAATGCAAAATACATCGTCTGCATCAAAGGTTGCCGGCCCTTCAAATTGGCTTTGCCCAGGTCGGCCGTGGCGCCCAGGTAGACATCGTGCCACTGGGCGTAGGTCCCCGCCGTCCATTGAAGCAGCCCCTGCATCACGCCGACGGCCCCGTTGGCCGGGACGGGCTTTCTCGCCTTGGGGTTGGCCGACATCTTCTTGATCTCCGCGGCGGTCAGCGCGCGTTCATAGATGCGCACGTCGCTCAGCCAGCCCGACCATTTCTCGGACGTCAGGTCTCCGCCCATGTAGAGGGGCTGCGGGTTCATCGTTACGCTCGTCGTGCTCTTGCCGCCCACCTGGCCGTCGCGATAGTACGTCAGGGTGTTGCCCACCTTGACCGTGACGTGGTGGACCCAGACCCCGCTGGGGATGTCCACATAGTCGATGGTGCCGTTGTGATCCCCGTTGTAATACTCGAAACGTGTCGGGGTAAATTTGACAAATTGTGTGGTCGCTTGTGCGCCCCCGTACCGATTCCCGAGCATCGTCTCGTTGACGCCGGTCCCATTGCCTTGCTGCTTGCACCAAAAGGCCCAGGTGAAATCATTCTTCAGGGTCATGGCGGGAACGATGTCGCCCGCGTTGACCTGCGCCCCAGCGGCGTCGTCGCCGCTGAAGCTGGCCACGACACCCCGGTCGGGATCGATGTCCCAGATCGAGCCGCCCGGTCCCAGGCCACCGTTGGGATTGGTGATCTGGCCGTCGTGACCCTTGCCGGAGGAGTCCAAGGCGGTTGTCCCCTGGCCGTCATTGAGCTTCCACCAGCCGACGAGGCTGGGGTCCTGCGCCCGCACGACCTCGGTCAATACCATGCCGAGCAGGACCATTGAGAACGTCAATAGAACACACTTCTTACACATGGCTGTCCTCCTAGAAAAGATTGATGAGTGGTTGTGTCAAACTACATTGATGCACCTTTCTTCTCCAAAGATGCGTTGTTCCTTCTGCACGCCTGAGGCGATGCAAAACGCCACCGGTGGCTCCAGCAGAGGCGCCGGAGCCACCGGGTAAGCGTCCCATTCAGGACACTGGACCTCGCGCCCGCGTCGGCCGCGATCACGGTGTAACCAGGGCGGGCCGGCTCAGGCCGATGTTGTCGATGTAGACCAGGCCGTCGCCGCCCGCTTGCGGCTTCTTGCGGTCGCCGACGCCGATGAACATCTTCTTCACCGCCTTCATGTTGACGCCGGTGAACGCGTTGAGGGGGATCTTCCAGACGCCCCAGTCTTCACTGAGCAGGATATTCGCATCCGGGTGGACGACCACGGCACTGCGGTTGCTCGAGTCCTGGACCACCACGTACAGCGGCATAGCATCCTCGTTGCTGCGCTGGGCGATACCGATCTCTTCGAGCGTCCAGGCGCCGGTGACCTTGCCGGTGATCGCGATGTTGTCGAACTCGAACTCGCGCACCTGGTTGGCGGCATGCGAGGTGACCGCTATGCCGATCATGACCGGGTCGGTCATGACAACCGTCTGGACCGTGCCCTGCTGGACCCATGTGACGCCTTCGTCGCGTGAGTAGTACCCCGAGAAGTCGTTGCCGACTCGGACGAGCTTGACCCACGTTGGGATCGTCACCGGCGGGACCGGTGTATTCGACGAGGAACTGGCCGCATCCGCGGTTGGCCGCCACTGGAAGGAGAAGCCGCCACCGCTGCCGCCCGTGCCGGTCGCGAAGGCGTTGACGGAGCCAGGCGCGTTGTTTTGCCGGACCATGACGCCACCCTTGGCCCACATATTTGTGCCGGAACCGTTGTCGGCCACGCGAGCAATGATCGTGCCGTCGCCGTTGAGGGTCTTATCGACGAAGCGGAACTGGTCGGCGTTGCCCCAGATATCGGTGCCGGCGGCACTGAGACTGAAGCTGTTCTCACTGGTCTTCACGAACTCGCGTGGATTGCCGTGGACGTGGAGGATCAGGCCGTTGACGTCCTCGATCGTCCAGTCCTGCGGCGAAGCCCAGGCCCGCTCGGTCTCGGAGTAGTACGGCGAACTGGAGTTGGCGTAGTACAGAGGCATGGACTGAGCACCGCCATGGCGCAGACCCCTCTCGGCGATGTTGCCCTGGTAGTAGGTGCTGTCCACCGTCCAGATGTCATGCCCGACGCCTGCGCCGGTGTTGTTGCCGTTATAGCCGGCGACGAAGTCATCCGCAGAATAGCCATAGCCATCGACCCACGTCTGGAACATGCGCATCGGCGAATCACTCGTGTAACTCTCGAAGTCCTCAAGGATCAGCCAATCCGTGACACTGAAGTTCCAGATGCGTCCCTTGATGGCCTCGCCGCTTGCCATGACCTCATCGACTCGCCAGTAGTACGTATCGTTCCAGTCGAGCACCGGGTCAGGCGTATAGCTGTTGGCATCCACACGCCCGCGATAGGCACCCGTCGTATCCGTCACATCGGCATCACGTGCGACGTTCGGGTCTGGGCTGAGGTAAATGTCATGCTGAACGGCGCCGTCGCCGGCCGCCCACGTGAGGGGCACCGCCTGGAGGGCATCGGTGACTTTGCCCACGGTTGGGCTCGGGTTCCAGGCCTGCCTTGGATCGGTTCGCTCAAAAAGATACTGGACCTCTTCCCGCGTCAGGGCCTTGTTGTACAGGCGGAAGTCGTCGATCAGGCCATCGAAGCGATAGTTGTTGTAGACGCCGATCTGGAACATCAGGGTCGCGACGGTATTCAGGGTCCTTGCCGCCGAGGCGACGACCGTGTTATTGGCATAGCACGTGCTCGTCGTGCCGTCATAGACCAGGGCCAGATGCACCCAAGTGTTCTGCGAGGTGTAGGTGAAATCCTGATCGGCACTATAGTACTGGACGCGCCACTGATTGACGCCGCCGCGTGTGCGAAGGCTGAAGTTCTGCGAGGCGACGCGGGCGCCCGACTCGAAGATGCCGCCTTCCTTGAAGTTGTGCGTATAGACCCACACGCTGACCGACTTGGGCTTGGCGCCGTCGATCCCCAGGTCCACGGCGTTCTTGCCGATGTCGACGGTGTCGTCCATGCCATCGAACTCGAGGGCGCCGCCGGCCATGCCGGCCGCTGGCTTGCCGCCGCCATTGACACCGGCGTTGACTGTGCCATGGTAACCATGGCCAGAATAATCCACGGCTGTGCTCGTGCCCTCGTCAAACTTCCACCACCCGATCAGATTCGGATCGGCAACTGTCAGCGGCAGGGTCTTGAACTTCCAGACGCTGCCCGGGATCTTATTCTCCGCCGCATCAATCTCATCAACACGCCAATAGTAGATCGTATCGCCCTTCATCGCGCCGGGGCTGAATGTCGCCAGGGGGGTCTTGCCCTTGAAGGTGTCGCCGGTTCCAGCCATGACATCGGCTTCATTCTCACCGAAGTACACTTCGTGCATGTAGGTGCCCTTTCCCGACTGCCATGTGAGCGCGGCGTCGGTCAAGATGCCTTGGGTGCCGTCGGGAGGCATCGGGCCCCAGGCGCTCAACGGCGGCGTGCTGAAGGTCCACACGTCGCCTGTATAGACCGTTGTGCCGTCAAGGTCGACCTCGTCCACCCGCCAGTAATAGGTAACACCAGCCTCGAGAGTGATGGGATGGTAGTACGTGGCAGTCGCCAGGGCTGCCGGGAGCTGCGTGATGAATGGGGCGTTGGGCTCGGTCCCGAAATACAGTTTGTGCCATAGCGTCGTCAAGCCCTTGTTCCAGGTGAACAGAGGCATGGTGACTCCCTGTGCCCCGCTCGCCGGGGATGGATTGGAGGCTTTCATATCGACAGGCCGGATCCACGGGGACAGGTACGTGCCGGCGATGATCGTCGGGCCGGCTCCGATGACCGGGCCACCCCACGCCACGCGCAACCGGTCGCCGCCCGTGCCGTCTCTGTGCAGCGCCTCGATGAAGTACTTCTTGCCTGCCTTCAGGGTGACGGGATTGGATTTCTGCGTCGCGTATTTTGCCCACTCGGTCGCGCCCGTGTTGCCGGTCACCTCGCAGATCAGGACTTTGTTGGCTGGGTCTTCATCGGTGCTCAGCCAGACCCGGCTGTGATCGTCGCTGGCGACCCAGAAAGTGTAATCGCCATCGGCGGGCGGGTAGAGATAGCCGCGGACATGGGTGCTATAGCGATCGCCCCGGGCTTCCGGGCCTTCGAAACTCGTTCGCCAGGCACTGGAACTGGGGTGGTCCGGGTAGGTCCAGAGCCGGCCGTCCTCAATCTGGGCCACCGTGGTGGCGCTTGTGGTGCCGTCAAACCATTCAAACAGGATGTTGCCCTTGCCCAGGTCGGCGGCAAAGACCGGACCGGCCGACCCCAGGATGGCGAGGGCGAGAACGACGTACTGCCATGTCTTGCTCATAGAATCCTCCTCGATGGAAAGGATAGACCAATTCTGGGTTAACCCACCAGGGTACCCATACGGGCGAATCATCATTCGCCTCTCCCCGCGGCGGATACGATTCGATGCGTGCCTCGTGACGCCGGGGGCTGTCTCTTATCGAGACCACCGGAAATAATAGGCCGTATTTCAGAGATCAACCAACCATTGTGCGTGCACCACTTGCTGCCCAGTCACCTCCTTCCTGCAAACGCCTGTAGACAAGAGATGAAGAAGGCCTCCTTTTGCCCAGTCTGCGTTTGTGCATCCCAAGGGGCCGGACCCACCCACCGGCTTTATCTGCGTGAACGGGCATGGACCGACCTATAATAACTTATACCACGGCGACGGGAGGCATGTCAATCGCCGTATCCCGCCGTTGGTGAAAAAAGCTGCGGCCTGCGGAGCGAAACCGCAGGCCACAGTTTACAGGTCACTACGATGAACACCTCAAGGGGCCACAGCACGCTGGGGCGTTCATTCGCCAACAACCAGTATCGTCATTCCATCCTCATGGCTTGACGATCCGGATGTCGTCAATATACAGCTTTCCGGCGCCATCGGGCACGGGGGCCTTGCGGTCGCCTACGCCGATGAACATCTTCTTGATGGCCTTGGTATTCACGCCGGTGAGCTGGCTCAGCGGAATCCGCCACTCCGTCCAGGTCGTCGTCAGGACCGCATTGGGGTCCGGATGGTTCACGACAGCCACCTTGCCGGCACTGTCCTGGACGGCCACATACATCGGGGCGGCGGCGTTGGTCCGGTCCGGATCATCGCCGATCCACACCTGTTGCCACGCGCCGGTGACGCCGCCCGTGGTGACCGCACCGGAGAATTCCGCTGTCGTGGTCGCCGCCGTGTCGTGGCTGGTGACGCACAGCCCAATGTAGAGGTTGGTCCCCATCTGGATGGTCTGGGCGGTGCCCGAGGTGGTCCAGGTCTTGCCGTCCGGGGAGGTCTCGGCGTTGAACGAGTTGCCCGTGCGGGTCAGCCGGACCCAGTACGGGGCTTTGATCGCCGAGCCGCTCCAGGCGGCCCCGGCGGCGGCCGCGTCGTCGGGGAATGGACGGTACTCGAACGTGGTGCCATTGGATGGGCTCACGGCCACGATGGCGTACATCGAGCCTGCATCGAGGGTCGCCCGGATCATCACACCGGCCTTTGCAAACGGGTTGGTGTTCCCGAGGCTCTCGACCTTGACCGTGATCGAGCCATCGCCGCCGAGCCGCTTGTAGACCAAGCGGAAGTCGTCGGCATTGTCCCAGATGTCGTGGCCGGAAGCGCTGACTGTGAAGGCGCCGTTGCCCTTATCGACGAAGTTGACCGGATTGCCCCGGAACCACAGGGACAAGGTGTCCATTTCGTTGACCGTCCAGTTCTGCGCCACGGTCCAGGTCCGATCCGTTTCACCGTAGTACGGCTGGATGATGTTGTTGTAATCGAACGGCATGGACTGCTTTCCGCCATGAACGACTGTGCGCTCGGCAAACGGAGGATCGGTGTACCCAACTGTCGAGCCAGTGCCGTTGCCCGGATTGCCCGGAGCAGGCTCGGTGTAGCCCCAGCCATCGATCCAGGTCTGGAAGATTCGCCCGGTGACTTCATCGGTATAGCTCTCGAAGTCATCGACGATGAGGAAATCAGGCACGGTGAAGGCCCAGGTCCGGCCCTTGTGGATGGTCGTCCCGTCGGCCTCGACCTCGTCGATGCGCCAGAAGTACGTGCCGCCGCCGAACTCGACCAAGCCGGCCAGCGAGAGGCCCGTGCCGGCCTGTCGGCCCTTGTACAGCGGTGACGTTGCATCCGCCTCGGTCACAGCCTTCAGGTCCTTCCCGAAGTACACATCGTGCTGTGCCGCGCCTTCTCCGGCCTCCCAGCTCAGAGACGTGGCATTGCGGATGTCCACGCTGGAGTCGCGGGCCGGCTGCGGATTCCACGCCAGCGACGGATCGCCGCGCATCGTTTCCGGGATCTGGTCCACAGTCATGGCGAAGTTGTAGATTCGGAAATCGTCCAGGGAGCCGCTGAAATACGCGTCGGCGCTGTATTGCGAGCGACCAAGCCAGTTCTGCGTGGTTGCTCCGAGGTCCTTCGGGAGAACGGTTGTGGAGCCGCTCGCCACGACCTGGCCGTCGACGAACATCTGCATGCCCCGGGTGGCGCCGTTGATCGAGACCGCCAGATGGTGCCAGCCGGTCGGCAGGGGAGTGGCGGCGTTCAACTGCTGCTCGTTGTTGTAGCTCTCCACCGTGATCACGAACCGCAGGTTTCCGTTTGCGCCGTTGGCGGGGGTGACCAACATGTTGAATTGCTGGTTGCTGCCGAAATCGAAGACCCGCTGCCAGGCGCCACCGCCGCCGGACCAATTGACCCAGGTGGTGACCGTGATGCTGCTCGATGCAGCGATCAGCGATCCGATGGGCAACTGCACGTAGGCGTCTTGGCCATTGAGCTTGACGGCGCCCCCGTCAAAGCCTTCGATCCACTTGGCGCCGCCGAGGACCTGGCCGTGCCGGCCTTGGCCGGACCAATCGACGGCGAGCGTGCCCTCGCCCTCGTCCAGCTTCCACCAGCCGACCAGATTCGGATCGGACACAGCGATATTCGGAACGGTCGTGAAACTCCAGACGTCACCGGTGTGCTTTTTGCCGGCGGTGTCGATCAGGTCCACACGCCAGTAGTAGGTTGTCCCCGGATCGAGCAGGCCGGGATCAAAGCTCATCGTGTTCTGAGTACCTTTGAATGTGTCGCCAATGCCGTCGGCAACCTCGCCGCGATTGGCCCCAAAGTAGACGTCATACTCCTTCGCGTCCTTGCCGGGCTGCCAGGCGAGATCCACGTTCGGGTCCTGGAAGTGCGCGCCGTCGGCGGGGGAAGGCAAGAATGCCGTCAGTGACACCGCCGTGAAGGACCACACATAGCCCGTATACACCTTGCCGTCGGCGGCGATCTCATCCACCCGCCAGTAGTACTTCTGTCCGGGCACCAGGGGCACGCCGTAGTAGACCATTTTGATGGCGGATGACTGACGCGTATAGCGCGTCATCGACTCCGGCGTCGTGCCGACGTAGATTTCATCGAACACAGCCACTGACGCCGCCGTCCACTTCAACACCGGAAACATCACGCCCACGGCGCCGTCCGCCGGGTCGGGACCGGTCGCCTTTCGGGGCCCGCCCAGCTTGTAATTCGCCGTGATCTGGGCTGGCGTCAATACGCCGTCATGAATGCGGACCTCCGCGATCGAGCCGGTGAAGTTCAGCGCGGTGACCGGTGCTGTGCCGCTGTCGTTGCCCTGGGCGGCGATGCGGATAATGTTGCCCGGATGCGTGTTCAAGGTCATGGCCTCGCTGCCGGCAGCCAATCCGTTGGCATAGAGCCGGGCTGTGGTCCCGTCATAGGTATAAACCAGATGCCACCACCTGCCCAGCGGAGGAGTGGGCGCGACGCTGCCGCCCCAGGGCATATCCGGCGAACCCCAATGGCCCACGGCGCCCCAGGTGCCGTTGTTGCCGTAGTTGAAGGCGATGTTCGTGCCGTCCGGACCGCCTCGATGGCTCCAGTGGACCATCGTCTCTTCGGGAACCGCGCTCGGATTGTACGCCCAGACTTCGATGGTCCGCGTGCCCTTGCCCTCGATGCCGGGCACCGATGTCGGCCCATCGAACCAGCACGTGCCGTTGAACGTCACGGCCTTGAGCCCGGCCATGTCCTCCACGACCGGGGCGCCCCCGGCGGTGAAGCCGCCGAGCGTGCCGTGATTGATCCATGTCGTGGCCGGACCGTACGCCAGGTCCTCGGCCCGCAGATCGACCAGCAATGTCTCGGCTACGTTGATCTGAGCCGGGGCCCGCGCCGACAGGCCAAGCATCAAGAAGATGCCCATCAAATAAATCAGCTTCTTACCCATAACAAGCCTCCTGAAAAAAGCATTGCCTCAGAGCCGTGCTTGGCCACATACCAGAACACGGGCATACTATCGGCACAAAATCCCCCTATCACAAGCGGGATATGGTTGCGGTCCACATGAGTCGAATGGTTGCCCCGGTCCTGTCCGGCATGAAACGGAACGGACAAGTGGCGGCCCAAGCCCTTTTGTGAAAGTTGAATCCCATCCTGCCATGACCCTCCTGATACCCTGTCCACTGCCGAGTGGGCCGACACGGTCTTTCACGGGACCGAAGTCGGCCCGTTTGTCCGATAAGAACTTGCGCCTCAGACCATGAGACAGCATACCATATTCTCATAGCCATTGCAATGAGTGGCAGCGAGAATTCCTCTCAAGATGGCTGAGAGATCGCCACGCCGGTATTTGCCGCCGGTTTTGCGGCATTCGCGGATGCCGCCGGGCGGGTACGGTCCATGACACAACGGGGCCTGCAGGATTGTCTGCAGGCCCCGAGAGATTCCAGGCCGGTGCCTTGCTCGGCACCGGTCAAGTCGTCGATCGTTGCTGACGACCGATGGTCAGCGACGGGTTTACCGGTCGCCCGCGAGATAACGGACCTCGGACTCGGACAAGGCGCGGTTGTAGATGCGCAAATCATCCAGGGCACCGTTGAAGAACGGATCGGCCGTGTACTGCGAGCGGCCCAGCCAGTTCTGGGTCGTGCTGCCCAAGTCCTTCGGCAACAGGGTCGTCGTGCCACTGACCGCCAGCGAGCCGTCCTGATACAGCCGCAAGGTCATACTCGCGGCATTGATCACGATCGCCAAGTGATGCCAGCCCGTGCCAAGGGCTGAGGGACCGGTCACCATCTGCTCACCCACCGTAGCCGTCCGAATGGCGAATCGCGCGTTCTGGCCACCGGCATTGGACGTCAGGAACATGTAATTCGTGTTGCCTGTACCGAAGTCAAAGATGCGCTGCCAGGCGCCGCCCGTGCCGGAGAGGTTTACCCACGCCGTGAACGTCGAGTTGGTCAACGTGCTCAGCAGCGAGCCAATGGGCACGTTCACATGATCATTGAGCCCGTCGAAGCTGAGGGCCTTGCCATAACCAGCCATCCCCTGCACGTACGCCGGGTCGCCGGAGGTCGTGCCGTTGTTGCCCTTGCCCGAGCCGTCCTGCACGTTGCCTTCCATCGAGTAGAGCAACGTCAGGCCGTTCGTGCCCGGATCAGTGGACGTCGCGACCTGCGGAGCCGTGGCGTAGAGCCGGAGGTCATCGATGAAGATGGTCCCGGTCCCGCCGGCCTTGCCGTCACCGACGCCAATGGCCAAGCTCTTGACGCTCTTGAGGTTCACGCCAGCCACGCTGGACAGGGTGATGTTCCACTGCTTCCAGACGGGCAGTGCCGTGCTGGCCGCGCCGTTGTTGAAGACTACCTTCGTACCGTTGATCTTCGCATACACCGGAGCGGCGACATTGTTGACATCGCCGCGGAACCAGATCACGAGCGTCGTGATACCATGCTGGCTCCAATCCTGCGGGACGGCGAGGGTACGCTCGGCCTCCGAGTAGCGTGTGCCACTGGAGTTGTCGTAGTACAACGGCATGGATTGCCTGCCGCTGTGGACAAGGGTGGTCTCCATGATGTTGCCGGCCGCAGGATCGTAGCCGACGAGAGAGCCGGTGCCGTTGCCGGAGTTGCCGCTCGGGAAGAAATCATCCTTCGAGAAGCCCGCGCCGTCGATCCAGGTCTGAAAGACTCTCAATGGCGAGTCGTTCGTGTAACTCTCGAAGTCATCGACGGCGAGGTATTCGGCGGTGGAGAAGTTCCAGACCGGTCCCTCCCATGTGGAGGGGGTTTCGGCCTCATTGACCTCGACGACCTTCCAGAAGTACTTCTGGGCAAGATTCACCGCCGTCTCGTAGCTGGGCTCTGAGATTTTCGTGGCGGTCGCCGTGCCGTTTGTCACGGCCTGCTCGTCGGTGCTCAGGTACACGCTGTGCGAGTCGGCCTCGCGCCCGGCCCCCCAGCTCAGGGTCACCTGCGGACTCACGCCCGTTGCGCCCGTGGCCGGATTCGGCTCTCGCGCCAACACCGGGACATAGAAGAAGCGGACCTCGCTCAAGCCATATTGAACCATCTCGCCCCAGTTGCTGTTGATCGTCAGCTTGATGTACTTGGCCACGGCGCCGCCGAAGTCAACGGGGGTATCCTTGGTGTAGTCGTCCGTGCCTGGGGCTTGAGTGAATTCAAAGTCGCCCAGCGTAGTCCACGTGGCAGCATCGGAGGAGTACTCGATCGTGACGCCTTTAGCTCCGAGGCCGAAATCGGGTTCCACTAACTGGTTCGAGTTCCAGACCCACATCTCGTGCAGCTTGTAGGGCTTGTCGAACTCGTATTGGATCCAGGTCGGCTGCGGCCCACCCCGCTTGCTCAGCCACATGGCCTTGCCGTTGGTAGAGTGCTGACCGTCGGCATCGAGGCCGGAGCCATCCACTGTCTTCTCCGGGCCCGTGTCCTTGCTACTCGAGCTGGAGGCGGAGGCGGTGACGCTCTGGATGGGATACCCGTAAGGCTCGACGGTGAAATTCCAGAGGTCGCCCCGGTGGATGGTCACACCATCGGCTTCCACCTCATCGATGCGCCAGTAGTACGTCCGGCCGTACTCCAGCCGATCCAGGTCAAGTGTGTTGGCGTCTTGGCTCTGGGCCCTGAGCACACCCAATGGATTGGATGTGTCGGCATTCGTGACATTGTCGAGTGAGGTGCCGAAATACACATCGTGTGCGGCGGCGGTTGCATCGGCCGTCCAGCTCAGATCGGAGTCTCGCAGGGCGTCCGTCGCTTTGTCCCCGGGGCTGGGATTGTATGCTTTGAACCCCGGGATCACCTTGGGACCCTCCAGGGTGAACTCATCGAACGCGGCGTAGCCGACAGCATCGGAGAACACGGCTTGGGCAAGCCCGACCTGGAGCGGTATGTCTGCCAGATCATCCCGGATCAACGGTGAGATGCTCATCTCAGTCCAGGTGACGCCGTCCTTACTGGTCCGGAAATGGAACGTGTTGCCGTTGCGCTCGAGCTGAAGCCAGGGATCCAGGTTGAACTGCTTGCCGTTGTGGCCGTTTTCGGTTCGGACGTTGTCGTTGGCGCTGCGGACGAAGTTGCCGCAGCTCCAGATCGGGAAGTAATCGATGCGGACCCAGTCCTCTCCCGGGCCTGCGTCTGCAGGTTCTGCCCTGGCCATCAACCCGCAATCGTTATGATAGACCCAGGCGGTCGCCGTCCCGGCGTAGTCAGCGACCTTCACGGTGGCGACGAAATCGCCCTTGACGACCTTGTACAGGAACGGGCCCAGCGGCTCCCACGGCTCAGACCAGTAGGATAGGGTGGATTCTATATACAGTTGGCCGGGGCGGCTGCCCGATGCGTTGAGTGTAGTCACCGTCTCGCGAGGTCCCTTGCCTACGAACCCATCCCATCCCGTTCCGGCGACGCCGTCTGTGACGTAATCGCGCGCGGCGTCGAACGTGTCCCGGAATATGCCCGCCTGAGCCATGCCGCCCGCACTCAGGATCGCGGCCACACAAATCCAGTAGACCAGTCTTCGGTACATATCAGCTTTCCTTAATAGTGACCTCTGTTGCACTGCTTCGTTTTGACTCACGAGTCGACAATGATGAACGCCCCGGCTCCCGCTGGTTCACGGGAGCCGGGGCCTGGCTTGGCAGCCGGAGAATTACGGCTGGGAAGTCACGATGCTGAATTCATCAAAGGCGGCGTAGCCTACGCTGTCGGAGAAGGTCGCATGATGCAGGCCGATCTGCACGGACAGACCGTCGAAGTCCTTGCGTTCCAGCGGAGAGCATGCCATCTCCTGCCACGTCTGGCCGTCGGCGCTGACGCGGAAGTGGAACGTGTTGCCCACGCGCTCGATCTGCAGGTAGGGCAGCGAATTCCACTGCAGGCCGTTGTTGCAGTTCTCCGTTCGGGCGCCGTCGTCGGCGGAGCGGACGAAGTTGCCGCACCACCAGATGGGGAAGTAGTCGAGGGAGACCCAGTCTTCCCCGGCGCCGGCATCGGCGTCGGCGACATTGCGGACCATCAGGCCGCAGCTATTGTGATAGACCCAGGTATTCGGGTCGCCGGCGTACTCCGCGACCTTCACGGTGGCGACGAAGTTGCCGGAGACGACCTTGTACAGGAACGGTCCCAGCGGAGACCACGGCTCCGACCAGACCGCGTTAACCGACTCGAGATAGAGCAGACCGTCGCGGCTCAGGGATACGTTGGCGACGCCATTGACGTCGTTGATGTCGCCCACGAGGCCATCATAGGCGGTCCCTGCCACGCCGTCGGCCACAAAATCCTGTGCGGCGGAGAAATCATCCTGGAATGTGTTGGTCTGGAGCACGAAGTTATCGAACGCCGCATAGCCGGCGCTGTCGGAGAAGGTTGCCTGAGCCAGTCCAACTTGTACGGGCAGACCGTTGAAATCGTCACGGACGAACGGATCGCCAAGTTGTTCCCAGACCTGACCGTCCGCGCTGACGCGAGCGAAGAAGGTGTTGCCCTTGCGCTCCAACTGGAGGAACCGGTACGCGTTCCACGCTTTGCCGTTGTTGCGGGGCTCATCGCGGGCGCCGTCATCGGCGGTGCGGACCATATTGCCGCAGTTCCAGATGGGGAAGTAGTCTACGGAGATCCAGTCTTCGCCCACACCGGCATCGGCATCCATCACGTTGCGAGCCATCAGGCCGCAGTTGTTATGATAGACCCAGGCGTCCGATGTGCCGGCATAGTCCGTGACCTGGACCGTGGCAATGAAGTCGCCCTTGACCACCTTGAACAGGAACGGCCCAAGCGGATTCCAGGGCTCGGACCAGACGGCGTTGGTCGACTGGAGATAGAGCTGGCCGGGATGGTTGGCATCGGCCGTCGTGATTGCACTGGCCGCCTCATTCGCGTCCAGGCCGACAAGACCGTCCCAGAACGTTCCCGCCACGCCCTGCGCGAGGAAGTCACGTCCATCGTCAAAGCTCTCTGGTACCGGGAACATGGTGGCCACAATCGGTGCGCCGGCCACGAAGGACCAGACATCGCCGGTAGTGATGTCCCCATGCGCTCGAATCTCGTCCACACGCCAGTAATACGAGGCTCCTCTCTCCAGGTCCTCTTCCACCAGGTAGATGGTCTCCGTCTGCATGCCCATCGACTCGAGGTTCTCTGGATCGGTGCCGAAGAACACCTCGTGTGCCAGAACATTGGCGGCGGCGATCCACTCCAGCGTCACAGCACCCACCACGCGGGACTTGTCCTCCGGGGCCTTCAACGCGGCCTTGAGCTGGGCAAACGTCTCGACGCGGAAGTCGTCGAACGCCGCGTAGGAGACAGCGTCGGAATAGGCCGACTGGAAGACGCCCACCTGGACCGGTATGCCGGCCAAGTCTTTCCGCACGAACGGGTTGCACAGTTGCTGCCAGGTCTGTCCGTCCGAGCTCTGACGGGCATAGAAGGTATCGCCCTTACGCTCCAACTGAAGGTACTTTCCGGCGTTCCAGGCCAGGTTGTTGTTGCAGGGCTCCGTGCGGGCGCCGTCATTGGCCATACGGACCATGTTGCCGCAGCCCCAGATCGGGAAATAATCCACGGAGATCCAGTCCTCGCCCGGCCCGGCGTCTTCGGGTTTTGCCCTGGCCATCAGCCCGCAGTTGTTGTGATAGACCGGGGCCGCCTCGGTTCCCGCGTAGTCGGTGACTTTCACCGTGGCGATGAAGTCGCCCTCGACCACTTTGTACAGGAACGGGGGCATCGCGTCCCACGGCTCGGCAAGGCTCGCGCCGGCCGACTCCAGGTACAGTTGGCTCGCCCGGGCGACCGAGGCGTTGATCGCACTGGCCTTCTCGCCGGCGCCAAGACCCAGGAATCCATCCCACCCCGTCTCTGCCACTCCAGCGGCGAGGAAGTCGTGAGGAGTGTCGAAGTTGTCGCTGAACACCGACCCCATCGACGCACCGTTCATCCCCAGAATCAGGGGCACACACACCAGGTACACCAGTCTTCTGTACATGCTTTTCCTCCTAACCTTAAGATGCCTTTCTTGTTGCGTGCGTCTGCGTGCTCAGGACGCACATCTCTTTCCACCTGCTTCGGCACGGCGGCCGCACGGAATGAATAGACCCGATCGCGCGCGTAGTGAACAGGAGAGGCAATTCGAGTGCAGGGTCCCATCTCCTGCGTCGTCACAGGTGCGCTGGAAGGTGCTGTACCCTTCTCTCCGTTTGTGCCGTAGTGTACGACCGTGATTCAACCTCCAACCGGTAGAACTCACCCTGCCGCTCGATAAAGAGCCCGCGTCCAAGCCCCGGCCGCGGGTGACGCGCCTGCCTGTCACCACCAGTGGACCGGTATCTCGGTTCGGCGAACAATCATTTGACCGAAATTTCGTGAATCCTGGTGCCCGTCCACGTAGAGGATATTTGCCCCTTCGGGTTTGTCTCCTCGGCCGACGTGGTTCGTGCGGTCATAGATCCTGTGACGTGCGAACAGTCCGCCGGCCACTTCCGTAAACGAGGCGGTCTCCGGGTCGATCCCCGTGCTGAGCGTCGCATCGAGAACAAGCTCCGTGCCGCCGGCATTCTTGACATTCAGCGTCTTGGGCCATTTCCAGTCGACCGGCATGCCCAGCGGTCTGTCCGTCCTGGGCGTCTTGGCGTCCATGATCCAGAAGTAGCTGGTGACTCGATAGAGGCCATCGCGACCCGTGTCCGGCTCGAACACCTCCTCGATCCGGGCCCCGTAGGGCGGATTCGATCCGAATTGCCATACAATCGCCATGTCGCCGTTCTTGCTCTTGTCGGAGGGGCAGTAGAACGTGTGGCGGTCGCCGCCGGTGGCGATAATGTAGTCGGTGGTACTGTAGGCGATGTCCCACCACCAGTAGCCGGGATTGGCGTTCAGCGGCAGTTTCCCATCGTACTCATTGCCGTACATGTGCAGGCTGATGCCGATCTGCTTGAGATTGTTGGCACAGGTCACCCGGCGGGCCTGGTTCCGGGCCCGATTCAGGGCCGGCATGAGAATCGCCATCAGGACGGCGATGATAGAGATTACCACGAGCAACTCGATCAGGGTGAATGCCCGTGCTTTTCCTGCGACTGCGACCCTCATAGCAACCTTCCTCTTAGCGAAACACAGCCTTGTTGTCCCCGGCCCCAAAGACCGACGGCGCCCATACGGTTGCTTCCGTGCAAACTCGTTGCGTTGGCGAAGACGACTCGCGGGACATTCTCGGCGCCAGCCGCAAACTCCTCTATTGTATCCGAAGGCCGGGGTGGCGACACAAGACTGCTTTGCGTTTTTTTGTCACCATTTTGCGAATAACGCGATTGAATCCGCAGACGCATGCCGGCGGGGGCTCGGTCTGGGGACCCACGAGAAAAGCCATTCGCATTTTGGTGAGAAGAAAACGCAAGATAACCTTTGCATTCCCGCCGAAGAATGGATAATAGACATTTGTCTGTTCCCGGGAGCTGTGTGATACCGGGCCCTGTGTGAATCGAGATTCTCCATCCTTAATGAAAGGCAGGCAGACAATGCTCAAGATCAAGTCGCAGTTCTTCCGTCTGGTTCTTGTCGCCATGATCGTGGGCGGTCTGGGTTGCGGATCGATGTCGCAGCATGTCCGCAGCCTGGGCTCCGCCGTCAGTGCTCCAGACATCGACGTCAAGACATTCGGCCAGACCGCGGACGGCCGGCAGGTCCGCCTGTACTCGCTGTGCAACGCCAACGGGCTGAAGGCGGACATCATGACCTACGGGGCGATTGTCGTCTCACTCCAGGCGCCGGACCGCAAGGGCCGGATGGATGACATCGTCCTCGGCTACGACAACTTGCAGGACTATATCAAGAACAGTCCTTACTTCGGCGCCATCGTGGGACGTTACGGCAACCGGATCGCCAAGGGCAAATTCACGCTGGATGGCACCGAATACACCCTGGCGACCAATAACAACAACCTGAATCATCTGCACGGGGGCATCCAGGGCTTCGACAAGGTCGTGTGGGACGACAGGCCTGTGCGGAGAGCCGACGCCGTGGGTGTCCAGCTCAGCTACTGGAGCAAGGACGGCGAGGAAGGCTATCCCGGCAATCTCAAAGCGACCGTCACGTACCTGCTGACGAATAGGAATGAATTAAGGATCGAGTACGAGGCCACCACAGATAAGGCCACGCCGGTGAACCTGACGCATCACGGCTACTTCAACCTCACCGGCGGTGAGCGTGACATCCTCGGCCACGTCCTAACCCTCAATGCCGACACGTTCACGCCTGTCGATGAGGGCCTGATTCCTACGGGCGAGATCACCCCCGTCAAAAGCACGCCGATGGATTTCACCAAGCCCACGGAGATCGGCGCGAGGATCGCGGGCGAGTGCCAGCAACTGAAATTCGGCGGCGGATACGACCACAACTGGGTCCTGAACAGGACGGGCAGAGGCATGACCCTGGCCGCCCGAGTGTATGAGCCGACCACCGGGCGCATCATGGAGATCCGCACCACCGAGCCGGCCATCCAGTTCTACTCGGGCAATTTCCTCGACGGCACGATCACGGGCAAAGAGGGCAAGGTCTACGAGCACCGCTGGGGCTTCTGCTTGGAGACGCAGCACTATCCGGACTCGCCCAATAAGCCGGACTTCCCATCCACAATCCTGCGGCCGGGGGAGAAATACCAGACAACGACGATCTATCGCTTCTCAACGAAGTAATTGGCTGGGATGAGACCATAATTCCATTGGCGTTTTGCAGGGGACGTTTGTATGCACATGATGCAACTGGTGACGGGGCAGGCGGTATTAGAGGCGCTCGACTGGCTGGTGATTGCCGCGTATTTCGGCGTTATCCTTGGTCTGGCTTGGTGGGTGATCCTGAAGAACAAAGACACAGCGGCTGACTACTTCCTGGCCGGCCGCAACCTCGGATGGTTTCTCGTCGGGGCGTCCATCTTCGCCTCGAACATCGGCTCGGAGCACTTGGTCGGCCTGGCGGGCTCCGGCGCCACGGACGGTGTGGCGATGGCTCACTATGAGCTGCATGCCTGGTGTCTGCTGGTCCTGGCCTGGGTCATGGTCCCGTTTTACGTGCGCTCCCGCGTCTTCACGATGCCCGAGTTCCTGGAGCGGCGTTTCTCGCCCACGGCCCGCTGGGTCCTGTCCCTGATCTCCTTGGTGGCGTACGTGATTACGAAGATCGCCGTGGGTATCTTCGCCGGCGGGATCGTCTTCAGTGTTCTGCTGCCCGACATCAGGTTCATGGGGCTGGACAGCTTCTGGATTGGCTCGATCCTCGTCATTGTCCTGACGGGAGCCTATACCGTTCTGGGTGGACTTCGCACGGTGGCGTACGCCGATGCGATTCAGACCATCGTTCTCGTCATCGGCTCGTTCCTCCTGACGTACTTCGGTCTCAAGGCCCTGGGCGGATGGGACCAGTTGCGGCAGATCGCCGGCTCGGAGATGTTCAACCTGTGGAAGCCGCTGGTCCCGGAGGGTGTCACCGCCACGTGGGCGCCGGTCCGCGAGCCGGGTCGCCTCGCGTGGTACTTCAATGACAACTACCCCTGGATCGGCATGCTCTTCTGCGCCCCGATCATCGGGCTGTGGTACTGGTGTACGGACCAGTATATTGTCCAGCGTGCCCTGGGGGCCCCGAATGAGCGCGAGGCGCGGCGCGGGTCCATCTGTGCCAGCTTCCTCAAGCTGCTGCCGGTCTTCATCTTCATTATCCCCGGCATGATCGCCTTCGCCCTGGCCAAGAGCGGCAGAGTCGAGATGTTGCAGCAGACCTTGTTTGACGGGCAGGGGCAGTTGGTCCGTGACCAGGCCCAGAAGGCCTTCCCAATGCTGGTGATGATGGTGCTGCCGGTGGGCGTTCGCGGGATCGTCGTGGCCGGGCTGCTGGCGGCACTGATGAGCTCTCTGGCCGGCGTGTTCAACGCCTCCTCGACTCTCTTCACCATGGATTTCTACAACAAGCTTCGGCCCGGGGCCTCGCAGCACCAGTTGGTCTGGATCGGGCGAGTGGCCACCACGGCGATGGTGATCATCGGCCTCTTGTGGATCCCTGTGATCCGGGGCGGCAAGGGGCTCTACGACTATCTGCAAGGGGTGCAGGCGTACCTAGCCCCGCCGATCTTCGTCGTGTTCTTCCTGGGTATTTTCATCAAGCGGCTGAACGCCAAGGGCTGTCTGGCCGCTCTCATCGTCGGCTTTGCCATGGGGCTGTTCCGTCTGGCCGTCGATACGCCGGTGAAGTTGAAGACCACGTTCCCCAACTTCTCCTATGCCGAAGGCTCGTTCTTCTGGATCGTCAACAACATCTACTTCCAGTACTATAGCGTGCTGATCCTGTTGGTGTGCATCGTGGTGATGGTCGTGGTCAGCTACATGACTGCGCCGCCGAACTATGAGAAGATCCAGGGCCTGACCTACGCCACGCGGACGGCCGAGGACCGCAAACGTACGCGGGCGAGTTGGAACTTTGCCGATGTGCTTTTCTCTGGCATCGTGCTGGGGATCATTATCGCCGCCTACATCTACTTCTCCGGCTGACGATTGGGAAAATGGAATCGGTGTGCGTAGCACACCCTACCGCTGTCGCCCGGCACGAGACGACTTTCGGCGCTTCCGTGAGTGGCAGCGGCAAGCGGACGCTTGCCGATGGTCAGTAGGAGTAGCCGGGTAACGGTTGCTTAGGGGATGACGACATGAAGTATGCGATTGGTTTGGACTACGGCACGAATTCGGTGCGGTGCGTGATTGTCGATACTGTCGATGGGCGGGAGCTGGGCACGTGCGTGTATGAGTACCCGACGGGTGAGGCGGGGATCATTCTCGATCCCGCCGATCACAACCTGGCCCGGCAAAACCCGGCCGACTATCTCAAGGGGGCGGAGGTCACGATCGCTGGGGCGATTGCCCAGGCCCGCAGGGCCGAGCCGCGGTTCGATCCGAAGGACATCGTCGGCATCGGCGTGGACACGACGGGCTCGACGCCTCTGCCGGTCGACGGGAACGGCACGCCGCTGGCGATGCTCGACAGGTTCAAGGACAATCCGAACGCACACGCTTGGCTGTGGAAGGACCACACCGGCTACGCCGAAGCGGCCGAGATCACGGAGCTGGCGAAAAAGGAGCGGTCGCGATACCTGGCCAAGTGCGGCGGGACCTATTCTTCTGAGTGGTTCTTCAGCAAGATCCTCCACTGCCTGCATGCGGACCGCGAGGTGTTTGACGCCGCCTACACATGGGTCGAGCACGCTGACTGGTTGCCCGCCGTGCTGACCGGCACCGATGCGCCGGGCAAACTGCGGCGCTGCCGCTGTGCGGCGGGGCACAAGGCGATGTTCAACGACACCTGGGGCGGATACCCGGATGCCGAGTTCCTCTCCGGGCTCGATCCGAAGCTCGGAACGCTTCGCGGGACGCTGAGCGACCAGACGTATGCAGTGGACAATGCGGCCGGGGAACTGACGAACGAGTGGGCGAAGAAGCTCGGATTGCCTGCCGGCATCCCGGTGGCCATGGGGGCGTTCGATGCGCATCTCGGGGCCGTCGGGTCCGGAATCCGCCGCGGCGTCCTCGTCAAGATCATTGGGACGAGCACCTGTGACATGGTCGTGGCGCCGACGGGCGCGAGTCTTGCCGACGTGCCCGGCATTTGCGGCATCGTGGACGGGTCGATTCTGCCCGGCTACTACGGGCTGGAGGCGGGCCAGTCGGCGGTGGGGGACATCTTCAACTGGTTCGTCAACTACATCCAGCCGGGCGGCAAGGAAGCCGGCTCGCACCAGTCTCTTACGGAAAAGGCGGCCTGTCTCAAGCCGGGCCAGTCCGGCCTGCTCGCACTCGACTGGAACAACGGCAACCGCACGATCCTCGTCGATCAGCGGCTCACGGGACTGATCCTCGGCCAGACGCTGCACACCAAGCCCGAGGAAATCTACCGGGCTCTGGTCGAGGCCACGGCCTTCGGCGCGCTGACGATCATCAACCGATTCGAGGAGTACGGCGTCAAGATCGACGAGGTCGTCAATTGCGGCGGCATCGCCGAGAAGAACGCCATGCTCATGCAGATCTACGCCGATGTCACCGGCCGCGAGATGAAGGTCTCGCGCTCGGCCCAGACCTGTGCCTTGGGCTCGGCCGTCGCCGCGGCCGTCGTCGGCGGGGTGTACCCGGACTTCGCCCGGGCCCAGGCGGCCATGTGTGGCATCAAGGAGACGACTTACAAGCCGGTCGCCAAGAACCACAGAGTCTATCAGAAGCTGTACAAGCTCTACAAACGGCTCCATGATGGTTTCGGAGTGCCCAAGAAGGTTCTCGCAATGGGCGGCGTGATGAAGGAGCTGCTGGACATCAAGGAGAAGGCCAACGCATAGCGATGCATGAGACGCTCAAACAACGAGTCTATGAGGCGAATCTCGACCTGCAGAAGCACGGCTTGGTCGTCTTCACCTGGGGCAACGTCAGCGGCATCGATCGCGCCGCCGGGATCGTCGCCATCAAGCCCAGCGGCGTCAGCTACGAGGCCCTCCGCCTGGAGAGCATCGTCCTGGTCGATCTGCAGGGTAACGTGGTGGAAGGGGACCTGCGGCCGTCCTCCGATACGCCGACGCACCTGGAACTCTATCGCAACTTCGAGGGCATCGGTGGCGTCTGTCATACGCACTCGATGTACGCGACGATGTGGGCCCAGGCCGAGCAGGGGATCCCCTGCTTCGGAACGACACACGCCGACTATTTCTACGGCCCCGTGCCCCTCACGGACCCGTTGACGCGCGAGGAGATCGACGAGGCATACGAGGAGAACACCGGCCGGGTCATCGTACGGCGCTTCCACAACCTCGACCCGCTGCAAATGCCGGCTGTATTGGTCGCCAATCACGGGCCGTTCACGTGGGGCCCCGGTCCCGCCGCCGCCGTCGAGAACGCCGTCGTCCTCGAGCAGGTGGCCATGATGGCCTTCGGAACCATCTCGATCAACTGGCATCAAACCGCAATTCTGCGACCGCTTCTGGATAAGCACTATCTGCGAAAACATGGAAAGAACGCCTATTATGGGCAAGCATAGGAGAGGCACCATGAAGAAAGTGACGTTTGGTGTGATTGTCGGCAACCGAGGTTTCTTCCCGGACGTGCTGGCGAAAGAGGGCCGTAAGGACATTCTCGACGTGCTCAAGAAAAACGGCTACGGGGCCGTCGCGCTGTCGATGACCGACACGAAGTACGGGGCCGTCGAGACCTTCGAGGATGCCAGGAAGTGCGCGGAGCTGTTCGCGTCGAAAGCGGGTCAGATCGACGGCATCATCGTGACGCTGCCAAACTTCGGCGATGAGCGAGGGATCGCCGAGGCGATCAAGCGCAGCGGCCTGAGCGTCCCGATCCTGATCCAGGCGGAGGAGGACGTCGCGGGCCGGATGAAGATCGATCGGCGGCGCGACTCCTTCTGCGGCAAGATCAGCGCCTGCAACAACCTGCGCCAGGCGGGCATCCCGTTCTCGCTGACCCGCACGCACACCGTGAAGGTCCAGTCGCCCGAGTTCAAGGCGGACCTGGACCGGTTCGCCGCCGTCTGCCGGATCATCCGCGGGCTGAAGAATGTGCGCTTCGGCGCCATCGGCACGCGTCCGGCGGCTTTCAACACCGTCCGCTACAGCGAGAAGATTCTGGAGTTCGCGGGCATCGCCATCGAGCCGATAGACCTGTATGAGATCCTCGGCAGGGTGGATCGGCTCGCCGATAACGACAGGGCCGTCAAAGCGAAACTCAACGCGATCAAGACGTACACGATCACCGACTCGATCCCCGCCGAGGGGCTGCTGAGGATGGCCAAGTTCGGCGCCGTCGTGGATCGATGGATCAAGGAGAACCAGCTCGTCGGCACGGCGATCCAGTGCTGGACGGCCCTGGAGCAGTTCTTCGGCATTGTGCCGTGCACGCTGATGAGCATGATGAGCGAGTCGCTGCTGCCCAGTGCCTGCGAGGTCGATGTCACCGGCCTGCTGGCCATGTACATCCTGCAACTGGCCGGCGGCACGCCCAGCTCACTGCTTGACTGGAACAACAACGTGGAGGGCGACCCGAACAAGTGCGTCTTGTTCCATTGCAGCAACGTGGCGAAGTCGTTCCTCCAGACCGACCGGATGGACTACCAGGAGATCATCGCCGGGTCGGTGGGCAAGGAGAACACGTACGGCACGATCGTCGGCCGGATCAAGCCGAGCCCGGCCACCTTCTGCCGCACAATGACCGATGATACTGAGGGCGTGCTTCGTGTCTACGTGGGCCAGGGCCGATTCACCGATGACGAGCTCGATACCTTTGGCGGCTATGGCGTCATGGAGATCGAGAATCTGCAGACGCTTCTGAGCTACATCTGCCGGATGGGCTTCGAGCACCACGTCGCCGTGAGCATGTCCGAGACGGCCGACGCCATCGCTGAGGCGCTGGGCAACTATCTCGCCTGGGACGTATACCGGCACGCGTAATGCCGTCCTGCGTGAGCAATCGCAGGGTGGGCAGCAACGGTAGAGTGGGCTGTGCCCATTATGCTCTCTATCAGGGCATGGCACAGGGGCTCGCCCGCGCGCCGGACGCGGTGAAATATGGCTGACAGAGCACCAGGAGAATCGTTCGAGCGGCCTCGTGTGGGTGGCGCGCCGTCCGTGCTGCTGTTCGTGGAGACCTCGCGGGAGTTCGGACGCGGGCTGCTCTATGGCATCGCGCGGTATTCGAGGCTGCACGGTCCCTGGCGTGTGTACCGCTGGCCGGGGGCGCTCGATTCGCTGCTGCCGGAGTGGAAACACCTGAAGATCGACGGGGCCATCGTACGCGACGTCAAGACGGTGGAGGGCCTGGCCCATTCCGGCCTGCCCATCATCTTCGCCCAGCACAACCGCGAGAGCTACGCGCCATACCCCGCGATCATTACGGAGAGCCCCTCCATCGGGTGCATGGCTGCGGAGCACTTCCTGGACCGCGGATTCCAGAACTTCGCCTATTGCGGGCTGGAGGAGTTTCTCTGGTCGAGAAAGCGCGCGGAGCACTTCGCCCGGCGTGTGCAGCAGGCAGACTTCGAGGTCAACATGTACAGCCAGCCGGCGTCGGGGACCCGCCGGGGCGCTGAGAAGAGGCAGAACCGCGTTACCGACTGGCTGCGACACCTGCCGAAACCGGTGGCGGTCATGTGCTGCAACGACGACCGGGCCCTGCAGGTCGTCGAGGCATGCAAGGTGGCGGACCTCCGCGTGCCCGACGACGTGGCCGTGCTCGGCGTCGATAATGACGTGCTCGTCTGTGACCTCGCCGACCCGCCCATCTCCAGCATCGCGCTGGACACCGAAACCGCCGGACACGAGGCCGCCAGGCTGCTCGATCACCTCATGCAAGGCGGCGAGATGGTGGGCCAGGAGATCCCGGTGAGGCCCACGCATATCGTGACGCGCATGAGCACGGACATCCTGGCCGTGAGCGACCCGGACGTCGCGGCCGCTCTGCGCTTCATCCGCTGCAATCCGAACCGATTGATCCAGGTGGACGATGTCGTCGAGGCGACGAACGTATCCCGCCGCGTGCTGGAGAAGCGGTTCAAGGCCATCCTGCGCCGCTCCGTGCACCAGGAGATCCGGAGAGTCCGCGTCAACAACATTATTCCGCTGCTGGTCGGCACGGACATGAGCGTCACGGACATCGCCTTGCACTGCGGCTTCGAGGGCGTCGAGCATATCTCCCGCTACTTCCGCAAGGAAACCGGCGCCAGCCTCCGCGACTACCGCCGGCAACACGCCCCGCGCTGATCCTGCCCGCGGCCGGTCCCGGCGACGGAGCACCCGATCAGCAAACCTGCAGTGGGATGGAGGGGCGTGCGGAATCGCCCACGCACGGCTCTCCTGCCGGCGACGCTTTGTCCCGGTGGGCGTGGTACGGGACCCCTGTCTCCGGGTGCCTGAGATTCGGCTTGACTTTGGGGCTGTCACCACTACAATAATAGTAGGTAGAGTCCTAGCGCGTGCTATTGGTGGATCGCGGCAGGAGCGAGGGACGGCGTGTGCCCGATGTGTTGGACTGCCTGTGTGGAGATGATGGAGTCGGCGGAGGCCGGTCGCTTCGGGACTTTTCCCAAAGGATTGCATGCAGGGCGAGCCTGATGCCTGGACCCGTGAGGGACTTTCGCTGCCGTCAGGCAGGCACAGGGTGGGTATCGTCTTGCGGCCGCAGCAGTGGCGGCGGTCGCGGGTGATGCGGCCGAGACGACGGCACGTCAAGTGAGAGAGAATCTGGTGTGATTGGGAGCGTGGAGATGAACAGGATGCAGCGGAACGAGCGAGGTAGAAGAATCCAATCGGCGGCCATGGCGGCCGCTCTATTGATGGCGGCCGCTGGCATTGCCAGGGCCCAAACCTCACAACAGGAAGGCAGCGCCGTCGCGTCCCCTGTCGCCGGGGTGGGACAGATGTCACGGCTCACGCCCAGTTACGTCCAGGGCGAGATCATCGTGAAGCTCAAGGAATCCCGGGCCGGCGGGATTCAGGCGTTGTCGCAGGAAGCGGCCCTGCAGAAGTATCGCGCGAGCCTCCTGCGCCTGCGGGAGAAGTATGGAGTGGAAGACCATGGTCTGGTATTCAAACGCCTGCGCGAAGCGCTGCGATACCGTGTGCTGAAAACGCGGCGGAACGTCCTGGCGGTCTGCGCCGAGCTGAACGCCGATCCGGAGGTGGAGTACGCACAGCCGAATTATATCTACCGGCCGTGCCGTATGCCGAACGACCCGGAATTTGCCGACCAGTACGCTCACCAATTGATCCAAATGGAGGATGCCTGGGACATCTGCACCGGCAGCCGCGACGTCATCATCGCCGTGATCGGCACAGGCGTGGACGTCAACCATCCTGACCTGAAGGACAACATCTGGGTGAACAAGGCGGAGATTCCCGGCAACAAGCTGGATGATGACGGGAATGGATTTGTTGACGACATCCACGGGTGGAATTTCGGCGATTCGAACAACAACGTCGCCCCCGGCGAAGACTACTATGGGGACTATCTCAACCATGAGACGCAGGTCGCCGGTGTCATTGCCGCCGTGGGAGACAATGAGAAAGGAGTCACGGGCGTCAATTGGCAGTGCAGCCTTATGGCGTTGCGGCTGAGCCCGGAGTACCCATCGGATGAAGTGGCGGCAGCGCTGGACTACGCGGCCGCCAATGGGGCCCGGGTGATCAACATGAGCTTCGGCGCGGACGTCTTCGGTCCCGAGGGAGACAAGGTCGTCAATACGGCGATCGATAACGCTTACACGCGGGGCGTCCTGCTGGTTGCCAGCGCGGGCAATTCGGACTCCAGCCGGCCGCATTATCCCGCCGCCTATCCCAATGTAATGGCCGTCGCCTCCACGAACGGCGAGGACCTCAAGACCGGCCACAGCTCATTCGGCCCGTGGGTCGATATCGCCGCCCCAGGTACGGACATCGTGACAACCGACCTCGGCGACGAGTATATCGCCACGGCCGGAACGTCGTTCTCCGCTCCCTACGTGGCGGCCGTAGCGGCTTTGCTGTTTGCCCATCGGCCCGAACTGACCCATATCCAGGCCAGGGCCATCCTCGAGAACACGACCGATCCCCTGGACTACGGTGACATCGATCCCAACGTCGGGTATCTCGGCACCGGGCGGGTCAACGCGTACCAGGCCCTGCTGGCAGCGGATGAGAAGCTGCCTCTGGGCGAGATTGTCTCACCAAGTCCGTACCGCACCTTCGCGTCCGATGTGAACGCCATCGAGCTGTGCATCTTTGTGCACGGCGACTCCTATCAGCTTGAGTGCCGCCGCTATGGGCAGAGCGAGTGGACGGCGATCAGTGACGGGGGCTCGCCGACCGACCCGAATGGTCTCATTCGCATGCCCTGGGCGAATGCGGGCGTGGGCACATACGAGTTGTGTCTGCGCGTGAAGGCGGGTGAACGCACGCACGTCGATCGCAAAGTATTCGGCGTCGAGCTGGCGCCGCCGCAAGCCTACTGGCCCAAGCCCAAGGAGCCCGTGGGAGAGGAGGACACGCCGGACGAGGTCTTCCTGGGCAGTCCGATCTGCATGGATGTGGATGGTGATGGCACCAACGAGATCATCCAGTGCTCGGTGGATTTGTCTACCTACTCGATGACGGGAAGGGCCAACATCTGGACTGCCGACGGCAACTCGCTGCCCAAGTGGCCCGTGGAGTTCGGGTCGGACGACCCCTGGGGGCTGGCGAGCTTCTGGCCAACCAGTGTCGCTGCCGGTGATATCGACGGCGATGGCGGCTATGAGCTGGTCTTTGCCTCGGAGTATGACAACATGCTGTATGCCTACCACGTGCGGAACGGGGACATCGTGGACGGCAACTGGCCCGCCGCGTTCGGCACGTGGGCCGGGAGTGTCTCCGCCGGTCCCGTGCTGGCCGATCTCGACGGCGATGGCGACAGCGAAATCCTGCTTGCCCTCAGCGCCGAATCGAGCGCAAGCGACGGCTTGTACGCCTTCCAGGGCGACGGCAGTCTGATGTGGCAGCGGCGTTATACGTCGGACGGCCCGATCAGCGTGGCTGATTTCGACGGCGACGGCGATGTGGAGATTGCGCTGTGCGGATATGGCCCGGGCCTGAGCCGGGTCTACACCTTCATCCTGGACAACACGGGACAGATGGTGGCGAGGTGGAAAGGTGGCAGCCCGAAGGGAACGGCCATCGCCGACCTGGATGCCGACGGCAAGCCGGAGCTTGTCTTTTGCACCGAGGAGGAGGTCACGGTGGCCCGTGTCAACGGCAGCACGGTTTGGAAGAAAAAGGTGTCCGATCTGCTGGAGGAGGCCGGGGGTCTGAGCGTGGGAGATCTGGACGGCGACGGCCGATGCGAAGTCTATGTGGCCACGTACATCGCCGAAGCCGATGGCTTCGCTTTCACTCGCCTCTACGGATTCGACTACAACGGCCGCGAGCTGGACTCCGCCGGTTTCCCGAAGATCATTCTGGGCAGTCCCGCAAAAAGCGTGCCGCTGATTGCGGAGATCGACGGCGATGGACAGAAGGAGCTGATCTTCGCCCCGGGCGGCGAGCCGATGGTGGCGTGGGAGCCCGACGGCTCAGTCACGCCGGGATTCCCCATGCTGCACTTGCCGGGGTTCGGGGAGGTCACCCCCGCGCTGGCCGATCTTGATCTGGATGGCGACGTGGAGCTCATGGTCGTGACCGACTATCGTTTCCACGTCCTTGATTTGCCCGCCCCATACCGCCCCGATCTGATCGATTGGGGCATGTCCGGGCACGATCCGCAGAACTCAAGGTGGGTCTCCGCGGCGCCGAGGCTGGACCCCGTGTCGGTACCGGCCGAGATCAGTCCCGGCCAGCGGCTGCAGGTGCAGCTCACCGCCTCCAATCCCGCCAACTCGACGCTTCACTGGAGCGTCGGCAATCTGCCCGAAGGGGCCTACTATGACGCCCAGAGCCACACCCTGTTCTGGAAGCCCGCAGCCGAGCAGGCCTTCGAGACCTATGTGTTCTCTTTCCTCGTGACCGACGGTATCCGGCAGGACAGCCGCAGCGTGTCAGTCGCCGTCGTGCCGGACGCGATCTATAGTGCTGCTATGGATACAGACCCAACCTGGACGCTGGACGAGGGCTGGGCCTGGGGCTCGCCGGCAGGCAAGGGCTCGTGGAACGGTGACCCCGACGCAGGGCACACGGGCAAGAACGTCCTCGGCTACGCCCTCGATGGCGACTACGCCGGTAATCTGGCCCAGACTCGTTACGCCGCGACCGGCCCGATCAACTGTGAGGGCTATAGCAACATCCGGCTGAGCTTCTGGCGATGGCTCGGCGTCGAATCCCCGTATGACCAGGCTTCCGTGCAGGTGTCGAACGATGGGACCAACTGGGTGGACCTGTGGGTCTCCGGCCGGTCGCACATCTCCGACGACGCCTGGCAGTTCGTGGAATACGCCATCCCGCCGGTCGTGGGCGATGGCCAATCGACGGTCTATTTCCGCTGGGGCCTCGGACCGACCGATGACTCCGTCGCCTATCCCGGCTGGAACATCGACGACGTCCAGGTCACCGGAGACTCGATTCAGTAGAATGCAGAATAAGCGGGCTGCGTATCCGTGGTGCAGGTCTGCTCGCTGCGCCCGCCGATTTGGCCTTGAACAAGGATGATGGTGCGGCTATAGTTGAGTACGCTGGCTGCCGATATGATATTGCGCCCGGTCGACGGACCGCGCAGATGCCGGCGCCGGGCACATGACGCCAACGTAGCTCAATGGTAGAGCTCTGGTTTTGTAAACCAGGGGTTGTGGGTTCGAATCCCACCGTTGGCTTTTCCCCTGAGGCATTCCGCTAACCAGTCCACAGGTCAATGGTGAGGTGGACCAAGCCGAAATCCAACGGGTCGTCTTCTGAACGATATCTACGAGGACACTTGTGACGGGGATGAGGCTACCACCATGCAGCAACAGTTGACGGAACTCTGCCGGGTGATTAGGCTACTAATGGATGAGACATTCAAGACCGAAGATCGAAACCTCAAGGTGCTGTTGGCGAGCCTGGAATATCGGGCAAGACGGTATAAGCGGGTGCTTGAGGAACGGTTAGGCGTGAGAAGTTGACAGGTGAGAGGCAAACCTATGGCAATCAATCAGGAGCACAAAGAGAATCAGAATGGACCGAACATACAACCCGCTAAGGAAATCGAGATTCTGCCGTCAGATATAACGGTGTCGATCAGTGACCAAGGTATAGAACGTGAGTTAGTCTATCCTGATGTCAGTAACACCCGCGACATAGTCATTTCGACCAGTGCGGAGACCGGTGTTAGCGTCGGCCAGTCCTATCAAGAGAGGCTCCTCAGTTCGATTGAGGAGGTTAAATCTCATCAAATAGATGAAATAGGATTTGAACTTGGCCCCCTGAAATTTCACATTAAGAGAAGTCCGGGCAGGGTCATTAGAGTCTATCGCGAGAGAACTGAAGATCGGTAGGCACAGCACACGGCTATCAGGATGTAGTGAACGCGAGAGTGGCTGATTGCACGAGCAGGTCTCTTGACTGGCAAGGCCCTGTTTGCTACGATGCGTTTGTGTGTGAGCGGAACTTAGAGCCCGGACCTTCAGTCGCGGATCACTACAGAAAATCAGAAGGGGCGTATCGTGATTCAGACCGTTGTGATCCTTATCTGTGTGGCAGCTTTCGTCACGGAGTTCTTCTCGGTGCTGTGGGGTTGGCTGTTACTGGCATTGCCCTCTATCTTTTTACTGATTAGCCTCTTCGGCGTGAAACGGAAGAAGTGGCGGCACATTCCTGAGCTTTCGGAAGCGGCCAATCGCATGTTTCAGAAGTTCGGGCACTACTATACCATGCCTTTTGCCGGAAGGGACTTCGGTAGGTCTGCGGCGATACTCATGTGTGCCGGGATTCCTATAGCGATAATCGGAGCATTCAAGGGCTTCTGGTGGGGAATCGGCATTGCGGTTGCGAACTGGTATGGGATGTACCTCGTTTCCAAAGCATTCTGTCCGATCTATTCCTTAGACGATCCTCATGAACAGATGGCTCACGACGAGGTTGTCTCGTACGTTACCGATAGGCTAAGATTTGGCAAGATGCCTGAGTCAAACCAAGGAAACAATCGGACGGTTACCGGGAAGTCCGCAGACGACGGTATTGCAGGGCTATACGAGGTGTACGCAGGAATGTCAGAGCGATACCGTGACATGGGATACTCTTATGAAGAGGCGTTCTGGATTCAGTTTACGGAGATATCTTTCTCCAGGGTGTGGGACGAGAACGCGTCATCCGAAATCATGCTAAGTGATATATTACGGATGTACTCAGCCTTCTATTGCAGAGATGTAAGGGCAGGAGTGCCCATTCAAGATGAGCCCCATTTCTTGGCGATGCTTCGAGAACGATTTGGCAAGGCCGACCGGATTGTCCATCACCATCGCTTGGACCTCGACCAAAAGACGCTCTCGCTGGGACGTCTCGTTCTACCTGAGAATCGTGACGTAGCCCGACAGATAGAAGCAGGCATTATCTTGATGAAGTTAGCCGACGCCACTAGCCGAGCAAAAATACCCTTCAGGTTGGTGAAAGATGTCTGAAGGGCCATCGCAATGCCCGGTCTTTCAGCCACTATAGCGAGCACCTATCGCAGCCACATCTTCAATCCCTATGCCAGCTTTCTCTACCTAAATGGCCTTCAGCCGGGTCATTATAGCAGCCTTGATGTGGTCTGGCAGGTTAGGCCAAACCGCTGCGATCTCGGCAAGCTCAGGGGGTAGGCTTTAGGTGTCAATTTGAGCCTGTTTTGGGCTTCCGGGTGTCAACTGGGGTGTCAATTCGGTTTGTGGGGTGTCATAAGTGCTTGGGTTTTCAGGGCTTGCTGTTTTGCTACACCGGTTTTGTAAACCGGAGGTTGTGGGTTCGAATCCCACCGTTGGCTCTCAACGTGCGGACGCAGATTCGATCACCTGGGTCCAGGTGCGGAGGAAGTTTTCGCTGCAAATCTTCTTCAGGGCGTCATCGGTGTAGCCTCGCTTTAGGAGTTCGTAGATCAGGTTGGGATAGCCGGAGACGTCCTCCAGGCCTTCGGGCACCTGCTCGATGCCGTCGAAGTCGGAGCCCAGGCCGACGTGGTCGATCC